>OGOC01002460.1_pt1 | contig 12003 bp, 4 predicted proteins | sample 1552561 | NCBI WGS metagenome assembly OGOC01 (sample SAMEA2580148, study PRJEB22360) | human gut metagenome | biome: human gut; feature: human-associated habitat; material: faeces | place: Denmark | collected 2008/2010
CCATTCTTTGACATATAATAATCAACGCCTTTTAATTTAGGCATCATATTAGGATCAAAGTCAAATTTTTCATCTTTTTTATGTAACGCTATATACTCAGCATTGAATCTTTGATGATTCATTTCATCCTCTGATAATTTAATAATTGTATTAAAAAAACGTTTGGCATACTTCTTATTTGATCTCAAAAAATAAATTGCTGAATTTGAAATTTTTTCAATTAACCCATTGTGTTCTTCATTCAGAAAACTATTAAGAATAATGGATAAAATATGTTCTTCATGAATATGATCCGTTTCTTCATTTAACTGTACCCAAAGCTGTCCTATCACGTCCATATTAGCTATATACGAACCGTTACCCCTATCAAATATCTTATCCAATCGCTTAAGCCATTCTCTAATTAAATTATTTCTCTGTTTTTTGGAAATATCCGTTTTAGATAATGCACTAGCAATCAATATGATCAATGTATCTTCATATTGCATATTCAGTAAATCATTTTCTTTCATTCTTTCAAGTAATTCATCAATTAATTGAATAATATCCTCTGTTTTAATTTCATTATTTTTCACCTTCTCAACTAAATTATCCAGTGACTTATTTATTTGCTTTATTGGTTTACTTGCTTCTTCACTTTTTTGAACTATTTTTTGTGGCTCACCTTGTATTTGCGTCTCAAGTAATAAAGTATTTTCATTTACTTGTGTTATGGTTGCATTTCTTGCATCCATCTTTTGAATTTGCAAATTCTCATTAGGATGCATTTTTTCATCAAAAATAGAATACAAATAATCTACTGTTACATTGCATTTACTTTTTATTTTTTCATCTCCATATAAATATGAATCTATAACATACTGCTGTAATGATTTAGCACATTTTTCATCTTTTTCATAACGACTATTAATTTCTGGTAATCCAATTGACATTAAAATCTGCTTTTCTAATAAGTCTTTCGTTGGATTATGAATATAATTTTCATAACGTCGAATATCCAAATATATAAGTTCCATACTAGATGCCAATTCTACTGCATATCCAGGGAGCTTCTTTTCAAAATTCATACCAATTGTTTCAACCACAGATAATAACAATATATTATTTGATTTTTCATAAATTGTTTTTCTTATATATTGGGCTAATTTCTTTGCATATGTACTATCAACAGTATTAGCTATTGTGTTTACAATTGTTCTTTTAATAATATAAATAATATCGCCTAAAATAACTGGAACCACACGTTCCATTGTACCTGCTAACCATAAATTTTCATTACCAAAATATAATTTCTTTTCCTTTTGATCTGCAAAGAAAATCTCTATTTTTTTTATTCTTTCTGGATTATTTTTTGCAAAACAAGCTACGGATTTATTCAAAAAATCAATTGCCCAATTAAACCCTTTAATAAAATTATATCGCATAATGTACCAAATAAAAGGTGTATCAAACACACTATTATTGCCATAATTATCAGCTTTATCCGATAAACCATATGCCTTAACATTATTAGAATCATCTTCATAGTATGAAAAATGGCTTCTTAATTCTCTATATGTCCATAAAGTTTCTGCTACTTCACATGCTAATTCCGGAAATTCTATAACAAACTGTGGATAATAATTTTTTATAATAGCTTCCAAAATATCTTCCGATACACTATCTAATCTATTCAAATCAGAACGATATTCTTCAAGCATTCTATTAACAAACCCACATAACCATTCTTTAGATGCTTTAGCCATCTTAGAAACTATTAAAAAAAGTCTTACTAGGTCTTTCGAATACAAATATGACTTTCCAGTTTTGCACTTTTCAATTAATTCATCTATATAACCAATTATTATTTCACAAGCTTTTTGCTCAACATCAATCACTCTGTTTTCAAAATTTGAATAATCATCACATAATTTAATTAACGACTCTTTGTATTTCTCTTCTCCTACCAATTCTTCTGATGCTATTTTAATTAAATTTTCACGTGCAGCGCCTATCGGTCTTACGCTCATTGATAATTTCGGAGTATGGACAACCCTCGCTTCAAAGGCAAAAAGATTAGTCACATTTAATAACTCCCCAATCACATTTTTACTCAATAATTCGCTGGATTCCTCAAAAAACAATCCACAATATTTTGATTTTACAATTCCAATCTCAGTTTCTTTCTTCCAATTTTCTTTAATATTTGTATCTATTAACAATGAATAAATAAATTTTTCTCGTGTAGACTGTATAAATAACTTATTCGATACCCATATTTGATACCGTCTATAAATACAACGTCCTATTTTTTCAATTTCAGTAAAAAATGTATTATAATTACCTAAACAGGATTCAAAGTTTTTATCAATGAAACGTTCAAAACAAATATCTTCGAAAATATCATATTTCAAACGAACTGTATTCCCATTTTCTACAATTATGCCCTCCGAAATTAATGCTTCCAGTATTTTACTATCAATAATATCTTTATCGACACCGACTAAAAAATTTGTAGCACGAGTAAAAACGATATTTTCAACAGCTTCCCTAGCCATACTTGAAGATATTCCATATTTAGCACATTTATCTTTTAAACATAATATTTTTTCCCATATCAATAATCTAAAACTATTTTCATCCTTTATATTTTCTTTGACAAAACCACCAGATATAATCAAATTAATATAAAATGGTAACTTAAATAAATCCGAATATTTTTTATGTTGTTGCAAAGATTTAATAATCGGATATTTTTTTGCAATATTATTTATTTCTTCTGTCGTTAATTCTGGAGTCTCATAAATAGTAATTCTATATCTAGTATCTATTTTAAAAAAAGCTGTACTATCAGTACTTCTACAGGATGTTATGATAAATACATTGTCATATTTATCCGCAAGTCTATAAATCTCTTGAAGAGAAACAAATGCATTTTCTCCACAATCAGCAATAAATTCTATAGCATCAATAAAAATATATAATCTCTGTTTCCCTAACCAATGAATTGCATCCTCAACATCACAACCCCATATTTCATTTAGTGTTTTTCCTAATGCTAAATTTTCTGCTCTAGTAGCTAAAACATATTCTTTCTCTATTAATAATTTTTTACAAATGACTGATTTCCCTGAACCTGCATTCCCCTGAATTGATATTATTTTATTCGAACCAAGTTTTATAGAATCTATAAATTCTGTTCTATTTATCTCATATTCTCCATTTATATATTCTTCAATATTAGCAAGTTCAATGTCTTTACTTCTTTCAACAGCACGCAAAAACTTTTTTATATTTTCTTTCTCCGGCTGCACTTGTATTTCTTCTAATTTATCCATTACTTTAGAAAAATCTGAAGACATTTCATTATGGAGAACTTTTTCTCCTGGTGACATAAGAGATTTTGTATATATATTATATGCAATTATAATCTCCCTAATAAACTGTTCTATTTCTTCTTTGTCTTCATATTTAATTTGAGTATTATCTTCAAAAAATTTCTGAACAATTTCATCAATTTCTTCCTGAGAGAAAATGTGATCTTGATACTTTTCTCTCATATTCATTTTAAATTTATCAAGGCATGATTGCACCTCAGGATTATCTGAATTCCAATCATTCAGATTAGGTCCTTTCTTCTTAACTTTTTCTTTTATAAGTGTAATCCAACTTCGTCCTGCTTCTTCAATTGTAACTATTGAACTGATTAGACCTATTACTGCTACATGATCCATCCTTTAAACACCTTCTTCTAATGTAGACTTTGAAATAATTTATGTTTAACACACCTTATCACATCATTTTTTGTTCAATGTAGTTAATTATATCAATAATTATACCATGTTTTTGTTCATTTTCAATAATCAAAGACCATACGGAAATAATCATTCCAATATGGTCTTAATAACGTTATCTATTCATTTTAAATATGATATATAACAAAAATAATTTGCATTCCTTATTTCTTTCTTATAATTTTTATATAATCATTTCTTCATTAAACCTATTTTTCAACTTTTATCTGTTGAACTGCTAAAGTTGGTTCTAAAACATTTGATTTCATAAGTGTACTTCCTGCATACATCAAATAGCGGACACCACTTGCAACTGCCATTTCCTCTGCTGCCGCTTTTTTTGCAAGCACAACTTCATCGTCTATCTTATTATCACCTTTTACCTCTATCAGTTGATATGAACCATCTTTCATAAGAGCAAGAAAATCAGGATAATATTTTCTCAATCGCTTTGATTCTGGGTCATAATACTGCACTGACAAATCGCCTTGATTTGAAGTAAACATACCTGTAAAATAAATTTCTTTAACCTTATCACTTGAAATATACTGTAAAAAGCATTCTTTCTCTGGTTTAGAGTCGAAACAATATGTATCTGCATGGAAACTCTTTGCTTCTTCCTTTGGAGTGAAATTATTGTGTCCTTTGGTAATTACAAGCTCATCATTGGCAGAAAACTCATAGTATCCTGAATCTTTTGGTTCTCTAAGAAGAACCATATCAACATTTTCACTTTTCTGTGTACTCTTAACCTCATAAAGCGTATGAAAAATTTCAGGTATTATCAAATCTTCCAAAATTTCATTATGACGATTAACTGCTTCGACAATATTATCTGAACCGTCCACGGACTCACGCAATATCTTAGCAATCGTAAGACAAGAAATATTCATATACCGTGAAATTTCTGCCGTTAAAGAAAATTCGCTAAATCGCTCTTGTTCTTTCATAGAATCAATATTTGTTTCCTTTTCAGATAATCCTAATCTCAGACTTCCTTTTTCATACATCTTGGCTTCATATCTTGACTCGTCCAATTCTACCAAATGAAAATCAATAGGTGCAGAATATTCCTTTTCGATGAGAGAATATTCGTGCCACAATCTTTTCATTTTAATACTTCTTGGCGGCGGTAAAACACGAACCTTATACACTTTTTTGTTTGTATTTGGGGATTTGCCAAAATCTGAAATCTCCATATTATAATTTTTGCGAAGTTCATCATCGAGCGTGTCATAATTCTCTTTTGACAAGAAAATTGTAGCTTTTAACTGTTCCTTTGTAAGCTGTCTTAAGCAACGCATTGTAGCCTGTAATACAAATACTTTTGATTTTGGACTTCTAAACAAAGCAATTCCAAGCAGTGAACGACAATTCCAACCCTCTCGCCCCTTTTCAACAAGGATAATAAATTGCTTTTTACTTCCCTCAGTACCAATAACATCAAGGTTGTTAAAATTTTTAATATCCTCATCTTTTGTGACAGACGGGTCGCCTGTATTTACCAAAACAGTCGAAAGGGATATACCAAGTTCACTTAATACTTTTTCAACAGCAGGACGTACCACATCTGTTGCTTCTTTAACATTTGCTGCAAAAATAGCAAGCTTCGGTAATAATCCTTCATAAGTTTTACCACCATAGCGTTCCCAAAATTTTGTAATCGAAGTACGAAGAAACTCCTCATTTTTAACGTTTTCAAACCCAATCGGGTCTGCATCTTTCAAATATCCGTGAGCGATAGACTCATTCAATCCATAGGCATATACTACCTCTGGCAACACCTGCTTATTAACATACGGTGTACCCGTGTAATTATAGCACGCAACAATAGAGGTGCTTGCAGCAAGCATATTGATTGTATTACGAAGAGTTGTCTTGTTTGCTCCACTAGAACGAAGTTCTTTCTCCAAGTTAGCCCCAAACAGATGATGTGCTTCATCGACATACACACCAAGCTTTGGCAGACGACAAAGTTTCTTAAAACGTTGATTATCAATTAGTGAAGCATCGTCCCACACATCAGTGTCATCATCGTTTCCATAAATATCTTCAAGTAAAGAACCTGAACCAAAAAGAATATCTGCTGGAGTATCTGCTTTGCGTTTTTTCTTTACAATAATTTTTTGATTATTAGAAATAACTATATTAAAATCCGAGTCATCAATCGTATGAAGTGTTATACCTGTTCCTTCAAGAAAATGAAACTTTATATTTTGGTCTAATACACGAGCATACTCTGGTGGCACGACCTTTGTTTTATCAAAAGTCATGATTTCACGAAGAGATTCTAAGACAGTCTTGTCTGGTGCAAATACCAGTGCATTATGACAAAATCTTTTGTCCTTTGGGTATTTCTTTGCAAGCAGAAACTCATAAAAAATACAAGTAGCCATAAGAATAGTCTTGCCTAGTCCCATAGTTAACGCATAAATATAGTTAGGATAATCTTCCTTATACTTTTTCATCTGCTTGAACACAATTTCGTTCTGCTCATCACCCATATCTAAAAGCATCCCCTGACCGCCTTTGTGAATAGTATAATATGACGCATCTGAAAATCTATTTTCTCTTTTTCTCCATTCATCGAACATTTGATACATATGGGCATTATCCATAAATTCCTTGACAAAAACATACATCTCCAAGGCTTCAAACTGCGGTTCACGCAGAAACGCATCACTATTTTCGTTGCTATCATTATATGCAAGGAATTTTTTTGTTAAGTCATTGTATCTTGAACGGATTTTACCTCTATTTTTGCTGTAATATTCCCATAGCTGTTCATAGAAAGCAAAATCCTGAACAAACGCTTTTGTATTTTTTGCCATAGGTTATTCAACCTCCTTTTCCAATGACTCCGACAACAAGTCTGTAATCTTAACTCGAATGGTTCCTGCATCTTCAGGAATATCATAAATACCGCTTACAATTTTCTTCTTGTCTGGCACATCTGTTACCGATGGTTGCATAACCACTCCGTCATAATTCCAGTCAATCATTATTGATTCAACCAATTGTCGCCAATCTTCGACATATTCCTTTTGCAAAGAAAGTTTTTGCATAAGATTCATCGGATAGAATGACCTGATAACCAGTTTACTTCCTTCTTTGACAATCTCTGCTTCTGCTTCTCGTTTTAACTGTAAGTCTTTTTTATCTCTAAGGATATCCACAATTTCAATATCCAGTTTATACTCAGAAAGTTCCTGTTCCAAAGATGCCTTCAAATCCGGTTCGTGTCCCATACAAACAATGGTTATCCTTTCTACGGGTTGCGTTGGATTTTCTGTTTTTCTCTTTTCATATGTTTTGTATGGTAAATTTGCTTTCAACTCTTCTAAATCTGCCTTCGTTGCAATACGATTTACTGGCATAATTTTAACCATTCGACCATCAAGTTCTCCGTCCCATACATCACTCTGCGGAAACGGTTGTATCTCAAGAGCCTGAATAATCAAATCTCTTGCTTCAATTGGATTTCTAAAAAAGTCATAATTATTGACGTTATATACTTCGAATCCAGTATATTTTTTATTTTCCTGTAACTGTTCATTTAGCTCGTTAGCCACATTGATAAGACGTTTTGTTGTTGTTTGAATTGAGCCAAGGTTAATATCTGCACCGATAAACCTTCTTCCAAGTTTCATAGCTACAGCCTGTGTTGTACCACTTCCCATAAAGCAATCAAATACTAAATCCCCCTTATTAGTTGATGCTTTTATAACATCTTCCAACAATCTTTCTGGTTTTTGTGTTGGATAATCTACTCTTTCTTTTGCAAAAGGATTGATTATGGATATTGTCCAAACATCTTCTGGAAATTTACCTTCTTTATTTGGCTTGTAATCCAACACACGTTCATTGCTACCATTATTTTTATATTTATTCCTTGCCAAAGTTGACTGTGCATAATCTTGACGTACATCATCGTAATTAAAAGTTTGATTACCATAAACTTTAGCATACCAATAAATATTATCATGTTTTCTTCCGAAAAAATTATGTCCTACTCGTCCACCAGAATAATTCCAAATGATTTCATTTAAGAAGCAATCTTTTCCAAAAACCTCGTCCATTAATAATCGCATATATGAACATACTCTCCAATCACAATGAACAAATATGGTTCCATTATCTGAAAGAAGTTCTCTCATTATAGTTAATCTTTCAAACATAAACTGTAGATATTCATCATTATTCCAAATATCTCCATACTGTTTTTCTTCAAATGATGAACTATCTGATTCTGCACTTCCCGTTCCTTTTATTAAAATTTTCTTTTTATAATCTGCATCACTTGCAAATGGTGGGTCAATATAAATAAGGTCAATTTTACCACGATACTCTTTCAGCAAATGGCTCATAACCTGTAAATTATCTCCCCAAAATATTATTTATCCAGTCATTGGTTTCCTCGCCATATCTTTCACGAAGTTGAGCTGGATAATACTGTGTAGATTCATAAGGACGCTTTCCCGTCCATCTAAGTTCCGGGTATCCCTTAATCGTCGGGCGTTTAGCAAATTCAAAAGTCATTTGTCCTTCCATTTTTAAAATCCTCCGTTATTCTTTGCTACCATATTTATTTCTGCGACTCTAATCGGTATAAGTCGTCCTTCCATATACAAATCCCGTCCAAGTAAACTATGAAGTAGAATATATTTATCAGTTTCCAACAGATTAGGATTTTCACTCAGTAAAGCATTCACTCTTTCAATCATCATTGGTTCTGTAAGCTGTGCTAAAGTGGATTCAACATCAAGCTCTCCTGCATTTTGAAGTTTCGTAAGACTGCTTAACAGCCCAATCCAATGATAAAGAAGTTTTCGCTTTTCTGCATCTACTTCTTCCTTCGTCACAGTTTCAGACAGTATCGGCTGATTCTCAACTACCTTATGTTCTGTTTCACATTTTATCTGGTCTATTTTAAGCTCCTTAGAAAACAAAACATCTTTTGCGTTATTCCAAATCGGAACTATACGCTTATGCCAAACATTAGGAATCACTTCATAGAAAAAAACATCTCCTACTCGGTCAATAGCATATTTAGTATATTCTACCATCTTATCTCGAACTAAATCTTTTATAGGAGAAGCATAATTTTCCTGCACCTCACTATCAGCTACATAATGCTTTAATTCCTTAAGTACTCTATGTGGTTTTCGATTCATCAACCGTCCATATTCGTCTATAAAAGCTTCATTGCTTTCCCATTTTATGAAAAGTTCATCTGTTGGAATAATATATATAATATTATCTTTCCTAACTCTATGTTCTGCCATACACGCTACCTCTCGTTACTTATTACAGTAATATCGAAAATCGCAGTTCTTACAAGTTTTCGCATCATCGCAACAATGCTTAAAATCCTTCCTCAGGATTTTATGTACAGTGTCATCAAAAGCCGCAACTGTGCCTTCAATAGCCGTCCTTGTATACGGATAGGTAATCATCGGATTAGCATTTTCTTCTCCTGTATAATAAAGATGCATTTTGCTAACCTTCTGCCCAGTTCTCTGTTCAATGAGATAAGCATAGATTTGTAGCTGTCTACGATAATGTTCCAATCGTTCTCTCATTTTGATCATATCTGGCTTTCGCTCAGACTTAAAATCGACTATCTCAACCGTACCATTAACACCTTTGACGAGATCAATTTTGCCCTCTATAATATAATCCTTTTTAACAAGACTGACATCAACCTCAGCTTGTTGAATAGATGCCCATTTACCGTCCATTCTCTCAGCATAACGTTTTACTTGACTAAGTGCTACATTACGCTGTGGCTCAGCCAAATAAGTATGCTCTGATTTTACTATGGAATTATAGTTCGACTCAAACCAAGAATCGATATTATCGTTAGTAATTTTATCAACTTCTCCTCTGATAGCAGCTCTATGAATATCTTCAATAGTTTCATGAACCAAAATACCGAACATCATAGCATTCTGGCGAACTGGCATAAATTCAAGCTCCTTATAAAACTTATACTGTAAAGCACAGGTTTCATAAACTGTAATGTGCGAAGTAAACGAAAAGGAATTTTTCAAATTTACCTTCTTTACAGATTGAAAAGAAAATTCTTTTAAATCAAATTCATCACTGTTCACACTCTGAATCTCATCATAAATATCTCTAAAGTATTGACTTGGAGTGCGTTTATTTTCATCGCATGTAAGTACGAGCAAATTCTGTGCCCTTGAAAAAGCCGTATAGTATAATCTCCAAAAATCAAAGTATTTTGTTTGATCATAAGGTTCAAATGCCGATCTATGGAAATATTTTTCCTCAACTTCTATCATAAGGTCTTTATATGTTTTTCTCGGTACATTACTTAAAGAATCCACCAATACAATCGGGAACTCCATTCCTTTAGATTGATGTATTGTAAGGAATGACACACAACCACTCGGTGCATACTCCGCTTCGTCCTCATACTCAGATATTCCACCGTCATAAAGTAGTTTTAAATAAAGATTAAAAAGCAGTTCCGTGTTTCTATCAATATATGAACCATTAAATACATCAACTCTATGCAGATACTCAAACTTACCGATTATTTGTGTAAGTAAAGCAAGATTTCTTGTAGGTCGAATATCAACAACACCTACACTCATATCTGTATCAAGAATATCGCTAAAAGGTCTAAACATAAACAATTTATAAAGCAATCCTGAATAAGCATAGTCAGTCGTTCCAGTCAACCTTGCATGTGCTTTACCGTGTTTTCTAATAAACTGCAATAGTTCTTTATTAGCCGCCTTAGTAACATATTCATTAGCCGCAATAATACATTCCCTATAATATTGGTAATGTTCTACCTGCAAAAAATCAAATTCTTGTTTTTCAAGTTTCATTACATATTTAGGAAACATAAGCATTAAACACCCCAATGCCAGTTTTATCTCATCACGTTTGAAAAACATATCTGAACGAGGAGAATAGACATTTATTCCATTTCCCTCCAAAAAATTTGCAAGTGCTGTTACTCGCTGATGCTTAACCGAGCTGAATAAAAAAGCCAGTTGGTTGTAATCCGTAAGCTTTCCTGATTCTTTTAACTCCTTAATAAAACCAAGTATTTTTTCGTGCCATTCATCCTCATCATCTTTGCTAAATAATTTTACTACCGCAGGACTTTGTATATCGGACTTTACGTGTGGCTCAATTTTCTTTTGATAGCGATATCTATCCCAAGAAAATTTGAATTTATGCCCCGATGTAGTTGATATCCATTCGTTATAAAAATCCACAATATCACTATTAGAACGATAATTTACTACCAGCGGAATAATCTTACATCCCTCATTTTCAAATTTGTGCGGAAATTCAAGTATATTACGGATAGTTGCACCCCTAAAACGATATAAACCTTGGTCATCATCTCCTACAACGCATATATTATGATGTTTATCTCCAAGCAAAAACACTATCTGTTCCTGTATATAGTTTGTATCCTGATATTCGTCTATCATAAGGTATTGAAGTTTATCTTGTAATTCTTCTAATATCTGTTTATTCTGCATAAGCAATTTGTAACATTCGGTCTGAATTGTTGAAAAATCAATCAAATTTCCTTCATCAAGCATTTCTTGATAAATAGACAGCACTCTTCCAAGTGTTTTTATCTCAGGATTATCATCTGATTGCAATGCTTCAATATCAACCATTTCTTCAGACAAATGATTGATATATGTGCAAATCTCATCAGACCGTTTCCATGAACCTCCCTTTGAGAGAAGCTCATCAATTCCCTCTATATTCTTGAATCTATGAAAATTTCTAAACACAAGATACTTTTGATCGAAAGTATCAAGTAAACGATAATTTCGTTTAAGTCTTGTAAACTCTAAATTCTCTTTTATAATCCTTAAACATAAAGAATGAAATGTACCAATATACATTTCATTTATATTAACAGAAATATTTCTTTCCGCCAACTCATTTGTAATACGGGTTATAAGTTCTTTAGCTGCCTTTTCCGTAAAAGTAGCCATCATTATTTGTTCAGGTTTTATGTCACATTCTTGAATGAGATAAACCGCCCTCTTAACAAGTGTAAATGTTTTACCTGTACCGGGCCCCGCTGTGATTAGTACAAGACCATCTATGGCACTTATCGCTTCTTTTTGAGCTTCGTTTGCATTTCCATAATTAAACATATAAACAGCTCCTAAATCATCAGTATAAAGAAATTGATTTTCTAAATATATCTTTATTACACCCT
>OGOC01002470.1_pt1 | contig 11961 bp, 8 predicted proteins | sample 1552561 | NCBI WGS metagenome assembly OGOC01 (sample SAMEA2580148, study PRJEB22360) | human gut metagenome | biome: human gut; feature: human-associated habitat; material: faeces | place: Denmark | collected 2008/2010
CACGCTTTATGAAAAAAGCAGAGGTTAAAAAAGGAAAAAAGAAAAAGCATTCAGGAGCAAAAATGGAATTCACAATCGAAAAAGAACTGCTTTCAACAAATTTAAAAATCGTTGAAAAAACAACAGTCGCAAGAGGCATTCAACCGGTGCTTTCGAATATTTTAATCGAAGCGTCCGACGACAACTTTATAAAATTTAGTGCAACGGATTTGGATATAAATATTGTTTCAAAAACAGTTGCTTCAGTTAAAGAATCGGGAAAAATTACGCTTCCTGCGAAAAAACTTTCTGAAATCGCATCAAAAATCAGCAACAAACCCGTTACTTTCGTGCTCGATGTGGCTACAAATGTTGTAAATATCTCCTGCGGAAACGCAAAATTTGAACTAATCGGAATCAGCGCGGACGAATTCCCCGCAATAACAACCGAAGAAGAAATTAAAGACAAAGAATGCACTGAAATCGAGCTTAACCCGCTCCTGAAATCAATTAAACACACTGCTTTTTCAGCTGCAAATTACGAAAACCGCAACATAATCAGCGGTGTTTTCTGTCAGATTTCAAAAGACAACCTCGAAATGGCTGCAACCGACGGAAACAGATTGACAAGAATTATTGAAAAAATTCAAAACGGCTCGGAATCAGAAATCAGCTGCGTAATCCCCTCAAAAACTCTCCAGGAATTTTTGAGAATAGCTGCGCTTCTCGACGACGAAAGCGTCGGTTTGATTATTGAAAAAACAAAAATTATCTTTAAAACTTCCGGCATGATAATGACTTCACGCCTTTTGGAGGGCGAATATCCGCCTTACAAACAGCTCATCCCGCAAACCTGCGAGAAAAATGCCGTTATAAACCGCGAAGAAATGATTGAAGCCCTTGAAAGGGTTTCTGTAATGGTCAACGAACGCACCAACATCGTGAAATTCATTTTCGGTGAAAATACTCTTTTCTTAAAAGCCGACACCCCCGATGCAGGGCTCGGCGAAGACTCAATCAACGCAGAATATAGCGACGAAGAACTCACAATCGCGTTCAATTACAGATACGTTCTCGATTCATTGAAAATTATGGACTCGGAAAAAATTAAAATCGGATTGGGCGGAAGTCTTTCTGCTACTTTATTCAGACCGGACAGCGAAGACGACTATCTGTGCCTGATAATGCCTATCCAGATTAGATAATTATAAAAATTTGCAGCCGGAAACCTTATTTTTCGGCTGTTTTTTAGTTTTGGAATATAGTGAAAGAGATTTGGTAAAAATATGAAATTCAGTATAAAAGTACCCGCAACAACTGCAAATTTAGGGCCCGGATTCGACTGCATGGGGCTCGCATTGCCGATTTATAACACAATAACCGTCGAAGAAACGGTTATGCCGGGTACAGGGATTGAGATTAACATAATCGACGAAACAAACGAAATGGATATCCTCTCAATCCCAACGGATGAAAACAATATCGTCTATAAAGCAATAGAAATGCTCTACAATTCAATCGGACAAACCCCGAGCGAGCTGAAAATTACCATAAATACGCAAATTCCGGTCGCAAGAGGGCTCGGAAGCTCGGCGTCTGTAATTGTCGGCGGACTCCTTGCGGCAAATGAGCTTCTCGGGCGCCCTGCGGATGAAGCAGCGCTGCTTTCTATTGCTGCTGAAATCGAAGGGCATCCTGACAACTCCACGCCAGCTATTCTGGGCGGAGTTATCCTTTCTTCGCTCGAAGAAGACGGTAGCGTTGTTTACAGAAAGCTGAATTTCCCGAAAGATTGGAACATAACCGTTTGCATTCCGGATTATGAGCTTGCTACGAACATTGCGCGCTCGGTTATTCCCGATGAAATCCCCATCCGCGATGCACTTTTTAACCTCAAACGCTCGGCAATGCTTATTCAGGCGATTAACACTGCGGACAAAGAGCTTATGAAATATGCATTGCAGGATAAAATTCACCAGCCATACAGAGAAAAACTTATCCCCGGTTTAAAAGAGATAAAAGAGGCTTTAAAACATGAGGAAAACGTGCTGGGCGTGGTTTTAAGCGGCGCAGGCCCGTCTGTGCTTATTATTTCTTACGGAAACAATCTGGATAAGATTAGAAAGACTGTTTCGGATGTTTGGGAGAGTCTCAACGTAAAATCAGACATCCTGACGCTGCCCGTAGAAGAAAACGGCGCTGTTATTGTTGAATAAATAAAAAAAATGGGCAAAGCTCAATTTGCCCTGGATTGAATTAGTTGAAAAAAGGGTTTCTAACCCCCTTTTTTTGCTGCATGTTTTTTTACAACCTCTATTTTTAATAGTGTTAAATTTTGTTACAAATTTATTGGTTTATAAAATATATTATATATGACAACACCCAGAATAACAACTGTGTACAATAAAAAAGTTACAATTAACTACATGATAAAAAATAATTTGTCAACAATAATGGGTTCCAAACGTATCCGCATAGCCGAAGTTGCAAGAATTAGCGGGCTTGGTTATGACACTGTTTTTAATATCTACCACGACAAAAGCAAGGGGATAGATTTTAAAACTCTGGACAAATTATGCTGGGCGCTGGAATGCACGCCAAATGACCTCTTTTCCTATATACCCGACGCCTAAACTCTCTTGCTTACGCTGGCTGAGTTTAGCTTGATTCTCTTTTTTAATAGCCCCTTACTCATTTTTCTAATGTTCGCACAGCTCACATTGAAAAATGTCCCTCTAGCGTCTGCGCTGGCGAGGGTGGATAGTGAAAGAGGCGCTTTTTGGGCGCCTCTTTGTTATTTTATATGGATTGCAGACTATTTTTTGACCAAATCCCTGTAAGAATTCGCGAATAAATCCGCATAAGTCGTGTGCAGCAGCTCATGAGCCTTGTGCGAGCCCGGAGCCTGCAAAAATTCGGCGTAAAGCTTCTTGATTTCGCTGTTCTGGTGCGAACGGCGCACGGGAAGCTCTCTGTCTTCCTTGTAAAGCCCTTCTGCGCGCTGCTCTTTGACTTTTGAATCTTCGCAGCTTCTCGGTTGACCGCCCCCGTTAACGCATCCGCCCGGGCAAGCCATTACCTCGAGCATTTGGAAGTCAGCCGTGCCGTTTTTGATTGCCTGAATGGATTTTTCAGCCTCTTTCAGCGTAGAAACAACACGGACTTTGACTTTTGTGCCTTTTACATCAAGCTCGACGTCTTTTGTGCGTGAATTTTTATCAACACCGCGCATAGGCTTGATATCAACGTCTTGCAGCTCTTCACCGGTTACGAATTCGTAAGCTGTTCTTACGGCTGCTTCCGCAACCCCGCCTGACGCCCCGAAAATCGTTCCTGCGCCTGAATATTCGCCGAACGGTGAGTCTGGTTTTGAGGGTTCAAGCGATTTGAAGTCGATTCCGGCGGATTTTATCATTTTTCCGAGTTCTTTTGTTGTCATTACGACATCGGTTTCGCCGAAAAGCTGATAACGCTTGGCTTCGACCTTTTTCGCCGTGCAGGGCATTATTGAAACAACAACCGTGTTTTCTTTTGTAAATCCGTCAAAATATTTAGGAACAAGCTCTTTCAAAACCGGCGAAAGCATCCCCTGAGGCGATTTGCAGCTCGAAAGATGGTTCAGCATGTCAGGGTGCTGGGTTTCCATGTATCTGACCCACGCTGGGCAGCAGGAAGTGAACAACGGCAGGTTTTCACCTGATTTCAGCCTTTGTACGAACTCATAAGCCTCTTCCATAATCGTCAAATCAGCTGAAAAATTCGTGTCAAAGACCAAATCAAAGCCGATTTCTCTCAATGCCGAATCAATGAGCCCGATTGTGTTTTCACCTGGTTCAAGCCCGAACATTTCGCCCAGAGCGACCCTTACTGACGGCGCAATCTGCGCTACGACTTTCTTTTCGGGGTTTGTAACTAGCGACCAGACGTTGTTTACTTCGGATTTGATAGTCAAAGCGCCCGTCGGGCAGACCGCCTGACATTGACCGCAGAAAACACAGTCAACTTTTGAAAGCGGCATTCCTGCCATCGGCTGAATAACCGTATTTGAGCCCCTGTTTGCGAATCCGAGCACCGAATGACCCTGAAACTCCGAGCAAGCCCTTACGCATGCGCCGCAAAGGATACATTTGTTCGGGTCGCGCACGAGTGAGGGATTTGAATCGTCGATTGGCAGAAAATCTTCTTTTTTCTTCTGTACGAATCTTGAAACGTCCTTGATTCCGTATTCTTCTGCGTATTTTTGGAGTTCGCAGTCGCCTGATTTTTCGCAGGTCGTGCATTCGCGGTCGTGGTTCGCCAAAAGCAGCTCCAGAACCGTTTTTCTGATTCTGCGGGTTCTTTCGGTGTTTGTTTTGACTTTGATATTTGCTTCGGGCGGCATTGTGCAGGATGAATTTATCAAAGTTCTGCCGTTGGGGTATTCGACCTCCACAACGCACATTCTGCAAGCGCCGAACTGGGTCAAATCAGGTCTGTAGCAAAATGTCGGCACTGAAAATCCCGCTTTTTTGATAACTTCCAAAAGATTGGGCTCGTCAGTGAACTCAACCGTTTTTCCGTTTACTGTAAGTGTTTTTTTATCGCTCATTATTTTAATCCTTATTTTTTTGTAGATATTGGGCTTTTTTAGCCTCATAGTCAGTTATTATTTTGTCATGCTGAACTTGTTTCAGCATCTCGCCAACATGTAAAGTGAGCTTATAGCCGCTTGATACCAATGGTTAGACCCTGAAACAAGTTCAGGGTGACATCCTGATGTTTTATGACTGCTTAATCGCCTTAAACGGACAAGATTTCAGGCAGGCGCCGCATTTTATGCACTTTTCCTGATTAATCTTGAACGGTGAGCGGACTTCGCCCTCGATTGCGCCGACAGGGCAGTTTCTTGCGCATTTTGAACAGCCTTTGCACAGTTCAGGGTCGATTGTGATTGTTTTCATCGCCGAACATACGCCTGCGGGGCATTTTTTGTCTTTTATGTGTGCAATGTACTCATCCCTGAAGTATTTCAAGGTCGAAAGTACGGGATTTGGCGCTGTTTTTCCGAGCCCGCACAAAGAGCCGTCTTTTACTGCCATTGCGAGTTCTTCAAGCGTGTCCAAATCTTTCATTTCGCCTTTTCCTTTTACTATTTTTTCAAGGATTTTCAGCATATTTTTTGTGCCCTCGCGGCAAGGAACGCACTTTCCGCAGGATTCATGCTGGGTGAAATTCATGAAAAACCTTGCAACTTCAACAATGCAGGTGTCTTCGTTCATGACAACGAGCCCGCCCGAGCCGACCATTGCGCCTGCTGCGATAAGATTGTCGTAATCCATGGGCAAATCAAGGTGTTCTTCGGTCAAACAGCCGCCCGAAGGGCCGCCGATTTGAACAGCTTTGAATTTTTTGCCGTTTCTGATGCCGCCGCCGATATCGAAAACGATTTCGCGCAGTGTCGTGCCCATCGGAACCTCAATAAGCCCCGTATTGTTTACTTCGCCGGTGAGAGCAAAGGTTTTTGTGCCTTTTGAGCGCTCTGTGCCCATTGAGCTGAACCAGCTTGCGCCTTTCAGGATGATGGGGGGAACATTTGCAAGAGTTTCAACGTTGTTGATAAGCGTCGGACGTCCGAAAAGCCCTTTGTTCGCAGGGAACGGCGGTTTCGGGCGGGGCATGCCGCGTTCGCCCTCAATTGAGGCGATAAGCGCGGTTTCTTCGCCGCAAACGAACGCTCCGGCGCCCTCTTTGATATGGATTTCAAAGTTAAAATCCGAACCCATAATGTTTTTGCCGAGATAACCGGCTTCTTCCGCGTCTTTTATGGCTTTTCTGAGGCGTTTGATGGCGAGCGGGTATTCTGCGCGAACGTAGATGTAAGCTTCATCAGCGCCTATTGCAAAACCTGCGATTGCCATGCCCTCGAGGAGCTTGTGCGGGTCGCCCTCCATGACGCTTCTGTCCATAAATGCGCCCGGGTCGCCCTCGTCGCCGTTACATACAACATATGATTTTCCGCCGCGGTTTGCTGCGGTAAATTTCCATTTTGTACCTGTCGGGAACCCGCCGCCGCCGCGTCCGCGCAGACCGGAGTCTTCAATCTCTTTTATTACCCAATCCGGGTCGTTTTTTTCAAGAACTTTATGCAAAGCAGCATATCCATCCATTGCAATTGATTCTTCGAGCGATTCAGCGTTGATATTTCCGCAGTTTGCAAGCGAAGTTCTTGTTTGTTTTGCGTAAAAACCGATATCTTCGTTTTTGTGAACGTGCTCCTGCGTTTTCGGGTCAACGTAGAGAAGTCTTTCTACAGGTTTTCCGTTTTTTATGTGAGATTCGACGATTTCTTCAACATCGTCGGGTTTTACTTTTACGTAGCTGATATTCAGGTCGGGAATAACCACCAGAACGCCTTTTTCACAAAAACCGTGGCAGCCCGTTGGCACTGTTGTCATTTTTTCGTGGTGCGGGAGGGTTCCGACGTTTACGCCGAGTTTTTTGAACCGTTCGATTACCTCGAGCGAGCCGTTAGCCACGCAGCCGGTTCCTGAGCATACCAGAACGCGCAAACCCTGTGATTTTATATGTTCGAGCGCTTTTTCGCGTTCTTTTTCTATATTAATTAATGTTTTTGTCATTATGCACCCTCGCTCTCTTTTTTGTCTTCGTGGATAATCGTGTCAATAACGATTTTTATTGCGTCAGAGGTCATTTGAGGGTAAACTTTTTCGTTTATCACTACAACCGGTGCCAATCCGCATGCGCCTAAGCAGCTGACTGTTTCGAGCGAGAAAAGTCCGTCAACAGTGGTCGATGATCCGTCTTGAAGTTTCAAAGAGGCTTTTATTGCGTCCAGAACGGGCATTGAGCCTCTAACGTGGCAAGCTGTGCCGTCGCAGACTTTGATTTCGTACTTGCCTTTTGGTTCAAGGCTAAACTGCGCGTAGAAAGTAGCCACGCCATAGACGGTTGCGGGCGAAAGACCCTCCATTTTTGTTCCGATGTAAGTCATAACATCCTGAGGCAGGTATCGGAAGACTTCCTGCACTTTTTGTAAGATAGCGATGAGATTTGACTTTTTGTAGCCGTAAGATTCCATTATGGAATCAACTTTTTCGTAGTCGAACCCCGCTTGAGCCGTTGAACTCATTATTTCTCCTTTTTTACCATAAGTTACCATTTTAGTCTGCAATGTTGTTTGTCACAATTTTTAGACCATTAGTGAAAAATCTCACTATTTAAGATAGTACATAAAAAAAGTGAAAAAATCAATAAATTATATAGTGGAGGTTGTCAGAAAGTAGGGTGGGAATAGCGCAGCGGTTCCCACCGCATGGGCTCAGTGCTTTATGATTGGTGGGAATCGCCGCAAAGATTAGAAAATAGCTCTAAAAAATCTTTGTTTAAGCTTTTCCCACCCTACTAAACAACCACTAATATCGTGAAAAAACCGATTCCGTCTTCCGCCCTCGTTTTGTGCTTAAAACACAACTAACGAGAAACGGGGCTGTGCCCCTAAACAACCACTACAATCGTGAAAAAATTGATACCAGCTCCCGCCCTATATTAAAAATAAAATATTTGTAAGAAATGAATTTTTGTGGTAGGGTTTCAGTGTGTAATTAATGGTTTTAATCACTTACTCAGTTTATTGTAAAGGAGAAAACAAACATGACAGAAAAACGAGTATGGTTATTTAAAGAGGGGAACGCTGACATGCGCAATCTTCTCGGCGGTAAGGGCGCAAACCTTGCTGAAATGACTAATTTGGGACTTCCCGTTCCCCCCGGATTGACAATCACAACAGAAACCTGCATGGATTATATCAATCATGGAAACAAAATGCCTGAAGGCGTTATGGACGAAGTAAAAGAGGCATTGAAAAAAGTTGAAGAACAGGCTGGCAAGAAATTCGGCGACCCTGAAAACCCGCTTCTGGTTTCTGTACGTTCAGGCGCAAGACTTTCAATGCCCGGCATGATGGAAACCATCCTCAACCTCGGTATGAACGACCAGACAGTCGAAGGCATGATTAAATTAACCAACAACCCGAGATTCTGCTACGATTCATACAGAAGATTCTTAACAATGTTCGGCTCTGTAGCATGGGACATTGAAAGAATGAAATTCGAAGAATATATCGATAAAATCAAAGCCGAAAAAGGCTACAAACTCGATATCGAGCTCACAGCAGACGACTGGAAATCATTAATCGAACCTTACAAAGCATTAATCAAAGCTGAAACAGGCAAGGAATTCCCGCAGGATCCTTATGTACAGCTTGAAGAAGCTATTGAAGCAGTTTTCCGCTCATGGAACATCCCCAGAGCAGTTGCTTACAGAAACCACTACAAAATTGACCACAACTACGGTACAGCCGTAAACGTTCAAACAATGGTATTCGGAAACATGGGCGATGACTGCGCAACAGGCGTATCTTTCACAAGAAACCCGTCCACAGGCGAAAACAAATTCTACGGTGAATATCTGACAAACGCTCAGGGCGAAGACGTTGTTGCCGGTATCAGAACTCCTCATCCAATTGCGGATTTGGAAAAAGAAATGCCCGAACAGTACAAACAATATGTCGATATTGCTAAAAAACTTGAAGAAGGCTACAAAGACGTTCAGGATATGGAATTCACCATCGAAAGAGGCAAACTCTACATCCTCCAGACAAGAAACGGCAAAAGAACTGCAAAAGCTTCTGTAAGAATCGCTGTTGAAATGGCTGAAGAAGGCATTATTTCAAAAGAAAGAGCAATCGAACTCGTTGACCCGAACCAGCTCTATCAGGTATTGCTTCCTGACTTTGACCCCGCAGCTAAAAAAGAAGCTCACAAAATCGCTCAAGGTCTTGCAGCATCTCCGGGTGCGGCAGTTGGTAAAGTTGTATTCGATACGGAAGAAGCAGCTGAACGCGGCAACGCAGGCGAAAAAGTTGTTCTCGTTCGTTTGGAAACTTGCCCTGACGACATCCACGGTATGATTGCATCTCAGGGTGTTTTGACACTCAGAGGCGGCATGACTTCTCACGCAGCAGTAGTTGCAAAAGGCATGGGCAAACCGTGCGTTGCAGGCTGCGAAGACCTGAAAATCGACCTTAAAAACGAAACTTTGACTGACGCAAGCGGAAAAGTTTACCACAAAAACGACGTAATCTCGCTTGACGGCGGTACAGGCGAAGTTTTCGAGGGCGCTGTACACCTCGTTCCTCCTGTAATGGACGACAACTTCAAAAAACTTTTCACATGGGTTAACGAAGTTAAACAGCTCGGAGTTCGCGCTAACGCTGACACTCCGGCTGACGTTGCAAAAGCGCTCGAACTCGGCGCAGAGGGCGTAGGTCTTTGCAGAACAGAACACATGTTCATGGCTCCGGAAAGACTTCCGTGGGTACAAAAAATGATTATCGCTGAAAACCTTGAACAGAGAAAAGAAGCCCTGAGCCACCTGCTTCCTATGCAGTATCAGGATTTCTACGATATGTTCAAAGCAATGGGCGAAAAACCGATGACAATTCGTCTTTTAGACCCGCCGCTTCACGAATTCCTGCCTTCTAAGGAAGAATTGATTGCAACTGTTGCAAGAAAGAAAGCGCTCAACGAAGATGTTAAAAAAGACGAAGAAATGCTTCACCTCGTTGAATCTATGTCAGAATTGAACCCGATGATGGGTCTTCGCGGATGCCGTCTGGGTCTTACATGGCCTGAAATCAACGAAATGCAGGCAAGAGCTATCTTCTCGGCAGCTTGCGACCTGAAAAAAGAGGGTCTTAACGTAAAACCCGAAGTTATGATTCCGCTTGTAGGGCACGTAAACGAGCTTAAAGAAGCAAAAGCTGTTGTTGAAAAAGTAGCGAAAGAAGTAATGGAAGAAAAAGGCGTTTGTGTTGAATACTTAATCGGCACAATGATTGAAATCCCGCGTGCGGCTCTCACGGCTGACCAGATTGCAGAATACGCTGAATTCTTCTCATTCGGTACAAACGACCTTACACAGATGACTTTCGGCTACTCAAGAGATGACGCGGAAGGCAAATTCCTCAACAAATACGTTGAAAACAAAATTTTGCCGGCTAACCCGTTTGCAACTCTTGACCAGGAAGGCGTCGGACAGTTAATGCAGATTGCGCTCGCTAAAGCAATTCCCGTAAGACCGAACCTCAAACGCGGTATCTGCGGCGAACACGGCGGTGACCCCGAATCTGTTAAATTCTGCCACAGAATCGGCTTGAACTACGTTTCTTGCTCACCGTTCAGAGTTCCGCAGGCTAGACTCGCGGCTGCTCAGGCAGTTATCGAAGAAAAAAAATGCAAAGAATTATGCGGCTGTAAATAAAAAGCGGCAGAGCTGATTCCAGCATATAAATTTAAAGACCCTGCAAGAGATTGCGGGGTCTTTTTTATAAAAAATCATTGCATATCCAAAAACGAAACAAAATCGTCCTTGAAATAGTCTGAACGTTTATAAAATAAAGCGCTTCTCATTGTATTGCGGAAAATAAAGGGTTTTAGCCTGTAATGAACATCGTAAATATCTATAAAATAAGGAATTTCGAGGCTTGAAAGTTTCTTTTTGATTCTTTCAAAACCTTTTTCCGTGTAATTGCCCTCAAAAATCAAATCAATGTCGGAAAATTTTCTATGTGTGCCGTGCGCTCTTGAGCCGAAAATTCTAACAAATTTAATTGTCTTGATTTTTTTCAGTTCATTGAGAAGAATTTCATAATATTCCTCCTCCAACCCGAAAAGCTTCTCCTCAAGCGGCTTTTCTTTGACTTGTTCTGAAATATCGCCAGCTGTGTCCACATCCATGGAGAATTTGCGATAAAATCTGTCTAAAACCTCGAGATATTCATTTTTAAAGTCAGAAGAACGGTTTTTGTCGCCAAGAAAGTTGTTTAAATATTTTATAATTTCAAAACACAGCTCTTTGTTCTCAATATAACCGCGTTTTTGCCCCTCTACAACAACATCTGTCGGAAAAGTTGTTTTTATGTGATTTTCTTCTATTAGCCTTTTCTGGAGAATTTTAATCATCCTGTTGAATAGATTTTTCAAGCCGAAACTTAGGGCAGTGTTATTTTTTGGGCAATATTTCACAAAATCAAGATACAAAGGCGAAAAAGCCTCGACAAATCGCGTTTTCCAGGCAGGATGGTGCATTGATTCTTCAATATATTGCATATCAAAATCCATATTCTTCCTCTTTTTTCATCCTGCTTTTGAAAAAGTCGTTAAACCTGTCGAAAATGGAAAGATATTTCAAATCCAGAAGTTTTTCATGCTCTGCGGTGTTTAGAAAATTGTTGTTTTTTAGTTTTTTCAGCGCTTTTACAAGTTCGAAAAAATCTTTTTCACTGCTTGTGATTTCGAAATTGAGTATGTACAAAATGACGGTTTTTTCTGATTTTGTGAACAGACCGTTATTAAAAAACATGTAGGTGAAAGTTTTGAGCGTTTTTTGGGTAAAATCGTAGTACTTTTTGAAAAAATCTGCTTTTTGCTGTTGTGAAAAATCACTGTAATTGCTTATTAACAGGCGAAAATCATCAGAAAAAATCAGGTAATTTTTCACGTATGTTTTTTTATAATAATCTTTCCAATCCCGAACTTTTTTTATCATATTTCATATTAATCAACAAATATGATGAAATGTAAATATTTTTATTGGAATATTGAAGTAAAAAAATTTTGGTTCTACTATCTTTGTAGAAAGGAAAGTTTATATGTCTATATCAGCAATCAGATTTTTTTCAAATTTAAGCACTCAAAAAGCATCTAACAGGTTCCAGAACAAAGTAAATTCATCACCGGCATTCAAAGGCTACGGCGAGAAAAAAGAAATCCAGCCCGGTGAGGCAGGCTATGGTTCAGGCGCTGGACACTATGAAAACAGACCCTGGGAGGATTGTTATCCTGAGGATTGGGATGGTCCGAGGAGCGGAGCGGGCTATACTCCGGTTTGGGTACCCGATTCCGGTAGCAGCGGCTCCTCTTA
>OGOC01002472.1_pt1 | contig 11948 bp, 12 predicted proteins | sample 1552561 | NCBI WGS metagenome assembly OGOC01 (sample SAMEA2580148, study PRJEB22360) | human gut metagenome | biome: human gut; feature: human-associated habitat; material: faeces | place: Denmark | collected 2008/2010
CCTCCAGGTTCGATAAACTTATCTGCTTATTCATACTTTTATTATACCATTTTTTGTTTTGCTATGCAACCGGTTTGTTTACTAATCGTGCGGTTTGTTTACTAATCGTGCTTAATTTCTAATTTGTGGACTTTGTGCGGTGTGGCCCTAAACATATTTTTTAAAACCTCTTGACAAATACCCCATGGGGGTATATAATATCCACAGAGAACAACGGAGGTGATAACAATGGAGCACAAAGACTGCTGCCAGTGCGAGCACTGCCAGAAAACCAAGGAGCGCTCCCCGGAAGAATACCGCTCGCTGATGAACCGTCTGAAACGGATACAGGGTCAGCTTCGCGGAATAGAGAACATGCTCGAGAACAACGCCTACTGCACGGATATCATGGTGCAGACCGCGGCTGTCACAGCGGCGCTGAATTCGTTCAACAAGCAGCTCCTTGCGAGCCACATGAAAAGCTGCGTCGCCCAGAACATACGCGAGGGCAACGACGAGGTGATAGACGAACTCCTCGACACTTTGCAGAAAATGATGAAATAACAGATAGATCAAGAAAAAAGAAAGGGGCATGAAAATGCAGCAATACGACGTCACAGGCATGACCTGTGCCGCGTGCAGCGCCCGTGTGGAAAAAGCGGTCTCAAAAGTGCCGGGGGTAACTTCCTGCTCGGTGAACCTGCTTACGAACTCGATGGGCGTCGAGGGTACAGCGTCCAGCTCGGACATAATCGCCGCCGTAACGAACGCAGGCTACGGAGCCTCCGTAAAGGGCGCAAAGCCGGAAAAGTCCGCGAAAAGCTCCGAAAACGTGCAGGAAAACGCATTCCGCTCGATGAAGCACCGGCTGATAGCTTCGCTGGTGTTCCTGGTAATACTGATGTACTTCTCAATGGGGCACATGATGTGGGGATTCCCGCTGCCGCCCTTCCTTGAGGGAAATCACGCTGCAATGGGGCTGATACAGCTCCTGCTGACTGCGGCGGTCATGGTGATAAACCAGAGATTCTTTATAAGCGGCTTCAGGTCGCTGGTGAGGGGCGCTCCGAATATGGACACCCTGGTAGCGCTCGGAGCCTCCGCAGCGTTCGGATACAGCACTGCGGCGCTGTTCGCAATGACCGACGCGCAGCTCCACGGCGGCGCTGAGGCGGCAATGCCCTTCATGGACGAATTCTACTTCGAATCCGCCGCTATGATACTCACGCTGATAACCGTCGGCAAAATGCTGGAAGCGCGCTCCAAGGGCAAGACCACCGACGCGCTCAAATCGCTGATGAAGCTCGCCCCCTCAGAAGCCACGGTGATACGCGGCGGCGAGGAGTTGACGATACCGGCGGAGCAGCTGGCAGTCGGGGATATATTCGCGGTGAAGCCCGGCGAGAGCATTCCTGCTGACGGCGTAGTCATCGAGGGAAGCAGCGCGGTCAACGAATCCGCCCTGACCGGAGAAAGCCTTCCGGTGGACAAATCGGAGGGCAGCAAGGTCTCCGCCGCAACAATAAATCAGTCGGGATATCTCAGGTGCCGCGCCGAGAAGGTCGGCGGAGACACCGCGCTGTCAAAGATAATCCAGATGGTGAGCGACGCCTCCGCGACCAAAGCCCCCATCGCAAAGCTCGCGGACAAGGTTTCCGGCGTGTTCGTCCCGGTGGTCATCGGGATCGCGCTCGTCACTATCGCGGTATGGCTGCTGTGCGGTCAGACAGTAGGATACTCCATCGCAAGGGGAATTTCCGTGCTGGTCATAAGCTGCCCCTGCGCGCTGGGTCTGGCTACTCCGGTGGCGATAATGGTCGGCAACGGCATGGGCGCAAAGAACGGCATACTGTTCAAGACTGCGGTCTCGCTTGAGGAGACCGGAAAGGTCAGCATTGTGGCGCTCGACAAGACCGGCACCATCACAAAGGGCGAACCCGCGGTCACTGACGTTATCCCCGCCGCCGGGGTCACCCGCGGGGAGCTGCTGAGCTCCGCCTGCGCGCTCGAATCCCGCAGCGAGCACCCGCTCGCCTCCGCAGTCATGGCGTACTGCTCGGAAAACGGCACAGCTCCGCAGGAAACCGAGGGGTTCACCGCCCTGCCAGGCAGCGGACTTTCCGCAAAGCTGAACGGCTCCGCGCTTCTCGGCGGCAGCGTGAAGTTCATCTCGGAGAACTCCGAAATGCCGGAGGAGCTCCGCGCTGAAACCGACAGGCTCTCCGGCGAAGGCAAGACTCCGCTGTGCTTTGCCCGCGACGGAAAGCTGCTCGGAGTCATCGCCGCAGCGGACGTTATAAAGCCCGAAAGCCCCGAAGCCGTGAAGCAGCTCCGGAACATGGGCATACGCGTGGTAATGCTGACCGGCGACAACGAGCGCACCGCGAAGGCGGTCGGAGCGCAGGCGGGTGTCGACGAAGTAATAGCCGGAGTTCTCCCGGACGGCAAGGAAGCCGTGATACGCTCCCTGAAGGAGCAGGGCAAGGTAGCGATGGTCGGCGACGGAATAAACGACGCCCCCGCCCTTACCCGCGCGGATATCGGCATAGCCATCGGAGCCGGCACGGATATCGCGATAGACGCGGCGGACGTGGTCCTGATGAACAGCCGTCTCACGGACGTACCGGCGGCGGTGCGGCTGAGCCGCGCTTCCCTGCGGAACATCAAGGAGAACCTGTTCTGGGCGTTCATCTACAACACGATAGGTATACCGCTGGCGGCGGGCGTGTTCGTGAACCTGTTCGGCTGGAGTCTTGACCCGATGTTCGGCGCTGCGGCGATGAGCCTTTCGAGCTTCTGCGTTGTGACAAACGCCCTGCGTCTGAATCTGTTTCGGATGCACGACGCGTCAAAAGATAAAAGAATCAAAAACGAAATTCAAAAGGAGGATCTGAACATGACAACAGAACAGGGAATGGTAAAAACCATGACAATCGAGGGCATGATGTGCGGCCACTGCGAGGCAAGAGTGAAGAAAACACTTGAGGCAATCGAGGGTGTTGCATCCGCAGAAGTAAGCCATGAAAAAGGAACAGCCGTTGTAACACTGACAGCCCCGGTATCAGACGATGTGCTGAAAACAGCCGTAGAGGCACAGGATTACACCGTAAAAGGAATCCAGTAAAACAGGAAACATAGAGAAAAGGGAAACGCGCCTGGAATGAAAATTTCCGGGCGCGTTTCCTTTTTTTACCAGATATAGCAAAAATATTGCAATTTGTTCGGAATTTTCGTGACAAAAGGACAAAAATCCGTTAGGATAGAGAAAAAGAAGAGCAAAAACAAAAGGGTTTTTAGGATCAGGAGGTTTTTACATTATGACAGAGTACAGACTTGCAAAGCCGGAAGAGTGGGAGGACTGCATCGAACTTGCAAACTACGTGTTCAGCACGGCACACCGTCCGCACGACTTTGAGCAGTTAATTCCAAGGGTTTATCAGGCAGGACCGGAAATGGCACGGATCCACCGCGTCGCTGTTGCGGAAAACGGCAGACTCCGGGCCGAGATTGCGGTGCTTCCACAGCAAATGGCAGCAGGGGGTAAGCTGCTCCGCGCAGGATATGTGGGAAGCGTTTCCGTGCATCCAAAGGCAAGGGGCGAAGGCCACATGAAGCGTCTTCTTGGCGACTGGATTACGGATCTGGAAGGAACGTGTGATCTTCTGGCACTGGACGGCCAGAGACAGCGGTATGCCTACTTTGGCTTTACGCCGGGAAGTGAAAAATACACGTTTTACCTGGATGTGGCAAATGTGCGCCATACCTGGAAAAACGGGGAACTCTCCGCTTACACCTTTGCGCCGCTGTTTCCGGAAAACGGCGAAGCGGACGAAGAGGCGGCAGCCTTTGCAAAGAAGCTGAATGAGGAAAAACCGCTTTACGTGGTAAGAGAGGATGTGAAAGCCTGCCTGAAAACGTTCGGCGAGCAGGCAATTGCAATCTGGAAAAACGGTGAGCGGATCGGATATCTGGCACTTTGCGGCGGAAACCAGGTTGTGGAAGCAGAAGTGCTGGAGGAACAGGATTTCGTTCCTGCACTTGCCGCTTATTTAAAAGAAAATGCGCTTGACTCTCTTTTCATTTCCATTCCGGTGTATGAGACCGGAAAAGCAGCAGCGTTATCGGAAGTCTGCGAAAGCTTCACAAAAGAGCGCTGCGGTTCCGCGATGTACCGTATTTTCCAATTTGCAGACGTCATCGAGGCAATGCTGACCATGAAAGCAGAGACGATGGGCATCAGTGATGGAACGTGGTTCGCCGTACTGGAGGGACAGCCGCTGACCGTGACGGTAAAAGATGGAACTGTGACCGTGACACGGGAAGCCCATCCGGGGGCAGATGTACTCAACCGGGAGCAGGCGCAGGAACTGCTTCTTTCACCGCTGGCAAGTAAGGGAAGCAAGGTTCCATCTGAAATCTGGAAGAACATTCCATCCGACTGGTTCCCGCTTCCGCTGTACTGTGCGACGGCAGACGAATTTTAGGCAATGACTGTTGGGAGGCAGAGAAATATGAACGAGACAGAGAAACGAGACAGAAGAGACGAAAAAGAAGAAATCCGGTACCATGTGATTTTCTACGGCCAGGTGCAGGGCGTGGGGTTCCGTTACCGGGCGTATTATGCTGCCTACCAGCTCGGACTGACCGGCTGGGTGAGAAACTGCTGGGATGAGACGGTGGAGATGGAGGTGCAGGGTGATGAGGAGACGATCACGGAGATGATCAAAAGGATCCGCACCTCCAGCTACATCGAAATCACGGATGCAAAATGGACGAAGATTCCGCTGGAATCGGAATTCGGTTTTCATATCCGTTGATCAGGGCTGCTTTTTCTCTTTTTCCGGAATTTCGACAAGAATGATATCGTTGCCGATCTGGCAGATGCGGTCCCATGGGATCACAAAATCCTCGCCGTGGCAGAAAAAGCCGCAGAATTTCACAGGACCCGGAAGAACGAGTCCGGTAAGATGTCCCGTTTTTGGATTGAATTCCACATCAATCGGACAGCCGAGCGTTTTGCAGGTACAGATATTGATAACTTCTTTCTGGCGGAGATCTACAACGCGCATGCGGTGCTCCTTTTTACAGATTTCTATGGAAAAACATATGCGAAAATGTTGCTGCAGTTGACTTGAATTTCACGGAAAAATGCGTATACTGTAAAAGTAGAAAACTTTCCGAAATACTTATTTAGAAACGAGGACGAAAGATATGAGATGTCCATTTTGTAATCAGGATAATACCCGGGTTGTGGATTCACGCCCGATTGAAGACAGCAATGCGATCCGCCGCCGCCGGATGTGCGATGTCTGCGGCAGACGCTTTACGACATACGAAAAAGTGGAGACGATCCCTTTGATCGTCATCAAAAAAGATATGAACCGCGAGCAGTATGACCGCTCGAAAATCGAGACCGGCATCCTGCGCGCCTGCCACAAACGGCCGGTGTCCGCCGAGAAGATCAACGAGATGGTCAACAAGGTGGAGACGGAGCTTTTCAACGGCGAGGAACGCGAGATTCCAAGCTCTGTGATCGGAGAGAAGGTCATGCATTACTTAAAAGACCTGGATCAGGTGGCGTACGTCCGTTTTGCGTCGATTTACCGCGAGTTCAAGGATGTCAACACGTTCATGGACGAGCTGAAAAAGATGCTCGACAAATAGCGGGAGGCAAAAAAATGGAAGTGTCGAACTATATTAAAATGCGCGATCAGATGCAGGAGCGCTTTCTGACGTACGATCAGAAGGAGATCGAAGGAAAGTATGGCTTTGCGTTTGATGACGATTATTTCTATGTGCCGTATCTTTTTGAAGAATGGAGAGTGAACCGCCATACCGGCGTTGTGGAGGGCTCAAAAGACCATTTTCTTCATGTGCACCAGGGCAGTTTCAATGAGACACTGACGATTTTCGACCTGCTCTGCTGCGGAAAGAAGGAGATTGTGCTCGCCGGCACGTATGCGCGCACCAATTCCTTAAAGGGAACGATCAAAGGCCGCACGATTGCGTCCGGCGTTCACGACAGCTGCGCCGCACGGTATGACGGGCATGTGGAACAGCTGAAAAAAGCATGCGTTTCCCTTAGCGGAAAACCATATTCCCCGGGAGACGCTGCTTTTGTTTTTCATGTCTTTCCGTTTCTGCCGCTCGTCTTCCAGTTCTGGGAGTCCGATGAGGAATTCCCGCCGGTGCTCAAGTTTATGTGGGATGAAAACGTCCTTGATTATCTGCGGTTTGAGACGCTGTATTATGTGATGGGAGACTTCCTGGACGCGCTTGATCAAGCCTTCGATGCATGTAAAACAGAAGCCTGATACCTTTTGTGAGACAAAATCTTACGAAAATTTTCCGAATGTTTATAAAAATTTCAGTATACGAATCCCCTGGTTTAATGCTATAATGAGTGAAAGTAAGTAAAAAGAGAGAAGAGAAAGGGGAATGCATATGGCTTTTAGCATGAAAGTAACACCGGAAATAGAGGAACTGACAAACATCTGTCTGGATAACTCCAAAATGGATGTTTCGCTGTATGGGCAATACGATGTAAAACGCGGACTGCGCGATATCAACGGCGTTGGCGTCCTTGCGGGACTGACACAGATTTCAAACGTTGTGTCTTCGGATATCATTGACGGCGTCAAAACGCCGTGTGACGGACGTCTGTACTACCGCGGCATCAACGTGGAAAAACTGACCCAGGGCTTTTTAAGTGAAAACCGTATGGGATTCGAAGAAGTTGCGTATCTGCTCTTATTTGGAAATCTGCCGAATGAAGAGCAGCTCAATCATTTTAAGACAATCTTAAAACAGCAGCAGTCCCTGCCGAAGAACTTTGTGCGTGACGTTGTTATGAAAGCGCCGACCAAGGACATGATGAACACTCTGTCCCGAAGCGTTCTGACCCTGTACGCGTACGACAACCACGCAGATGATACCTCCCTTCCGAATGTGCTTCGCCAGTGCATTAACCTGATTTCTGTTTTCCCGATGCTGTCCGTCTATGGCTATCAGGCGTACAACCATTATATCAAGGGAAAAAGTTTATATATCCACAACCCGTCGAAGAAGCTTTCGACTGCAGAAAATATTCTTCTGATGCTCCGACCGGATCAGAAGTACACTCCGCTGGAGGCGAAGATCCTCGATCTTGCCCTCGTTCTCCACATGGAGCACGGCGGCGGTAACAACTCGACCTTTACAACACATGTTGTTTCTTCTTCCGGAACCGATACGTACTCCGCAATTGCAGCGGCGCTCGGCTCCTTAAAGGGACCGAAGCACGGCGGTGCAAACATCAAGGTTGTGCGGATGTTCGACGATATGAAGTCACACGTCAAAGACTGGACGGATGAGGAAGAAGTATCGAATTACTTAAGAAAGCTGCTGCACAAAGAGGCGTTCGACCAGAAAGGTCTGATTTACGGTATGGGCCATGCGGTTTACTCCATTTCCGACCCGCGTGCGCGCATCTTTAAGAGCTTCGTTGAGCAGCTGGCAAAAGAAAAACACAGAGAGAAAGATTACCGGCTGTACGCTATGGTCGAGGAACTGGCTCCGAAGATCATCGGCGAGGAGCGCCATATTTACAAAGGTGTATCCGCAAACGTCGACTTCTACAGCGGCTTCGTTTACAGCATGCTGGATCTTCCGCTGGAGCTCTACACCCCGATGTTCGCCTGCGCGCGTATCGTCGGCTGGAGTGCACACCGGATGGAGGAACTGATCAACACCGACAAGATCATCCGCCCGGCGTACAAGAGTGTCAAAGATGAAGTGGACTATGTTCCGCTGGAAAACAGATAAAACAGGCAGAAGGGCCGGAGCGTGTCGGGATTTTCCGATCTGCTCCGGCATTGCTCTGTGCAGGAAGTAATGTGTCATTGTGAAAAATAGGAGAGTGCAGGAGAATGAATGAGACAAAAAATTACAGCATAACAAAATCCGGAGCAGTCATACTGGAAGGAGGGGCCAATCGCGGCGTCTTTACAGCAGGAGCGCTGGACTTTCTGATGGAGCAGGAGTATTATATCCCTCATGTGATTGGCGTTTCCGCCGGAGCCTGCAATGCGCTGGACTATGTATCGCGCCAGATTGGCAGAACGAGGGACTGTATGATTGTCACGGATGAGAAAAACCGCTACGTCAATAAGAATATCAAGACAATCGTTGAGAAAAAAGCACTGCTCGACATGGATATGGTGTTCGAACGGTATCCGTATGAGATTTTTCCATTTGATTTTGATACGTATTTTGCATCGCCGCAGACGTGTGAGCTGGTTGTGACAAACTGTGAGACGGGACGCGCGGAATATCTGGATGACCGCGAAAATAAAGAACGTCTGCTTGCAATTGGCCGTGCATCATCGAGCATGCCGATCGCCTGCCCGATGGTGGAGATCGACGGAAACGAGTACGTCGACGGCGGTGTTGCCGATTCGATCCCGATTATCCGTTCCTTAAAGACGGGACACCGAAAAAATGTCATTATTCTGACACGGAATTTCGGTTACCGCAAAAAAGAGGGAACGAGAGGCTGGGAGCTGTATGTGGCGGCATTCCGCAAATACCCGAATCTCGTGCGTGCGCTTGTAAACCGCGCGAAACATTATAACCAGGTGCTCGAATGCATCGAAAAATGGGAAGAAGAAGGCTCCATCTTTGTGATCCGCCCGGAGATACCGGCGGTATCGCGTCTCGAAAAGGACGAGGAGAAGCTGCGGGAATTTTACCAGCACGGCTATGACCAGATGAAAGCAAATTTTGAGGCTCTGCAGGAGTTTCTGAAAGAAGAATAAAGTTACTGTATAAACGAAAAGAGGATTGGAGAAAGAAGATGAGTGGAAAAAACCAGAAGAACCGGGGAACTATACTGATGCGGATGTTTTACCCGGACCGGAGAGAAAAAAGTGCCTATACGATCGATTACGCGGATCTGTACCGGAAAGGATACCGGGGCGTGATTTTTGATATCGATAATACGCTTGTTCCGCACGGTGCGCCGGCAACGAAGGAGGCGGCTGCGTTCTTTGCGTCTCTTCGGGAGACTGGTTTTTCCACCTGTCTGCTTTCCAACAATCAGAAACCGCGTGTGGCTCCGTTTGCCGATGCGGTCGGTTCTATCTATATCGAAAATGCGCACAAGCCTTCGGTGAAAAACTACCAGGAGGCATGCCGGAGAATGGGGATTAAAGAGGAGCAGGCGGTCTTTGTCGGGGATCAGCTTTTCACCGATGTGTACGGTGCAAAACGAACCGGACTTTACAATATTCTGACCGAGCCGATCAATCCGAAAGAGGAAATTCAGATCGTTCTGAAACGGTATCTGGAGCACATTGTACTGTTCTTTTATGAGCGTGATCTGGCCCGCGGCAGGATTACGAAAAAAAACAGTTGAAAAATCGGGAAAAATATTATATTATAAGATAAGCCTATGGTGCGCATTTGGCGCATCGTACTATGTTAAGGAGGAAAAATCAGAATGATTTCAGCAGGAGATTTTAGAAACGGCGTTACCCTCGAGATCGATGGTCAGGTCGTTCAGATTCTTGAATTTCAGCATGTAAAACCTGGTAAAGGAGCTGCATTCGTAAGAACAAAATTAAAAAATGTCATCAACGGTGGTGTGGTAGAGCGTACCTTCCGTCCGACTGAGAAATTCCCGCAGGCTCGTATCGAGCGTGTAGACATGCAGTATCTGTACAGCGATGGTGATTTATTCTACTTCATGAACGTAGAAAACTATGAGCAGATCGCTCTGAACGAAGAGACCATCGGAGATGCTCTGAAATTTGTAAAAGAAAACGAAATGGTTAAAGTATGTTCCTACAACGGAAATGTATTCGCAATCGAACCGCCTCTGTTTGTAGAGCTTGAGATCACCGAGACTGAGCCAGGCTTCAAGGGAGATACCGCACAGGGTGCTTCCAAACCGGCTACCGTTGAGACTGGTGCTACCGTAAGCGTTCCGCTGTTCGTAAACCAGGGAGACAAAATCAAAATTGATACCAGAACAGGTGAATATCTGTCCCGTGTATAAGTAAGACTGTTCCCGCCGTTGTCCGTCACAACTTTCTTTGTGGCGGACACGGTTTTCTAAATAAATAGAATATTCGTCTGAAAAATGGCTGATAAAGGCTGTCGGAAGCAGCCCGGGCCCGTTTTTCTCATCGTTCGAAGTTCCGCGAACCAACGAATCTCTGGCATATACAGATCTGTACAGAGGTTTTTAAGTTGTGTTTTCCGGAGCTTTTTTGTTCCGTAAAGCAAAAATACAAAAGGCAATCAAACAGGAAAGGTGGGAAAAAATGGACTATCAGATGTTCAAAGAGCAGCTTGCCGCGCTGCTGAAAAGAAAAGCCGGCGATGATTTTGAGGTGAAGGTAGAATCGGTGCAGAAGCTGAACGGTATCGAAAAAGAGGCGTTTGTCATCAGCAGAAAGAAGGACTGGATTGCACCGACGATCTACGTGGAGCTTCTGTATGAATGCTGTCTGCAGGGCGTGCCGCTTTCTCAGATTGCAGAAAAGGTACTGGAGCAGTACCGGAAAGTGGAAGCGGAGGCGAGAAGACCGGAGAAAGCTGCCTTTTTTACCAACTGGAAAAATGCTGCGCCGCAGATCTACTGCGAGCTCATTCATGCGGAGAAAAACCGTACGCTGCTCTCCGAAGTTCCGCACAGAAAATTTCTCGATCTCGCGGTCGTGTACTATTACCAGATGCGGGGAAACCGCGTGCCGGATGCGACAATTCTGATCCACGAGACGCACCGGGAGCTGTGGGGAATTTCGGCGGAGGAGCTGGATGCCCGTGCCTGGGAGAACACCCTGCGGGATCTGCCGGTGCGCACAGACAGCCTTATGGTGTATTTGAAAGAGGAGTACGGAGTAACGTTTCCCCGGTTCGAGCTTGGTCCGCTGGCGGAACAGTTTTACCTGGTCAGCAACCGCAGAGGAAAGCTGGGTGCAATCTGCATGTGCTATCCCGGCGTGCTGGAGAGTCTTTCGCAGCGCTTTGAGGCAAGTCTTTATGTGATTCCGAGCAGTATCCACGAGTGCATGGTGATTCCGGATTATGATGTGTTCCCGGAGGAGTGTCTTTCCGACATGGTACGGGACGTGAATGAAAAGACGGTCAAGCCGCAGGAGATTCTGTCGGATCACGTTTATTATTACCACCGGGAAAGCGGGGAACTGACGCTGTGTGAGGAAGAAACGTAAGCTGTGTGGCAGAATAGTCTGCGAATAATTTAAGAAAAAAATGGGCGGCTGGGTGGGAAAAATACTTTACAATTGCAGGAGTCTGTGGTAAACTATCATAGTGTGGTTGAGAAAACAGATCACATCAGCGTCTGTAGCTCAGGGGATAGAGCAACGGTTTCCGGTACCGTGTGTCGGGGGTTCGAATCCCTCCAGACGCGTTTTTGCTACATGGCATGCTGCGGCGGGCAGGACCGGCGCAGGACAAGGAAAGCCCCTGCTTCGGTGTGAAGTAGAGGTTTTTTTGTTTACTGAGCATATCAATAACTGATCCGGCGGATCAGTTTTGATGAAGGAGGAAAAATATGGCAAAACCAATGACAACAAAAGATAAAATCCGGGAATGGATTTCCGATAATCTGCGCTACATGCTTCTGATCGGAGCAATTCTCCTGATTGTGGCAGCGGTTCTTCTCATCGTTCATCTGGTATCACCAAAAAACGATGGAAAATCGAGCGGCGGAACCGTAACAAGCAGCAGCACCGGAAACAATGTGCCGGATAAAAAGACACAGGTAAAAGCAGACAGCAAAGCAGATTCTGAGGACAGCACAGGCATTTCATCGGACGTTTCGGATTCCGCGAATGATTCCAGTGCAGATGCTTCCAGTACCGATACCGCCAGCGCGCCGGATGCAGAGGCTGAGCCGACAAGTGAGCCGGAAGCGGCAGACGATAACGGGAATACAGAGAAAAACCATAAAGGTTGATTCC
>OGOC01002474.1_pt1 | contig 11922 bp, 9 predicted proteins | sample 1552561 | NCBI WGS metagenome assembly OGOC01 (sample SAMEA2580148, study PRJEB22360) | human gut metagenome | biome: human gut; feature: human-associated habitat; material: faeces | place: Denmark | collected 2008/2010
AGAAGCTGTACCATTTTCCATCAATCTGTGCCCAGCCGGATTTATTTTTCTGATTGCCGGTCTCCATCTCGAAGCTTCCGTCTTTCATGTCTCCGTTCGCATCAAAGGAACCTGGTTTCATATAGTAGGTTGCTGTATCTACCTTTTGCCAGCCGGAAAGGAGTTCTCCAGTTTCTGCATCTACCAGATACCAGGTAGAACCTACTGTCAGCCAGCTTACGGTACGGTCTTCCTGCTGATATACGGTGTGGTTTCCAAGAGATACGGTGCTGTCTGCATTCAGATAGTAGGTATGCGTTACCCCTTTTTCATCGACAACAGTCTGGAAACCTGCCTCTTTTACGCGGGTGCCGTCATCGCCAAACAGATATGTTTTATCTCCTACCTTCTGGGTCTTGCTCCAGATGGCATAGCCGTTTTCATCCGCATAGTAATCGTCTACGCTTCCATCATTAAATTCAAGTGTAACAAGTTCATTTCTTTTCAGTTCCGGTGCAAATACTTTTCCTTCACAGATACCCTGCTGCATCGAACCAAGTCCGTCTTTTGCAGGATCTTCCCCTTCTGTATCCAAGTAGTAGGTTCCGGTTTTTCCATCTTTATCCGTAAGTTCTACTTCACCGGTCAGCATGTAGCCGTTTTCATCAAACACATAACCGACACCGTCGATTTCTATTGGTCCGGTAGCAGCTACCACCTTATTATTCTCATCCAGAACTCCGTACTGAAACTGTTTCTTTCCATCTTTTTCAACGCTGTTCCAGCCTTCCTTCAGATTACTTACTTCCGGAGCCGGAGTTGCGCTCGGCGTCGGTGTCTCGGAAGGGGTCTCAGTTGGTGTTACGGTTGGTGTTGCGGTCGGTGCTTCGGTTGGAGCCGGAGTCTCACTCGGTGTAACCTCTGGGGTCTCAGTTGGCACCGGAGTCGGAGTCGTTTCTTCGTCTTCGGCCTGAGCTACAGTATCACTTTCCGAATTTACCGGTAATGGACTGGTTTCTGTAGAAGCTGCATATGCACCGGCTGGTGTAACACTTACCATGACGCCAAGTACGGCTGCGGCCAGAAACTTTCTTTTCATTCTTATTCATCCTCCCATTTTTTTACTCTTATACAATTTATAGCTTACTACATTTTTCCATCTATTTCAAGTTATCCGCCGGTAAAATACCTTACAAATTTCTTATGGTTTTTTCCGGTTTTTCGGGCAGAAAAAACCTCCCGGCTCCGGTTTTCTTGCCGGATACAGGAGGTTTTTCATTTGTTTCTTTTTTATTCGTTTACGGTAGTAGATCCGTAGATTTCTGTCTGAAGTCTGGAAATGGTTGCCGAGAAATCCGGAACAAGCATCTCACCCTTGCTGGAGTACAGATCATCGTATGGTACACGGCTCTGTACAATCTCATAGGAGAGGATCGTCGGCAGCTCGCCGATCAGCGTCATCAGTGTAGACTGGTCGATGTTATGGGTGACACTCGGAAGAATGGTATCTGCCAGCGCGCTCAGTTCTGTTACGCTGGAAGATTTCATCTCCTGCATCATTTTGCTTAATACCTCTCTCTGGCGCTCGGTTCTCTGATAATCCGAGTTTCCGACGTAACGAATTCGTGCATATGCAACCGCCTGATAACCGTCCACGTGCTGATCGCCGCTTGACGTATACTGATGTGCGGATGCATCTGCATTGCGAAGCTTGCACATTTCGTTGATATAGTTGTTTGCCACACGTACCTCATCATCACTCGGGGAAAGCTCGATTCCGCCGACGGCATCAATGATATCGATCATGGAATCAAAGTCAACGCTTGCGTAGTTATCAATCGGCAGCTTGTAGTTGTCTTCAATGGTACGGACAACCAGCGGGCCGCCGCCGTATGCGCAGGCTGCGTTCAGCTTCTTTACACCGACATCCGGAATATTTGCATACAGGTCACGCATAAAGGATGTCATGTGAATCTGCTTTGTATCTTTGTTGACGGATAACAGAATCATGGAATCTGAGTTTCCATACCACGTTTTGTCACGACGGTCAACACCGATCAGCAGAATGTTGTACACGTTATTGTTGTTTGGAAGTTCAATGTCCTGTGTCTCATTTAAAATCTCAGACTGCAGGGCATCCGTCTCCTCATCAGTCAACCCGGTACTTTCGGTCTCAACCTCTGTGGATTTATTGATCGTGATTTTATCGTCGCTTACGTAGTTACTCTTGCTGTAATAGTGATTGATTACAGCATAGACACCGACGAGCACAACCAGTACAACTACGAGAAGGATGGTGAGCACATTAACCCAGCCGAATTTCTTCTTTTTCTTTCCTGAGGAATGGCGTCTTTCCGGGATTTCATCCTCGTCATCATATTCTTTTCTCATAACGACCTCTTTCATTTTCTTATTTTCCGGTATTTTCCAGCCGGATATCGTTTATAATATAGTCAAAAAACGGACTGCTGTCAAGTGTGCAGTCCGTTTTGATTGATTTCCGTTTGCAGTTCTTTTTCCTACCGCTGCATTTTCTCCCACTGGTTCAGTGCAGCCTCAATGACTTTGTCCATATCGTAATACTTGTATTCTCCAAGTCTTCCGCCAAAGATAACCTTCTCTTCTTTTTCCGCAAGTGCGGCATATTTCTGATAAAGTTCCTGGTTTCTGGCATCATTCACCGGGTAGTACGGCTCCATCCCCTCTTTCCAGTCGGTGGAATACTCTCTGGAAATGACGGTCTTTTTCTGGGTTCCGAATTCGAAATGCTTGTGTTCGATCACACGCGTATACGGTGTCTCCCGATCGGTGTAGTTTACTACAGCTACGCCCTGATAATTGTCGGTATCCAGCACTTCTGTTTCAAAGCGCACCGTACGGTATTCCAGCTTGCCAAGTGCATAATCGTAAAACGCATCAATCGCTCCGGTGTAAATCACCGTCTCACCCATCGCCAGGTACTTTTCTTTATCTTCCAGAAAATCAACACCTGTCTGTACATCCGCTTTTTCAAAAAGCCGCTCTGTCAGAACGTTATAGCCGCCAATCGGAATTCCCTGATAAAGGTCATTGAAATAGTTGTTGTCATACGTAAAGCGCACCGGAAGCCGTTTGATGATAAAGCTCGGCAGCTCACTGCAGTCTCTTCCCCACTGCTTTTCTGTATAACCCTTAACCAGCTTTTCATAAATATCTTTTCCAACCAGTTTGATCGCCTGCTCTTCCAGATTTTTCGGCTCTCCCGGAACAGCTTTTCTCTGCTCTTCGATGATTGTTTTCGCCTCTTCCGGTGTGCGGATTCCCCACATTTTACTGAAGGTATTCATATTGAACGGCATATTATAAATTTCGCCTTTGTAATTGGCAATCGGCGAGTTTGTATAACGGTTGAATTCTGCCAGCGAATTGACAAACTGCCACACCTCTTTATTCGAAGTATGGAAAATATGCGCTCCATACTTGTGTACATGAATTCCCTCGATTTCTTCACAGTAAATATTTCCGCCTGTATGATCTCTTCGTTCCAGTACAAGACAGTTTTTCCCTGCCTGACCGGCAAGATAAGCGATCACTCCGGAATACAGACCGGCGCCAACCAGAACATAATCATATTTCTTCATTGTTCTTTCTCCTTACAGTTCTTCCCCAAGTCCCGTCCGGATGGAATTGACAAGGAACTGCAGAGCTTCCTCCTCGTCCTCTCCCTCGCAGAACAGCTCAATTTCGTCTCCGCATTTGACGCATGCGCCAAGGACGCTTAAGACGCTCTTTGCATTTGCTGTATTTCCATCTCCGTAGTGGAATGTAATAGATGATTTAAACTGCATTGCCTGTTTGCACAGGGTTCCGGCCGGGCGAAGATGAAGGCCGGTTGGATTTTTCACGGTCACTTTTCCGCTTACCATTGGTTTCCCTCCTAATTTGTTCCTGTCGTTTTATTTGCTACTGCTTTTTCTTTGATATGAATCGTTGTCTTGACACTGTCTACGAGCTCATAGCCATCCGGCAGTGTGATTTTTACCGGTACCTCGTAATCCCCGACACCCATTCCATTCAGATCTACGGATGCGTTGATCTGGGAAGTATCTAATTTGGCCAGATTTTTGTCCGATGCTTTAATGCGGATTGCAAGCTGTGTCTGATCATACAGAACGGTATAAGTGGACTGAAGATTGCTCGTCTCGATCTGATCGACATCAAGTTCAAATTCCCTGCTCTCATTCGGCATAACCGTTACGTGAACGGTAACGGATGCAGACGAACTGGAGGATACTTTCAGATCTGTCACATCGGCGAGAACATCGCTTAAGTCAACCGTCGTCTCCACATCGGAGCGTTGTCCTGCAACGGAGGTATAGTCTTCCGGAATTTCAATCGTATTGCCTTCATCCGCCAGCTTTGCAAGTGCCTCCTCGGATCCGGCAACGGTGATTTCCTCCGGTGTGGTATAGATATTTTTAATCTGATAGCCGTCTGCCGGAGTTCCGCTGTACAGTGCACTCAGCTTAATACCGGATACACGGCGCCACAGTTCAATATCCACATCCACCTGCGGGGAGCCGCTGTCGAAATTCAAAAATTCCATCTGGGATTCCGGCATCTCATCCTGGTTTTTATCAATAATCATCAGATCCGCCGTGACGGTTCCGGAGTTCCGCATATTGGTTACATCTACTTTTGCCACCACACTGCTGATCTTATTGATCAGGGACGTCGGGCCGGAAATGGTGATGCTCTCCGGATCGGAAGTCATCGTTCCCACTTCGTAATCTTTTGCCGGTTTCGTATTTCCTGCGTCAATTGTGATCGGGAATTTTTCGCTGTCCACATCCTCGATTTCCACAGGGATCGTTGCTGTCACTGTGCTCAGTTTTTCCTGTTTTACCATGGAGCACGTTGCCTTAATCGGCACATAAACCGGGTTTGTATCCATCGTCACAATCTGGGTCAGATCGGCCGTGACGGTGATATCCGATGCTTTCAGCCGGCTGACAACCGAGTTGTTGTCCGTGACAGTAACCGTGACCGTCTGGTATTCCTCCGCAATCTGGTATGTTTTCTTTCCGGCTGCGATGTAGGCTTCATTGGTCACCTGCACGGGGACATCAAAGCGCTCTTTCACAATCGGGTCATTCACACTGACCACAACGTACCAGATTACAATGGCAATCAGGATAGAAAGAATTTTCAAAGGGAGATTGTTCAGAAGCTTTTTCAGAATTTTCTTTTTCATTTCTTCTCTCCCTCCACTTTCTGACGCATTCCGCCGATATGCCATCCTTTCTTCTCTTCCGGTTTTTTCGCGAGCTTCTGGATTTTGTGAAGCTGCTCCCGAAGGTCGCTCGGTGTTACTGCCGTGTGGAGTTCTCCGCCGGAAGCATACGACACATTTCCGGTTTCCTCGGAGACAATAATCGTAAAGGAATCCGTCACCTCACTGATGCCGACACCTGCACGGTGGCGTGTTCCAAGATTCTTGTTCAGATCCATGTTGTCGGACAGCGGCAGGTAACATGTTGCTGCCGTGACACGGTTGTTCCGTACAATCACGGCTCCGTCGTGCAGCGGCGTATTGTGTTCGAAAATATTGATCAGCAGCTGGCTGGTCAGAACGCCGTCAATCGGGATTCCGGTCTTTTCATATTCCTCCAGGGTGATGGTCTTTTCGATGACGATCAGCGCTCCGGTCTTTACTTCTCCCATTTCAAAACTGGCCCTTACCAGTTCATTGATGGTTTTGTCACTGAACCGTTCATTTTCCTCCTGGCCGCTCGCAAAAGAAATAGCAGACAGCGGATTCTTTTCTCCAATCTGCTCGACCACTCTTCGAAGCTCCGGCTGAAAGATAATTACAACCGCTGTGATCGCCGCCCCGCCGATGTTTCCGAACAGCCACAGAATCGTCTGCATTTTCAGCACGTTTGCAATGATGACAAAGACACCAATCAGAAAAATACCTTTCATCAGCGTATAGGCCTTTGTATTCTGCAGCCAGCGGATCAGGTGATAGACGAAAAATGCAATGAGCAGAATCTGCACAATATCAATCAGTTCAATTTGTTTTGGCAGCCCGTAGTCTGCCGTTCTTGTGACAATCCAGTTCCACACGCCACGCACACTGTCACTTCCTTTCTTTTTCCCCCGGCCGGTTTTCTTCTGATTTTCAAAATTCTTTTAAAGATCCTTTAAGGTGTCCTCCAGCATGCTCTTATAATCCACATCCTGATAATCGCCCTCGTCCAGCGGCGGAATTTCTTCTTCCTGAATTTCTTCTGTTTCGTTTATTTCTTCTATTTCTTCTTTTTCCTCGATCTCATCAAGATCCCTGCTGTTCCCGGATTCTTCTGTATGTCCAAGATTTGCCAGAGCATCGAGTTCCTCGTCTGTCAGATCCGGTTCTTTTTTCTTTTCATTCCGAATATAAGTCACACGGCGCTGTGCCTTTGTCACATTGAATTTTGGAACGGCTTTTACGTAGTAATAATAATCGTCGTCATCATATTCCAGGTATTCTGTCCGGGTGTAGTCTGCACCGAACAGGAAAAACTCCAGAACAAATCCAACCAGACAGCCGGCCGCCGCCCCGATCAGAACCATCGGGAGTGCAATCTGTACATCCAGTGCCAGGCTTCCGGCAATCATAATAACCGCATAGGCAACCGAACCTGCCACAATGGAAATCTGCCATGCATAATCCGCACTGCTGTGGCGGATTGCATTGACAAGAAGTACGGTCAGTGCGCAGGCGATCAGAACCAGCAGCATTTCCTCATTGCGGAAGAGGCCGTTGAAAAATTCCTGTACGACTGCCGTGATCTCCGGTGCTTCCGCCGCATGAAGCAGCGGCTCCATTTTTCCGTGAATCATGTCGCACATATAGTAGACAACGACACCGCAGGCTGCTGAAAATGCAGAGAGCGGCGTGCCGGCAAGACCATAGGCAACCGGAACGGCAGATGGCACGTGAAGCCAGAATGCGAGCGGTGTCAAAAGGAGTGCCGGAGCATCCTTCGGCACAAAGCGAAGATATAGAAACCAGAGCACCAGCAGAACCAGCGCCGCAAGACCCGCGATTACCATGTGAAGTGCAAAGCAGTGGCCGATGATCACCAGCATTGCAAGGAAAACCATTCCATTCAATGGCAGGATGGCGCAGATCAGCGACAGAATCAATACCACATACATGCTGTTCAGCATCTTCAGATAGCCGAGATTGGAATTAATACCACGAAATACAGCAAGAGCGAGCAGAAATTTCACAATCGGAAGTACGATTCCGCTGCAGGAGCCGTAAAACTCTTTTAATTTTTCTTTCAGTTCGATCAATACTGTCATGTTTCCTTCCTCCTGCGCCCGGATTTCTTCCCGCTTTTTTCCTGTTCCTCATACATGTTCTGCAGGTCATCCAGCTCTTTTCCATACCATTTCAGCTTTTTCTGTGCTCCCTGGTAACGGATCGTGCTGATCACATACACGGCAATGGAATAGACTGCCAGAAAACACAGATAGGACGCGATCAGACACCCTGCTGCAAACTGCAGGTCGATTGTGTCTATCTCGTCCACCAACCATTCAATATGATATAAGACTGCAACCGCAAGTACCAGAATGTATCCGATGGAAGCCAGAAAAAAATTTTTCAGAAGCTCTTTTCCGATGTAATCACTCCGAAAATAGCGGCCGATTCGTAAGGCATTTTTTTCTTCTTTTTTTTCGAAAAAAGCCAGTTTTGTCATCTGACGAATCCTTTTTTCGTCCAACATGCCTCTTGGTCTCCTCTTCCCGTTCTAAATTATGTTTATTTTACCATATGTTTCCGATATTGGAAAGCTATTCTCAAAATATTCACACACTATTTTACAATTGCCGCACAAACAAAATCCACCTGTTCTGCTCCATTCACTTTCAACAGTGACGCAATGGCATCAACCGTGCTTCCCGTTGTGTAAATGTCATCTACCAGAAGAATCCGGCAGTATTTCATCTGTCCCGGCTTTGCCAATGCAAAAGCTCCCTCCAGGTTTTTCCGCCGCTCGGCGGGACTAAGCTCTTTCTGGCGTTTTGTTTTTTTCACACGGCGGATCAGGCGGGCATTCATGGGAAGTTCCATTTCTTCTGCCAGCTTTTCTGCAAATACCTCCGCCTGATTGTAGCCGCGCTTCCGCTGTCTCGCCGGATGAAGCGGCACCGGAACGAGCACCTCCGGATTTCTTCTCTGGATCTGCTTTCCCACATAGAAAAACGCCGCGTGAGCATAAAATCCGGCGTATTCCTGCCGTTCATGATATTTGAACCGCATCAGGGAAGCCTCAAGTTCCCCGTGGTAACCGTACGGCGCAAAACCGCGGTCGAAGCTGTGCCTCGTTCTGCTGCAGTCCCGGCAGAACTCTTCCTCACTGCCCACGGGTTTCCCGCATTTTTTGCACCGCGCGCCCAGAATCGGATGGATCTTTTCCACACAATTCCGGCATAGATACGGCTCCTCACGTGACAGCAGTCCGTCACAGATGGGACATCGTCTCGGATAAACTGCGTTTAAAAGCCAGTTTCCTGTTTTATTTTTTTCTTTCATGTAACCTGCGCTTTCCCTTATCCACTCTGCCGGATGCAGCCGCATCCATGCCCCGGAAAAACGTGTTTACGCGTTTTCTTCCCGCATTTCCCAGATTCTTCTGGCGAGCGTTGTATACCGATTCGCCTCGATATGATTTCCGATCATTGCCTGGAATGTCACATCACTTCCGACGATGGTGACGCACTTTCTGGCTCTCGTCACGGCCGTATACAGAAGATTCCGCGTCATCAGCATGCGCGGGCCGCCGAGCAGCGGAATCACAACCGCCGGGTACTCGCTTCCCTGCGCTTTATGTATCGTTGTGGCGTAGGCGAGCTCCAGCTCGTCCGCCTGTTTGAACGTATAGTCTGCGAATTTTCCTTCCTCAAACTCCACAGTGATCACCTCGGTATACGGGTTGATGCTCCGGATCATGCCGAGGTCTCCGTTGAATACACCCATACCGCGCTCCGCCACGATTCCGTTGATGCCGCGGATTTCCCACTCCATCTGGTAATTGTTACGGATCTGCATGACCTTGTCGCCCTCGCGGAGGATATTACCTCCATTTTCCCGCTCGGCTTTGTCCAGTGCGGGCGGGTTCAGGTATTTCTGCAGAATCTGATTCAGATTTTCCACGCCGAGTGCACCTTTCCGCATCGGAGTCAGAATCTGGATATCCTGCGGGCGGGCATCCACATAACGCGGCAGTTTCTGGGACACCAGCGTCACCAGCACTTTCCAGATCACGTTGACATCGTACCGTTTCAAAAAGAAGAAATCTTTGCTCTTATTGTCCAGTATAACCTCTTCCCCATTATGGATCTTATGTGCATTGACAACAATATCGCTCTGGGATGCCTGCCGGAAAATGTGCGTCAGGCAGACAATCGGAAAGCATTCCGAACGGATCAGATCCCGGAGGACACTGCCCGGGCCGACACTTGGAAGCTGGTTCTGGTCTCCCACCAGGATCAGCCTTGTTCCCGGCACAATCGCGGAAAGAAGGGCATGCATCAGGTGGATATCAACCATCGACATCTCATCAATGATGATGACATCCGCGTCGAGCGGATTATCTGCGTTCCGCTCAAAATGCACATTTGCCGAGGAGTCATCCACATTTCCCGTCAGTTCCAGAAGACGATGGATCGTGCAAGCCTCACAGCCAGTTGCCTCTGTCATTCGTTTCGCCGCTCTTCCGGTCGGCGCTGCCAGGAAAATGTCGAGGCCTTCTGCCTCAAAATAATGGATCATCGCATTGATGGTCGTCGTTTTTCCGGTTCCGGGCCCTCCGGTCAGGATCATAAGACCGCTGTATGCCGCCTCAACGACTGCCGTCTTCTGCATCTCATTTACCATGATCGCATCTTTGCTCTCAAATGCCTTTGCTAATGCTCCATCCTCCGTTATCTGCTCCGCCACCTGTGAAGGTGTAAGATAACGGTATGCCGCATATGCCGATGCAGATCCAACAACAAGAATTGCAATTGCCGCTGCTACACTTAATTTCCATGTTCTATGTTTCATATTCTGTGTCCCCTTTACCTTTTTTACAATGGATGCATTCAGGCTTTTTTCTGGAACACAGTCCGGCAGAAGATTTTCTTTTAAAAATTCGTCCATTTCTTTCATAAAAAGTAATCCTCCAATTCTGTTTTCAACAATTTTCTGGCTTTATAGAGACGACTTTTTACCGTCCCCTGCGGAATAGACAAAAGTTTCGCAATAGACGCAACGTTCTGGTTCTCCATATAATAGAGCAAAATTGGGATCCGGTACACATCCGGAAGACCATCAACAGCCTTCCACAAGTGCGCTCTTTCTTCCTCTTTCACAACCCGTTCCACCATGTCGCTCCCGGAAACATCCGTACACTCTTCCAATGCTTCCTCCGTCACTTGCGGAGCGATCCGGCTGCGCCACGCCCGTTTTCGCACGCGGTTTTTCCATAGGCGGATCACGATTGATAACAGATAGCTTTTCGGATTATCCCCATACCGAATGGATGCTATCTTTCGGGTTGCTTCTAAAAAAGTATCCTGATACAGATCATCTGCGCTCTCTTTTTCTTTTGCCAGGTGCATGCAAAATGAGTAAATATCTTTCCCATAAAGCAAAATGCACTGTTCCAGTTCCTGAATTGTCATATTAGTTACTTCCCGTGTACACGAATTTCGAAAAGCTTTCCTGCCTTTCACTTATACATTGTCATAACTTTGGCATCCGTTCACACAATTTACCACATTGTGCGCAGCCCTGATAACCTAACTTACACTTCCATTAATTTCAAACTGATAATTTCCTGTTCCAGCTTCACTCTGTGTCCCAGCATGTATTTTATTACATCCCTGTATTCCGGCATTCCTGCCAGCTCCTGCATCCGTGTAATATCTCCTTCTGTAAGCGGATGCTGGCATTTACGATAATCCGGCTCCATCAGCTCTTCAAAGGACATATGAAACATTCCAAACGGCACACCGGTCACCTGACACAGATGGTGATGTATCCAGAACCCTCCTGCATCAATATCCCCGAAATGCAGGTATGTAACACTCGGGTTACTTTCATATATCTTCCTGATGAAATCTCTTTGATCCCGATTCGCATAGCCTCCCAGATAGAATGTCACTGTATTTTCTTTCTTATACCTGAGATATGATGTTCTGTTCTCAATCGTCATAAATGTCGTGGCAAGAAGCTGCACACATTCTATCTTAGATAATTCAGAAACTGTAAATTCGATTCCCTCATCAAATCCACTGATGTCGATATCTTTCCCGCACATTCGTATCAACGCCTTACCGCGAATGGATATTTTCTGTGGTTCTTTAAATACATGATATTTTTTCAAAATCTCATCTGACAATATATATTCTCCGTCTGATAATGTCTGTCCGGGAATTGGTACAGTATTATATTTCTGCAAAAGAGTACACAACGGCTCCAGTGTGTTATTTTCAAAATACTTGGAGTCACCGTACACCAACATGGATACTTCACGGATATACATTAGCTTTTGATTGTTTTCCACAAAGCTAAGAACCCGGAACAGATCATCCAGCATCTCTATACTTTTCTCAATACTTTTAGGGAGCTTCCTGCTTTCCAGTATTATTTTTAATTTACCGCATTCTTCATGACAGATCGGCGAGCGGTTCTCATACTCCCTGATCAATGTTTCAAGCTTTTGCAACTTTGTATCTTTTGAAACATATCCATACTGCTCTGCCAGATATTCTTCAATTTCATCAATCTTGTCATCCACCAGATAAATTCCGGTCAGATCTGTTCCAAAGCTTTCGTATTCTGATGTAACAAATCCCTTATCCTTGAGCTTTTGAACCGTATCATTGATCGCTGAGATTTTCTCATAGTCACCGGCATTG
>OGOC01002486.1_pt1 | contig 11891 bp, 8 predicted proteins | sample 1552561 | NCBI WGS metagenome assembly OGOC01 (sample SAMEA2580148, study PRJEB22360) | human gut metagenome | biome: human gut; feature: human-associated habitat; material: faeces | place: Denmark | collected 2008/2010
AAAGGACGTGATTCGTTTTTGTCCCAGAAAAGGCTGTTCCAGCCACAGTTATAAAGCTCTGTCTGCCAACGGTTCATAATCTGTTTTAACTTTAAGAATGGCAGCGGTGCCAGATCCCATTTATCCTTGCCTTCCTGCTGGTCCAGCCCGATGTGCTCAAACTGGAATACCATGGAAAATTCACTTCCATCCGGATTACTGTAAAGCTTTGCCCGCTCCGGGTCTGCACCCCAGGCTTCTCCTACGGTAATCAAATCTCCCTTCTGGAAAGTTTCTTTGCTCATTTCACGGAAATACTCATGAAGTCTTGGACCGTTAATGGTAATTTTCTTATCCGGCTCTTTTGCAATCTGGTCGATTACGTCCAGTCGGAAGCCGCCAACTCCTTTTTCCATCCACCATAAAATCATGTCATATATTTCTTTTCGCACCTGCGGATTTTCCCAGTTCAAATCCGGCTGTTCCGGCAAAAACTGATGGAAATAATACTGCTTTATTTCCGGTACCCATTCCCATGCACTTCCACCGAAAACGGCTTTCATATCGTTTGGCTCTACGCCTTCTTCCCCATCTCTCCACACATAGTAATCATGATATGGGTTGTCCTTACTCTTCTTTGCTTCCTCAAACCATCTGTGTTTATTGGAGGTATGATTTAAAACCAGATCCATAATGATGCGGATGTTGTATTTCTTTGCTTCTTTAATTAAAGCCTCCATATCTTCCACACTGCCGAACATCGGGTCAATATCCTGATAATCGGAAATGTCATAGCCATTGTCCGCCTGCGGAGATTTGCAGACCGGTGATAACCAGATTGCATCAATACCAAGCTTTCCAAGGTACTCCAGCCGCTCCATAATTCCTCTTAAATCACCGACTCCATCTCCATTACTGTCCTGAAAACTTTTTGGGTAAATCTGATATACTACTGCACTTTGCCACCATTTCTTTTCTGTTACGTTATTACTCATTTTGTCCTCCTAAACTTTCTTTACTTATTTTTCTTCATAGCAGCCCCAATTTTTCAAATGCATCATACAATCCATTCTGATCCACATCCCCAGTGACATAATCTGCCATAGCCTTTATCTCGTCTCCGCCGCTTCCCATGGCAACACCATAGCCACAATATTCTAACATAGGAATATCCACTTTGGCATCCCCAAAAGCTATGGTATCTGCCACATCTGCATGAAGATATTCTAACAGATGCGCAATGGCATTGCCCTTGGTGATATTTTTTACACCCAAATCTCCAAATAATGCAATTTCGCCGGCTCCGCCCCAGGTTCCAGCCTGCAAATCCGAAAATTCGGTCACGGCATCTTTATAATCCTGATACTGATTTAAGATAAAGCTTACTTTATTTACATCATCCCGGTACAGCTCTCCATCAAAAATCATTTCCGGAAATGCATCCCGTACCTTTATTTTATCTGCGCCCTCTTTGCCTTTCCGCCTGGAATATTCCTGAATCACAGGTTCTCCAGCCTCTTCAAATCCGGCACTTGCGAACAGTCCTGCATTACTTTCCAGATAAAATTCCAGTCCGCGCTCCTTTAACCAGTCCACAATATGGCGGCACTGCTCCGGCGTAATCATCTGGTGCATAACCACATATCCATGATCTTCCACATAACTTCCGTTTCCGCCTATCATTCCATCCAGTCCGATTTCCCAGATATTCTCATAGACCTCTGCCTTACTTCTTCCTGTGCAGATATACACTCTGTGTCCGTTTTCTCTTGCCTTCCGCACCGCAAGAACTGCTGATTCCGGCAAATGATTTTCATAATCCACCAAGGTTCCGTCAACATCCAGAAAAATGATTTTTCCCATACTGCCCGTCCTCCTACTCCTTTTCTTCTATCCTACCTGCATTTTTTGAAGAAATCAACATTTTCTTCTAATGTATTTAAATCGATTGGTCGATAAAGTTATTACATGGATGGCATTTTATTTCAAGGGATTGATTGAGATAAAGTGTCTTTATTTTTTTCTGATGATTGTAAAAATGTATGGATTGTAAATTTATCAGGATATTCAAAGTGTATCTGGGTTTTGACATAAAATACCGCAGCTCTAAGATACATGTTTTTCTTTTGTTTATTAAGCCGGTCTTTCCAATGTTTGACAAATCACAGGACTGTTCGTCGAAGTGCGGATGCATCTTAAAGGCTGTTAGGGGCACTTGGAATTTCGTCTGGCAACAGGCAACGCCGGCACAGGGAAGTGCCGGCGAGGCGCATATGAACACGGATGTGAATTTGCGCCGATTGCCAGACAAAAAATTATCCTGCCGAAATTCTTAGTGCCCCTTGCAGGCTTTATCCGCATCCGTACCCGACGGACAGTACTGCGATTGTGTCAAAGCAACGGAAAGACAGCCTGACAGCAAGAAAAACATGTACCTAAGAACTGCTGGCATTTTACACCAGATAAACCCAGAATGCACTTTGAATCCCTGAAATCTTTACAAGTTACAAATATGCTTTTGCAATCACCAGACAACAACTTCTGAAAGGAGCTCTTATGGCAATTAACTCAATATGGAACAACAACTCCCCAATGGACTACCTCGGTTTTCTGTCCACTGACCCGGATAACAATACTGAGGATAACGAATGGCTGACTCATTTTCAGCAGCTTGTGCAGGAAAAACTTTCTGAAATGAATGAGGATAAGGATTCTGCAGCTACGGTAAATCCGGCTGAAGAAATTGCAAAATGGAAAGAAAATATTTATAACAAAATGAAAAATGGTGAAACCGAAGAGAGCTTTCAAATCGGTGGTCAGTCTTTCAGCATGAAGGAATGGGACAAGCTGTTAGACTCCTTTGATAAAGCGGAAGAAGCTTTACAGGAAGCTATTGAAGAGGAAGAAGAAGTTAAGGATAAGGAAATGGCAGAGACAGCAAAGAAAAGCATTGTAAATGATACACCAGCCCAGCCTCTTATCGATATGCTTTTATCCGATACCCTTAAGGTTACGTTTCCGACAGATGCCACAAATGAATCTGACGAAGATGCGGAAGACGTATTTTATATGGTTGCCCTGGATGAAAAAGGTATCCGCTGCATCAAAAATGGGTCTGATACTTACGAATGGAAAATTGAATTTGAAGACGATTCCCAGTATGAGGCTGTCCGTGATTTCTTAGGCTGGGCTTCTCCACGAATGGACAATCTTTTATTTGCAGCCCATGACAATTTCTGGATGGATTATCTGAAGGGTGACCTTGATGTAGATGCTTTTAAAGATTTCTTAGTGGGCACCAATAACGGCATTCCAAACTATGGCATTGGTGATGAGGAAAATATGTACATTGACGAGACGAAACTTCAGTGGACAAAATATATGAACCCTCTGGGTGCCCACTTTGGTACCCCGGAAGAATTATTTCCGATTCCGGAATTATAGATTAAATACAATAAAACAGGCACTTTTTTCTGTCAAAACGGGCATGTCCAAAGGAAAATGAAATTGGTAAAATAAAATCGTAAACCTTGATTTTGTCGGTTTGAATCTTACTAAAAATCATTAAAGGGAAAGGACGAATTATGGGAAAAAGAAAAAAGTTACTAGGTTTGGTTTTGGTAGTCTGTATGTTGTTTACACTGACACCGATAACTTCCCGGGCAGATGTTACAACAGAGAAATGGACAGATTTTACAGCAACTGACTTTGCTGGCGGCAGCGGTACAAAGGATGATCCATATCAGATTGCTACGGCAGGACAGCTTGCAAAGCTGGCATCAGAAGTAAATTCTGGAGTACCTGAGCAAACACATTTGGGGGAATATTTTAAGTTGACCGCTCCAATTGATTTGAGCGGAAAGAGATGGATTCCTATCGGTTATGGAAATGCAAGTTCCAAAGCTTTTTCAGGATATTTCGATGGAAATAATCAGGTCATTACAGGCTTATATGTGGATGAACGGGGAAATAACGTCTGTGCCGGCTTGTTTGGTGTCGTAGTAGCTGTATCTGATGAAACAGTACTGAAAAATTTCTGTATTAAAAATGCTACCATCTATGCCGGAAATTCCACGGATGCAAATGCCAGTCCGGATATTTACGGTGCCGGAGTGCTGGTAGGTTCGCTTACAACGATGGGTGGTTCCAGAGCTACCTTTGTTGGAGTAGAAAACTGTCAGGGAACCGGACAGGTAGACTCCAAGATGTATGCCGGAGGGCTGATTGGTGATGCAAGCCGTGCCCATGTTTCGGATTGTTCCGCGGATGTTACTGTGACAGGAAGGTGTATCAGTGGTGGATTCATCGGAAATGTTTTCCAGGGCTCCTACAAAAACTGTACCGCCAAAGGCAGCGTATCCGGAGGATGGTCAACCGGCGGGTTTGCCGGATGTGTATTTGAGTCCGACGCCAGTGTGGAAATAGAGCATTGTGCATCTTATGGCAATGTTGAGGCAAATAACTGGAATACCGGTGGTTTTGTCGGATACCTGGAAAAAGGAAAGATTCGTAACAGTGTTTCCTATGGTAATGTAAAGAGTACGGTGGCAGGCTGGGAGCCGAAAACCGGTGGCTTTTCCGGTACAAATACCGAAGGAAATATTCAGAACTGTAATGCTGCAGGTACTGTAACAGGTTCTCATCCAACAATTGCACCGGGTGGATTCATTGGATATGATAATAATGGCACCACTGCTGGCTGCGCTTTTGATAAAAAGAAGAACCCTTCACTCAATGATGTAGGTGCGGATAGTGGAACACCTGGTTCCAACCAGATTAAGGCAGCAGATACAAACTCCCTGCTCTCAAATATCTGCGGCAGTTATCTTGGCGGACATACACTGTCTAAGGTTGACAGAAAAGAAGCAACCCATCTGACAGAGGGAAATATACAATATTGGGTCTGTGCAAACTGCGGTGGTTATTTCAGTGATGCAAATGGAGCAAATATGATTACTGCTTTGGATGTTGTAATCGCAAAAACAGCAGAGCATACAGCAGACCGTACCGGATGGCATTCCGATGCGGATAATCATTGGAATACCTGTGAATGTGGTGAAAAAATAAATCAATCCGGACATAGCTTTACCTGGGTAATCGACAAGGAAGCTACGTCTACGGAAAAAGGTTCTAAGCATGAGCAGTGTACAGTTTGTAATTATGCTAAAACTGCAGTCGAAATCCCGCCGGTAAAAACCGAAACTGAAGAAGCCAAAACTTCTTATAAAATTATAGAAGGAACTGAAAGCAGCTATGTCCTGCAGAGTGGCAACAGCCTTACCATCCGGGTGGATGCAGAGTTCTCTAAATTTGCCGGAATCAAAGTAGATGGTGTTCAGATTGGAAAAGATAATTATGATGTGAAGTCCGGTTCAACCATTGTTACTTTGAAGTCCTCTTACCTGAATACACTGACTGCCGGAACACATAACCTGGAAATGTTGTGGACAGATGGTTCTGCAAGTACTACGTTTACCATCCAGGCAAGCGTAAACCAGAATCCAGACAATAAAAATCAGGAAACGGCTACAGCCTCAAATACCCAGCCTGCAACTCAAACTAATACAAAGCAGACTACGGATAAGTCTCCGAAAACAGGGGATTATAATAATCCTTTGGTATGGGCGGCATGGCTGATTGTTTCAGAAATTATTATTGCTGGTACCGTTTATTATCGTAAAAAGAAACATTTGTAAATAAATATTACCCCATAAAAATGCTCTCTATGTAACAAACTGTATCATTTTACAGGAAACGTTATATAGAGAGCATCTTTCATTCCGTCAAAAATGCTCCAATATGGAACCATTGTATTACCAGAAAATGATGGTCATGTTATCAAAAAAGGAGTACCGGGATTGTAGTGTTCATGATTGTGGTGTCAGGAAGAAAAAATGTGCTATATGCCCCACTTGTGATATACTTAAATATATCTGGAATCATTAAAGCAATCAAAAATTTGGATAGGAAAATTTTTCATTGAAAGGAACGGGGATACGATGATATTATCGGACAGAGATTGTTTGCAATCAGCCTTCTGGCACATGAAACTTATTTAAGGCAGGAATATGCCCGGGCAAAGGGGCTTGTCCAGGGAGCTTTTTTGATGGCAGATACGACGTATCCCATACCCATAATATATCTGAACTGTGTGCAGGCAATGTGTCAGATTAATCTGAAAGAACAAAAAGAGGCCATACACTCAGTAAATTCTGCATGGGAAATGGCCAGACCGGATAGATTTTGGGAGCCATTTATTGAGTATCATGGGCTGTTACAGGGATTATTGGAGGTCTGTGTCCGAAAAAAAGAACCAGAGATTTATAAGCAGTTGGCAGGCGGGATAATCTCATTTAGTCGTAACTGGATGAAAATCCACAATCCTAAGATGCAAAAAACAGTGACGGATCTCCTGTCTCCATTGGAGTTTTCCATTGCAATGCTGGCATGCCGGAACTGGACCAATCAGGAAATTGCAGAATATTTAGGATTTTCAGTGAACACAGTTAAGCATTATATATCAGGAATTCCGGAAAAGTTAGGTATCGATAAACGGGATAAAACAAAAAATTTTGTAAATCAATGATATACGAAGGAGAAGGTTTATGATTGTAAAAAGATATGTGAAAAAGAGTACCATCTACATTATTGCTGCCGTTATGGCGGTCTTAACTGCAGGAGCCCTGTATCTTGGAGTGGTTCATCGTTTTACTTATGGGGCAAAGTATAAGAACTACACCACCTGGTCTGCACAGGTTCTCTCTCTGAAGGAATACAAACATGAGGACAGCGATGATAATGTTTATTACCACTACTCGGCTTTTTTAAGCTATAACGTAAACGGAACGGTTTATACTCCGGTTACCGATGAGGTCTTTACGGAAGAGGATGTTCCGATGGAAGGCGAAAAGATTCCGATTTTCTACAACAACAATGACCCCGGTGATTATGTGCTTGTCAAATATGACTGGTTGACGAAGTCCTATATTCCTCTCAGTGACAAAGGCGATGTCTGGCTTTTTACCGCATTTCTTCTGCTGGGATTTGTTCTGCTTCTGATTCCGATGAATCTGGAAAACGACCAGGTGCAGGGCGTCATGATTGGAAGCGGACTTCTGCTCTTTGGTCTTGATGGTATCGTAATGGGTACTATTATGCACAAATTTCAAATGTTCTTCCTGGCTATCTTTGGTATCTTCGGTGGCATTATCCTGTTCCGCTACCTCTTTATTCCAAAGGAGAAACGCCAGCGGGCGGATGCGGTATCTGCATCCCTGCGGCTGTTCAAGGTTATTGATATTTATGTAAATCCACAGACCGGTGTGAAAACCGTGGTATTTTCCATGCCGGAAAATAACGGTGCGACCTATGAACTGTTTTCCCTTGACGATATTTATAATCAGTATAACTACGGGGATATGTATCAGATTGACAAGACGGTTCTCTTAGGATTTGGTCTGGGACGACAGATTAACGGCTCTTATACCATTGACATCAACGGTCTGAACCCTTCCCATATACAGCCTTTGAACCCCCTTCTTAAGAAAATGTTTTCACGGGTATAAAAACTGCGAGGGACACGTAAATCGTGTCCCTCATTTTTTGTTTATTTCTGGTTTGCCGGTTCCATATTAACGGCTTTTCCCTTTATCTTCGCATGCTTCATGGCATTTAAGACTTCTTTTCCATATTCTCTTGGCACTTCCACAAAGGTATATTTATCAAACATATCAATGGCTCCCACCAGTCTGCCCGGCATACCGGACTCTCCGGCGATGGCGCCAAGAATATCTCCCGGCTTAATCTTATCTTTCTTTCCAATGTTGATAAACAGTCTTACCATTCCCTCTTCTGCACCGGTATTGGCAAAGTCATATTCTTCTTTTTCAGAAGAACTCTCCCCTGCTCCCATTGCCTGATAGAGGAAGGCTGCTGCAATATCCATGGCAGTATAATCAGCTTCATTTACCTGCTTCTCAATCAGCTCTATCATATCAGAAAGATTCTCTTCCTCAATGATAGTTCCAATCTGTTCCATGATATTTTCAGCCTTTATCTGTGCCACATCATCGGTAGATGGAATCGGCTGTGCTAAAATCTTTGTCTTGCAGTAACGCTGGATATCTTTTAATTTATAGACTTCCTTGCCTTTTACAAAAGAAAATGCCTTACCACAACGGCCTGCACGTCCGGTTCTTCCGATTCGATGTACATAATATTCATCATCCTGCGGCAGGTCATAATTAAATACCGCTTCTACATCATCTACGTCAATTCCTCTTGCTGCCACATCCGTTGCAATAAGAATATCCGTCTTTCCTTTCCGGAAATTATTCATGACCCGGTCTCTCTGGGACTGCTTCATATCTCCATGAAGTCCCTCTGCACTATAGCCTCTGCCGGATAATTCCGTTGCCAGCTCATCTACCATTTTCTTGGTATTACAGAATACCAATGAAAGCTTCGGATTATAATAATCCAAAAGTCTCGTAAGGACATCCACTTTATCCTTGCGCTTTACATCATAGTAGTACTGGTCAATGTTGGCTACGGTGAGTTCCTTTTTTACAACCTTGATATTGACTGCATCATGCTGGTATTTTCTTGTAATGTCAAGAATCGGTTTTGGCATGGTGGCAGAAAACAGTACGGTCTGATGCTCTCCCGGAATATATTCTAATACAGTTTCTATGTCCTCACGGAATCCCATATTTAACATTTCATCCGCTTCATCTAAGACGATGGTATGGACAAAATCCGGGCGGATGGTTTTTCTGCGAAGATGGTCCAGCAATCGTCCCGGTGTTCCGATAATAATCTGTACGCCACCCTTTAGGGCTTTAATCTGGCGGGAAATGTCCTGTCCACCATACACTGGCAGCACTTTTACACCGTGCATATATTTTGCCAGCTTACGGATTTCGTCTGCCACCTGAATGGCAAGCTCTCTGGTGGGAGATAAAATCAAAACCTGCGTTTTCCGTAAAGACGGGTCTACTTTCTGTAAAATCGGAATTCCAAAAGCTGCTGTCTTGCCGGTTCCGGTCTGAGCCTGTCCGATAACGTCCACACCTGATAAAACCACCGGGATTGCCTGACTCTGAATCGGTGTTGCCTCTTCAAATCCCATGTCCGCAATTCCTCTTAAAATCTGCGGATTTAAATCTAATTCATCAAATCTGATTGTATTCATTCTTTTCCTTCCTGTTGCGGGAACTTTTTCCCATCTGTCAGTAACCTGTTCTCCAGTCACTTTATAAAAAGCCACCGCGGCTAATCATAACAGACTGTTTTTTGCTTGTCAATTTACTGCAACAGATTTTTCTTCGACAAAATCAGCGCATCCTTCTGCTTTCTGGTCAGCTTTTTATAGGCTGCTTCCTTCTGCATGGCCTCCTCCTTCGTCCCGGATTCCTCTAAATACCGCAGCTCCACCGGTCCCCGGTTTCTGGTATACTTTGCTCCTTTTCCACTGTTATGTGCTTTTATCCTCTTATCCAGATCATTTGTCCAGCCTGTGTATAACGTACTGTCTGCACATTTTATGATATAGGTATAATTCATGTAGCTTTCCCCACTTATCCACAATCGGTCTGATTTTTCCTGTAATAATCCACTTTATTTTATCCGTTATCTCTATATAAAGCAATCGACCAAAAAAGTATCTTACTCATATTCCATAAACTGGTAAAAAAGTATCGATTGCGGATTTTTGGCCGTTACATTTTATCTTATGCAGTTTTCTTATGTATGTTCCATTTACCGACAGCTTCCAATACAGATTCCTCCCCGGTTTTCTTCTTTGACCTGATAGAGTAAATCATCGGCTTTCTGCAAAAAGTTCTTCATCGTTCTGTCCGCATCCGGTATATCATAACAGATTCCCTGGGAAATGGATACATAGCGCTGTGCCTCTGAAAAAGCGTGCTCCATATTAAGGTCACGGATGCTTCGCTTTAATTTTTCTGTAAGAATGACTACGGCTTCTCTGGAATATCCCTCATAAATTAGAATGAATTCATCCCCTCCATACCGTGCACAGAAAATATCATCCTTTTCCGCTAACTTCTGAATTTCCTTTGCTACACGGCAGATACATAAATCACCCTTCTGATGCCCATAGTTATCATTATATTGTTTAAAATAATCGATATCCAGTATTTCCACTGCCACTGGAATTTTCTCTGCTATGGCATGTTCGAATACCTTCTGCGCATGCTGTTCTAACCGATAGCGGTTCGGGATTCCGGTCAGTGCATCGGTCTGGGACTGCTCTAAGAGAATCCTGTTTTCTTTTTCCATCTTCTTTCTGCTGTGGTTCGTCTCTTCCAATGTATAACGCATATCTAAGATGCAGGTCATGATATATTTATTTTCTTTTTCCAGTATCTCGGACAATTCAAAAAACAAACCGCATGCCTGCAGATATTCACGATTCTTTTCCTGCCGCTTATAATAACGGATTTTTAAAGTCAGAATCCGCTTCTGCATATAAATAATCTTAGCTTCCCTTGCCATCTTCTCTAAAAGTTCTACTAATTTCCAGAATTTCTCTTCCTTTCTGGTATCTAACAGCATCTCACAATAAGCATAAAGATCATCAAAAATATCAAGAATCGGCATTCTGGTATCTGATACCTTCTGCACAATTGCTATATTCCGGTCACATTCTTCTTTCTTTCCCATGGCATTACAGAGTCTTGCTTCAAAGCAGGCAAAGGCAATCTGCTCTAACTCTTCCAGATGTCCACTGCACACCTCTTTTGCCCGCAGTGCATATTCCTGTGCCTGCATATACTCTTCCTGATAAAAGCAGCTGTTTCCCAGTCCTATATAGATATTCAGAAGATAACTGTAATATTCCGGTATTTCCTTATTCTTCTGCAATAAATCATATGCCTGCTCTAAATATTTTTCTGCCTGCCGGTATTCCCCAAAATTATTATAAAGCATACCGATATTAATATTGATAATAATGCCAATATCATATAATTTATATTTTTCACAATACATTCTGGCATTCAGATAATAATCCATGGCAAAAGGAGCATTTCCACGATTCATGGACGTAATGGCAAGAATATTATAGGCTCTTGCCAATAAACCATGCTGTCTGGAATGCTCCAGGTATGGCAGGGAACAGGAAAGATTGCAAAACAGTTTATCCACATCATTCAGAAGATAATATGTCTCGCCACTGTAATAATAGGCATAGCCTAACAGTTTCTCATCATCCTGCTCTCTGGCATAATCTCTTATATTTTTACATAGCATCAATGTTTTTTCAGCATCTGTTCCCCGATTCTTCCGGACACCCTCTAACCATTCCAACACTTCGCTGCTGTAAGCATTAAAATCCATCTTTTTGCGCACCCTTTTTCGTATTTTTTAATGTCTTTTATTATATAGGTATGCGGCTCTTTTTTCAAGTATGGCTCTTTTACTCAAAGAAGCTTACCGGGTCTACCGGTTCGCCATCTTTTTGCAAGGCAAAATAAAGATTACTTCCTTCCACGGAATAATATTTCGTCGGTTCCGCAATATAACCTACCAGTTTTCCTTTGCCGACAATGTCGCCTACTTCATACGGCACTTCCTTAAGCTGCCCGTAAATAGCGCTATAACCATCTCCTAAATCCATAGTCACGGTACATCCTGTGACCGCACTGTTGGAAATATCAGTTATCTTTCCTTCTGCGGCTGCGGATACCCTGTCATTTACTTCTCCGGCAATAATCACTGCCGGATTATATTTATACTGATCCAGCGTTGCAAAATACACGGTCTGATCCATGCTGTAATTTAAGACTACATTACCCTGTAATGGCCAGTTTAATCCATCCTCTTCCGCAAAATGCAGTGTTTTTGTGGTGGCTGCTGCCGCCTTTGTCTCAGGTTCATTTTCTGCCTCA
>OGOC01002496.1_pt1 | contig 11863 bp, 9 predicted proteins | sample 1552561 | NCBI WGS metagenome assembly OGOC01 (sample SAMEA2580148, study PRJEB22360) | human gut metagenome | biome: human gut; feature: human-associated habitat; material: faeces | place: Denmark | collected 2008/2010
TAGATATGCCCGTGGGTCGCATAAATGAGCCGCCGCCCCACCGGAAGCACCGCATAATCGGCCAGCACGGGGAATTCCAGCACCATCTGGTCCACCTCGGCATCACAGTTGCCCCTCACGCAGAGCAGCTTCTCCTTTTTCCCGTTCAGCAGGGGGATGACCTCCTTGGGGGCGTACTCTCGGGGCAGGTCGTTGCGGGGGCCGTGGTAGAGCAGGTCGCCCAACAGGAACAGCCGGTCGGCTTCCTCCCGCTCAAAGGCCTCCAGCATTTTGCGGCAGTAGTAAGCCGACCCGTGCAGGTCTGACGCGATCATCCATTTCATGGCAGATCCTCCTTTTGTACATTCTGTTCTTATTTTACCGCCGCCGCGCCCCATGTCAAGGGCAGTGGCCCACTGCAAAAAGTCATACTTTTATTTCAAAAAGTCCTTGACAAGTATCCCTGTGATGTGGTATCTTTGAACCAATAAAATATCGTGTGGATTTTTACAGCATTCTGCAACTTTTCGCCACACAATGGTACAAAAGCCATTGTGTGGCTTTTGCTTTGCCTTCAAATCCAAATCTGACCCTCAGGAGCAATGAAAATGAACGATACTTTTATGAAAACCAGACCGGTGTTCCCGCTGCTGCTCTCCATGGCCCTGCCCAATGTCATCTCGATGCTGGTGAACAGCCTGTACAACATCGTGGACAGCCTCTTTGTGGCCCAGATCAGCGAGCAGGCCATGACGGCGCTTTCGCTGGTGTTTCCCATCCAGAACTTTGTCAATGCAGTGGCCATCGGCTTTGGCATCGGCATCAACGCCCAGATCGCGCTCTACCTCGGCGCAGGCGACCACGAAAACGCCAACCGGGCCGCCACCCACGGCATGATGTTTTCCCTGCTGCACGGCGTGCTGGGCATGGTCCTCTGCATTGCCATCATGCCCGGTTTTCTGCGCCGCTTCACTACCGATCCCGCTCTGGTGGACATGGGCGTGACCTACTCCACCATCGTGTTCCTGTTCTCGCTGGTCAACATGGCAGACCTCGCCTTTGAGAAGATCTTCCAGTCCGTGGGCCGGATGAAAGTGACCATGGTAGCCCTCATCGTGGGCTGTGTGGGCAACATTATCCTGGACCCGCTGCTCATCTTTGGCATCGGGCCGTTCCCTGCCATGGGCATTGCAGGCGCGGCGCTGGCCACCGGTATCGGCCAGGCACTGAGCACTGGTATCTACCTCGTGGTGTATGCTTCCACGGAGCTGCCCGTCCGGCTGCGCCGCGCCTGCCTGAAGCTGGACAAAGAGCTGGACACCCGGCTCTACTCCATCGGCATCCCGGCCATCCTCAACCTGGCGCTTCCCTCTCTGCTGGTCACGTTCCTCAACAGCCTGCTGGCCGCGTTCTCAGGCAGCTATGTGGTGGTGCTGGGCATCTACTACAAACTACAGACATTCCTCTACCTGCCCGCCAACGGCATCGTGCAGGGAATGCGTCCCCTCATCAGCTACAACTACGGTGCCGGGGAGCACAAACGGGTACGCCGGCTCTACCAGATCACCCTCATCCTGAGCGCCGCCATCATGGCAGCGGGCACCCTTGGCTGTCTGGTGGCCTCGGAGCCTCTCATGCGGCTCTTTACCTCTACCCCGGAGACGGTGGAAGCCGGAAAAGTTGCTCTGCGGATCATCTGCCTGGGCTTTGTGGTCTCCGCCATCTCCACCACCTCTTCCGGCGCGCTGGAGGGTCTGGGCAAGGGCACGCAGTCGTTGGTGATCTCCCTGTGCCGCTACATCGTCTTCATCATGCCGCTGGCCTGGGTGCTCTGCCGACAGTTTGGCCCTGTGGGCGTCTGGAACGCGTTCTGGGCCACGGAAGTGCTCTCCGCCATCGTTTCCCTTATCGTCTACAAAAAGAGCGTCTGACACGTTTTCCGTATACGCAAAAAAGGCTCCGGGCCTGCACTCCCCTTTCACAGGGAGGCAAGCCCGGAGCCTTTTCCGTTTCAGCCCAAGGGCTGGTTTTTATTTGGTGTGCTGCTCGGTGCTCTGGTCGTCCGATTCAATCGGCGTATCCAGTTCCTCCACGGGGGCAGCGTTCTTTTTGGCCTTACGGGCCTTACGCTTGTGGATCAGCTTCCGTGCGAGGAATGCTGCCACCAGCAGCGCGGCTACCGTGCCGCCGCAGAGCTCCCAGAGCGGGATGCCCTTGGGCACAAAGGCCATGACGATCTCGGTCCCGGCAGCCGTAAAGGTGATGTAGCTGCCAAAGGTATCGGTAGGCACTTTGATCCATTTGCCATCCTGCTGGACATAGACGCTGCCCTGCTTGCCCTGCGGCAGATAGCGGATAGTGTGGGTCTCCTGCCCGTCGTCCGAGAAGTCCAGCAGCCACTGCTCGGTGGCATTGGCCACGCCGGACGGCGTCTGGGAGGTAACGCTCAGGGCATTGGAGCCGCCAAACAGGCCATCCACATAGAAGATCGGACGGCCGTTGATGCGGACATCAATGCTCTTCAGTGCCGGGGTGTAAGAGGTGTACAGCGCCGTGACCACGGTGTCCAGATGGAGGTCATCCAGCACCGGGGTGTTCCACTCGGCAAGGTAACCGTCTTTCTGGGGCAGTTCGGGGTAATCCGCCTCGGTAAACGATGCACCGTAAGTAAAGGTGCGCTGGTCCACGATGTGGCCGTCGGCCATAAAGGTCAGCGTCAGCTTCTGGAAGCCCTTGGGCGCGCCCTCCAGTGCCCGCATGGTATCGTAATCAATGGGCTCTGCCTGACCGGCACGGCTGATGCGGTCAACGCCGCGCAGGGTATCGGAGACAAACAGGTTCCCCGTGAACGTACCATCCTGGCCGCCGGAAATGGCGCCCCAATACTGACCGTCGGTGTTGCTGCTGCTCGTGGAGAGGGCCACTTCGGAGTCATCCCCGTCATCGTCCGGCTCATGGATCTCCACCATGGCGCGGTTATCCTTGATGATGCAGCTGTTGCCGGTCAGGACACTGTCCGCGCCCTGGCCCACGATGCCGCCAATGTACTTGCTGCCAGTCAGCTCACACTTGGCCCAGTTGGAGATCAGCTTTGCGGAGGAATGGCCTGCAATGCCGCCCACCTTGTTGTTGCCATCCACTTTGCCGTAAGCTTCGCAGCCCGTGATGTAGCCCAGATCCATCTCGCCGCAGATGCCGCCTGCCGCCTTTTTCTTGGAGGTAACGGTGCCCTCGTTGACACAGTTCATCACCACCGCGCTGATGGTGTACTCGGTGCGCAGGAGCGAACGGTTCTCATCCTTATCGTCGTCTTCGGGGTCAAGGGTGTTTTCCACCGCCATGGTACCCGCGATGCCGCCCACATTCATGTCGGCTTCCACGGTGCCGCGGTTGGTGCAGCCCTCGATCTTGCCCTCGTTCTGAGCCGTCAGGTTCTCGGACTCATCTTCAAAGATGTTCTTGCTGCCGGGGTCGCTGATCTCTTCCACAGCATCCAGCAGCAGGTTGGAGACCACATTGATCTGGTCGTTGATGGAGCGGAGGTTGCTGGTGAGGGTGTTGCTGGCCGAGAGCATATCCCGGTTGAGGGTGCTCATCTGGTCGGTCATGTTCGTCACAGCGTCAAACAGTTCATCCTTGGTCGCGGTCATCTCGGAAGAGGGGCGCGGCACATGGATGGGATCCTGCTCCGCCAGCCAGTGGACGATATCCGCCGCCTGGCTGGTCATGCTGGTCAGGCCGCTCATGCCCTCCGCCATGATGCCGAGGCTGGCGGACATGTGGCCCAGCGTTGCGCTGGTGAGGGCGGAATCCGTCTTGAGGATATCCAGAGACTTGTCAAAATCATCCGCAGCCTTGCCCAGATCCTGTGCGGCATCGCTCAGGGAATCCAGACCCGCCTGAATGGAGGCATTGCCGGAACTGATGTTGCCGGTGTTGAAGCCCAGCTTATCCAGAATATCTTCCAGATTGCCCAGCTGGTCGCCCACATTGCCAAGCGCGCCGGACATGCTGGTAAGGGCAGAAGCCATCTGGGGATTGCCCTGCTCCGAAACGAGGTTGGCGGTGTTGCCCAGCAGCGCGCCGATCTGCGTGGCCAGGCCTGCCATATTGCCCACGGCGCGGGTGACCTGCTTGCCGGCGGAAGCCAGCTGGCCGTCATCGGCCAGCAGCGTGGCGCTCCGCAGCAGACCCAGGCCGGTGGTCAGCAGCTTCATCTGGCCGCTCATGCCGGAGCCCAACGAGAGGATGCTCATGGCGGAATTCGCCACCTGCAGCAGGGGGATGGCTGTTTTGATGTGATCGTCCACCGCGTCACCGGACACGCTGGAATAGCCGCCCAGAATGGTGCTGATGGCGCTGCTCAGGCCGCTGTCATCCTTGCCCGGCAGCGAGGCGATCAGGTCGTCCAGGCCCTTGCTGATCTGCTCCAGACCCTGCTTGCTGGAATCCAGCGCGTCGCTGGCCTTGTGCGCGCCGGAAGAAGCCTTGGCCAGTGCCGTGGAGGCGGTCAGCATCTCGGCCGCCATCTCCGCGGTGACCCACTTGAGCTGGCCCACGGCGGTGGTCATCTTATCCAGTGCGTCGACACCCGTGTCCATCACGGGCTCCAGCCGGGTAAATGTATCGGAGATGAGGTCTCCCGTGCGGTCCACCTCGTCCGCCACTTCGTCAAAGTAATCGCCTCCCTGCTCCTGCAGACGGCGGGCTGCCTGCACGGCAGTGTCCATCTGAGAGTTCAGGGTGTTGAGGTCGGTATTGAGGAGGCTGGTGCTGCCGTCCATGTCATCGGCCGCGCCGTTGACCATGGTGTGCAGCGTGTCCAGCTCGGTGCGCAGACGGTTGATGGTGCTCTGGTCCAGGTCCAGCTCCACATAGGGCTCTGCCTGGCCGGCAATGCCGCCCACGTCCTTGCGGCCCTGTACCAGGCCCTGGTTGACACAGCCGGAGATCAGGCCATCGGTCCGGCCCACGATGCCGCCCACGTTATAGCCTACATGTGCATAGCCCACGTCGCCCGCGTTGGCACTGCTGAGGATCAGGCCGGAGGAGCGGCCTGCAATGCCGCCGGTATCCGAGGAGACATTGGAGATGTTATTGTTCAGGTCATCGCCCATATCCTTCTTGACCAGCTCCAGCAGGGTGGCCGGGAGGCCCTCCATATCGAGGGCGGACTCCTGATACTCGGAGTTGACGGCGCCCACATTGGTGCAGCCGGTGATGACACCGAGGTTGTAGCCCACGATGCCGCCGGTGGCATACGCACCGCTGACCATGGCACGGGAAGTGCTGTGGTCGATGGTTCCGCTCGTCTCATTGCGGCCCACCAGACCGCCCGCCTCCTCCTCGCCGTGGACAGCACCGGAGAACGTGCAGTTGATGATGGTGCCGTAGTTGGTGCCCACCAGACCGCCTGCGGTCTTCTGGGTACCAGCGGGATTGACCACACCCTTGATGGTAAGGTCCTGAATGGAACCGCCCTCTTCCAGGATGCCGAAGAAGCCGGCTGGAGAATAAGCCCCCACGAGGCTGACATCCGAGATGGTGTGGCCGTTGCCCTTGAACGCGCCGCTGAACGACGCAACGGGGGCCCACTCCGTATCCTCCAGCGAGAGGTCTTCCTGCAGGATCACGGTCTTGCCTTTGGACCACTGATCAAAGCCGCATTTGTCGGCAAAGGCCAGCAGGTCCGAAACACTGTTGATGTAAATGGTATCCGTCGGCGCGGTGTCGGCCGCAAATACCGGCAGCGCCGCCGAAGCCGCCAGCCCCAGTGCCAGCAGCGCAGCGGTCAGGCGGTGCAGCAGCCGGGTGCTGCCCGCCGCAGACTCATTCGTCCGCATGGGAGTCGTTTTCATCCTGCACCTCCTGTGAGATTTTACCAGAAAGAACGGTAAGATGTACGTTTCCATCCACAACGGCGTTCATGGTACCGGCCACGGAGCCGTTCACCTCGCCCTGCACCATGCCATTGACACGCACCCGGCCGCTGGCCGTGTTGGTGTGCAGCACCACATGATGCATGGAGAACGAAGTTTTATCCACCAGCTTGCCACCCACCAGCAGGATCTGCGGCAGGACGAACAGCACCAGTCTCACAGGAATGATGGTGCCTCGGCCCAGACACTGGCCGATGCCCACGATGCAGGCATCGGACGTCATCTGACCGATAAGGGTACCGGCCACCGTCATGATGGTGCCGGAAGTGAGGATGGTGGGGAACGCAAAGTTCAGCGTCTCGATCATGGCTGTCTTATGGTCCATCTTATCCCGCAGCTCGTTGTAGCGGGTTGCAATAACGATGGCGTAATCGATGTTTGCACCCATCTGGATGGAGCTGACGATCAGGTAGCCCATGAAGTACAGCGGCGTGTGGATAAAAGCGGGGACGGAGAAGTTGACCCAGATCGCGCCCTCGATGACGAGGATCAGTAGGATGGGCATTGCCACCGACTGGAACGTGAACAGCAGGACGATCAGCACGATCAGCACGGAGACCACGCTGACCACGATGTTGTCGATGGCAAACGACTTCTGGAAGTCGTACTCGTTGGTGGCGTCGCCCGCCAGATAGATGTCGCCGTCCGGGTAATACTTCCGGGCGATGGTGCGCATCTGGTCCGTGAACTCATACATTTCATCCCCGCTCTGGAGGCTGGGGTTCAGGTAGACCAGAATACGGTTGTAATCCGCACCCTGCAGCTGGGCCTTTGCGCTCAGCATCTGGGTCTGGGCATCATGCAGGTCGTTGATCTGATCCTGGTCCAGGCTGACAATGCCGGAATCGACCTCGTCACAGACGTAGAGGAACATATCAATGAGCGGCACACTGTAGTTGGAGAAGTTGCCAATGACCTGGCCGTACTCATCATTTTCCAACGCGTAGCCTGTGTAGACCACTTGGGCCAGCTCGTAATCCAGGCCCGCCATCTCAGAGAACTGGCGGGAAGTGAGCCGGTCTTCCAGCATGTAGCCGTCCATGGCCTCAATGTTGGAAAGGCCGCGGGTGTGGTCCACCTCATCGTGGCTTTCCAGTTCTTTGATCATGGCTGCTTCCACCCGGTAATCGTCGTTCTTTGGTACGACGAGAGCCACCAGGTTGGACTTGGTAAAGTTTTCGTCGATCATGTTATCGGCGATCTGCGTCTCATTCAACACTGGCGTCTTGATCGGGCCGTAGCCATAGGCGTAGGGGCACTGTGTCTGGAAATGGTAGGCAAACACCAGCACCACTGCAAAGACGATGGGAACGATCTTGCGGGTTTTGTAAGCATAGTGGCCCACGAACGAGATCTTGGGCACAAAGTTGCGGTGCTTGGTCTTGCTCATGTAAGGGCCAAACAGCATCAGCAGGCCGGGCATGACCACGAAGACCGACAGCATGGAGAACAGGATGGCCTTGATGAGGCAGATGGCCATATCCGGGCCGATCTTGAACTGCATGAACAGCATGGCCACCAGACCGCCGATGGTGGTCAGGGAGCTGGAACTGATCTCCGGGATACTCTTGGCCAGCGACTCGATGACCGCCTCTTTCAAGGGCAGGGTCTCGTGTTCTTCTTTAAAATGGTTGCAGAAGATGATGGCGTAGTCCAGCGAAAGGGCCAGCTGCAGAATGTTCGTGACCGAGTTGGAAACGAACGAGATGGTGCCCAGCAGGAAGTTGGTGCCCATGTTGAGGATCATGCCCACCACGAAAGTGAGCAGCAGCACGGGAACTTCCGCATAGGTCTGGGAGGTGAAGATCAGCACCACCACAATGATGATGGCAACATACACCATGATGACATTGACTTCACGCTCAATCGTCTCCTCCTGCGTATTGCCCAGCGAGGTGGAAACGTAGATATCGTAGTCTTTCAGGTACTCCTTGACGCTTTCCAGCGTTTCCAGGCACTGGTCGTCGTCCTCGGGGTAATCGAATGTGATGGAGTACAGCGCCGATACATTATTATAATGGGCGGTGGTATCATCGTACTCGATCATCTGGATGCCCCTGAGGCCCGCCAGCTCGTCGTTCAGCTGGTCTGCCTCGTCCGGCGTGATGTTTGCCACCATGACATCGGCAGAACCGTAGGTGGTAAACTCTTTTTCCATAATGTCCAGGCCCATGCGGGTCTCGCTGGTCTTGGGCAGATAGGTGGTCAGGTCGCTTTCCACCTTGACCCAGCTGCGGGAGAAGATGGTGAAGATGGTTCCCAGAATGACGATGAGGAACACAAGGTTGCGCCGCTCAACAATTTGCAGCGCGAGCTTGTGCATAAAATCGTTTTTGGGCTGTTCCTGCTCGGTCATCGTGTTCCCTCCTCTCGGCATTGCATTACTGGAGTTTTGCAAGGATTTCCTCAGCCGTCATACCGCTGGCCAGCAGCTTCTTCAGCACATCTTCTGCTTCGCCTTTCTTTGCTTCTTCCATTGCCTTTGCTTCGGCGGCAGCTTTTTTGTTTTCGGCTTTGGTAAGTTCCTTGGTGACGGCTTTCAATTCTGCTTTCTTGGCTTTCATCTGCGTTTTCAGATCATCGAGATTTGCAGTCAGCGCAGCAACCTCAGATTCGATTTTTTCCTTTTCGGCGGTCTTTTCTGCAACGACGGCTGCATAATCAACGTTGGCATTTACAATACGGGTCTTATTCTTGCTTCCCTTGGGTCTTGCCATAATAATTTCCTCCCATACAGTGAAATAATTTGATACTTACAAGTATATTCCAAATAGTCAGAATTGCAATAGGTAACATGAGCCGTTTTCAACTGCCAATGCAAATCTTATTCGGTATGCCCGAAGATCGTCGCAAATGTATTCCTTCAATGGTAACAATCATGGAGATTAGTGTTTATCTGGAGATTACCAAAGGATAAATAGAAGCAGTATTAAAGCCGTTCACCATGCAGATTTTCCAGCGTGGCAAACGGCTTTTTTGCTGCCCCTATATTTACAGGTAGGAGGAATCGAAGAAGTCTTTTAATGTAATTCCTAAACCCTGACAAATTCTTTCAATCGTCTCTACGCTTAACTGCCCTCCCCGACGGGCAGTTGTTTGAATCGTGGAATACGATATTCCGCATTTCTTTGCCAACACACACAGATTCATATCACGCTCTTGCATCAAATCCTGAACACGCTTGATCGTATCCACGAAATTCCCTCCCATCTTTTTAGTTCAAAACTTTTCCAACGATCTCGAATCTTTGCTCTGGAGATATAATAATTGGTGAATATTTGGTGTTAAGAGAGACCAAAACCGGTTGATTGTGCACCACGCCATAGCTGTCGGTAAGGAATTCTGCTTGGGTTTTATCCGGGGTATGTTCATCGTATTTTTTCAGATATCCACAGTCATCATATACGAATATCCCGATATCCCCGCATTCAAGTTCTTCGCAGCGCTTTACCCATACGATTTGTCCGCTATGATAACGTGGCTCCATACTATCACCGCTAACGTATATCCCGAACTCGGCACCAGCCGGAACGCTACTGGCAGGCACTTGTATCTGCTGGAACATTTCACCCTCAAGAAAAGCTCCTAGACCTGCCGATACTGGCAACTCTGATACAGGCATCATTATGTAGTCGATTTCCGCGGGCTCTTCTGCGTCTGGCTGGTAGCGCCGGGATGCAATCAAGTCCATTTCGTACTCAGCGACTTTTTTTTGCCCGATGTCATTTAGAAGGGCGGGTTTCTGGAAGTTCTTTGTAAAGTAGGAAGGACCCTCCTTGATGTTCAATGCGTAGCAGATTGCAACTAGTTGGTAGATGCTAGGAGTGGTATAGCCTTTTTCCCATTTGCTGATTCCTTTATCACTGACATCGACGCCATAGTGACGGAGAAGTTCAGAGAAAGTTACAAGTGAATAGCCATTCCTTTTTCGTGTGCCTGCGAGAATCTGACCAACCTCATTGCTATCCCTCGCAGCGACTGCATCATAGCGCACTGTGGATGGGGCTATGTGCATTTTGGTGAGCGTGGTTTTCTTTTTCATAACAAGAACACTCCTTTGTGATCCGGTAGCTCTATTATAGTATAGAAAATATAAGAAATCAACAGAAAATCTCTAAAATGGCGACAAATGCGTAATTGACATCTCCATAAAGTGGGTGTATAATCAAACCAAATCCACAAATAACAGCCTTTTGGTGTTATTTTCGTATGGGATTGTGTTTGTTTGGCGTTTTTTTGCGAGGTGATACTATGAGAAAAGAAAATGTAAGATGTCCAATGTGCGGAACCATGAATTATGATGTGGATCTTGATGAAACCGGTGGCTGGACAAAATGCCGTCTGTGCAAAGCAGTAACCTGCTCTATGGATGAGTGGAAAAAGCATACAGTGTCCGTTCCTCTGTTAAACGAAAAACAGCTCGTGGCACGCAGTATGATTCGCAAGTAATGCACGCTGCATTCTGATAAATCTGCAAAAAGGAGGAATTCTGATGTGTGGTGATTACAACCTTCGCCGTGAGAAAAGATACGTCGAAGTGGATGTTCGTTTTACTCCTGACGGCAAGATCCGTCCTCTTGCCATAAACTATGACAAGACTCGCACTTATGGAATTGACCGTGTTTTGGCAGTCAGGCATGGCACATCGCGCCTTGGCGGAAAAGGTCACTGCTTCACCTGTCTAATCTGCGGGCAGAAGCGAAATCTTTGGCTTGAGCAGGGCAAGTGGTTCGTGGAAGCCTACTGCTCTGTGCCGGAAAGCCGTGCTTCGTAATGGCAAGGTACTTATCCCGCGCAGATCTTTCGCACATAGCGGGTAAGTATATCGACCAGTACTATACCCGTTTCGGGATCAGTAAAGATGACCCAGAACCCATTGACCCTGAACGGCTCGCAAGTTCTGTTCTTGGGCTGAATGTGAAAATGCTGCCGCTATGCAGCGATGGAAGTATTCTAGGATTGACTGTTTTCCAGAAATGCGGTTTTACCGTAACCTTGGGGGACGGGACAAAGCTTGTGGAGGTGTTCATGCCGAAGGACGTTGTAATCGATTCCGCCCTTGCGTCAGACAGCTGCACCGGATGCCGGAATTTCACGATAGCGCATGAAGCGGCGCACCATATACTGGCTGACCTGTTTCCGAACGACTACGGAAAAGCAGTCAAGTGCCGTGGGCACATTGCCTATCGGGAGAGAAACGGAAAGCCCTCGTGGGAAGAATGGCAGGCGGATACCCTTGCAGCAGAGCTGCTGATGCCAACATTTCTGATCAATGCCGAAATAGAACGTGTAGCGTTGACTCTGCCAAATGGGATTCTGTACAAATCAGTGTCTGACCCTAACTATGAAAAAATTCTGGAGATGGCTCGACGGATTGGGGTTTCTTGGTCTGCAATCAGGATCAGACTGCAGCAGATGCAGGTTATAAAAGGCAAACCCATCCACTGCCATCCATTGGACATCATGCGATTTGGAGAATGAATATGATTCAGTTAAAGAACCGTCCCTTTGCCGGTAAAGCACCGACTACTACACAGCAGGCAGAATTTAGCATAGGCTGGAGATTTTGCCCTGTTTGTGGAAATAAGTTATACCAAAAAATCGAGGGGTGTTCAGGTATACTACAAGTGAAGTGCAATAGATGCAAAGAAACCCTGAGACTTGATCTGGCATTTAGATGCCGGTGATTTTCCAGTCATTTTAACAAATACGGGTGCATTGCACCCTGAATATGGACTGTTCGCTCCGAGCAACGGGCCATTGCCGCAAGGCAATGTATGAAACGTGCTCCAAATAGCCGGGCAACAGCTGATTGAGAGATTTTCATTGAAGATCCCTCAGTTGGTTGTTGTCCGGCTATTTTTTTAGCCTTCAGGAAGCCTGCTCACGTAAAAAGGAGCAGGCTTTATGTTTGTCCGTTTTTCGTGGATGCCCCAAGCGGCGAA
>OGOC01002513.1_pt1 | contig 11766 bp, 9 predicted proteins | sample 1552561 | NCBI WGS metagenome assembly OGOC01 (sample SAMEA2580148, study PRJEB22360) | human gut metagenome | biome: human gut; feature: human-associated habitat; material: faeces | place: Denmark | collected 2008/2010
GTTCACGTCACTTCGTTCCTTATCACGAACTTTTCTCGGACAATTTCCACCAATCTGCGTATAAAATTGTTTTGTAATAAATTTTTTTGGAGTAAAATATTAAATAACTTGAATGTAATTATGGATTTTACACTCTGAGGCAGGAAAATGAATGAATTAAAAGACAAAGACGAACAATATAACGTTTTTTTGAATTATAGCAAGGAAACCAGAGCCGGACAGGGCTTAAAAAAGCTGTTTTTTGGTTTTTTGATTGTTATTGTTGTGGCTGTTGCAGCGGCTTTTGGCTATATCGCGGCAATCGGCGATGATGTTGACTTCAACAAAGAAACCCTCGCAAAAATCTTTGCAAAACTCGACCCCAAAGCGCAAAAAGGCTTCAATGTGCCCGTTTTCAGCGGACGCCAGACAATAATGATTCTCGGTGTTGATTCGAACGGTGAAAATGCCGACAAATTCAAAGGAACCCGTTCGGACACAATACTTTTGATAAACATTGACGCACGTACCCATTCTGTGAACGCGATTTCAGTGCCAAGGGACAGCAAAGTTTACCTCCCGGGCGACCACGGAGTGCAAAAAATCAACGCAGCACACGCACTGGGCGGTGTTGAAATGACAAAAAAGACAATTGAAGACACTCTCGGCATAAAAGTCAACAAATACGTCGTTATCAACAACGACGGCGTGAAAAAACTTGTTGACGCGCTGGGCGGCGTGCCTGTTTATATTGAAAAAAACATGTTTTACAACGACAATGCCGGCGGGCTGCACATAAATCTGACAAAGGGTCTGCATGTGCTTAACGGCGCGCAGGTTGAGGGCTTTTTGAGATACAGAAAAGACGGTCTGGGCGATATCGGACGTACTTCGCGCCAGCAGTGGTTTTTAAAAGCGCTTCTGGAAAAACTCCAATCCCCTGCTGTAATCCCCAAAATCCCCGAGGTGCTTAATCTTGCCACTACTTACGTAAAAACAGACATGTCCCTTTATGAAATGTCGCACATGGCAGCAATGCTCCGTAATATCGATATGAACGACGTACAATTTGCCACTCTTCCCGGTGCACCGTCGAAAAAAGGCTATATCAGCTACTGGATTCTTGATCCCGAGAAAACTCAGGAGGTTATTGACCGTTTTATTTACAGGGACAAGCCGGATGTCACGGATAAAAAGCTTGTTGCGGGCATTATGTACTCTTTTGACAAAGAAGATGAAGCAATGCGCATAAAAGACGAGCTAAAAGCCAGTGGTTATGAAGTAAATTGCATCGGCAGAGCGCATCTTCCGCATTCTCAGGTCATCGGGCACAACGCAGCCGTTACAAACGAATTTATCGGCTGGCTCAAAAAACGTATCCCTGAAATCCGCTCATCGCAGTTCGTTTACGATCCTGTCCGTATGTACTGCGTTCACAGCGATTTCACCATTATTGTTTCAGGTTCATAATGGAAGAAAAAAATCATAAAAATCTTGCAAAATTAATAGAAATCATTGAAATTCTCCGTTCCGAAAACGGCTGTGCGTGGGACAGAGAACAAACTCATGCAACCCTCAAAAAAAACATGCTCGAAGAAGCCTACGAAGCAGTCGATGCGATTGATGACAATGATTGTGTGCATTTGAAAGAAGAACTCGGCGATGTGCTTTTGCAGGTTGTTTTGCATTCGCAAATTGCAAAAGAAGCGGGCGAATTTGATATCGAAGATGTGGCAAAAGGCATTTCAGACAAGCTCATTCACCGCCATCCGCATGTTTTTGGCGATGTTCGTGTTAAAAATACAACCGAAATTCTACAAAACTGGGAAAAGCTCAAACAGGAAGAAAAAAAGCATAGAAAATCGCTTATGGACGGGATTTCGCGTGCACAATCAGCGCTGATGAGCGCGCAAAAAATCAGCAAAAAGGCGGTTTCTGTCGGTTTTGAATGGCCAAGCGAGAATTCGCTGTGGGAATGCATTTTTTCCGAAATTGAAGAATTTAAAGAAGCAGTAAAAAAACAGGACAAAGAAAACGCCGAAGAAGAGCTCGGGGATATGCTTTTTGCAATAGTGAACCTCGCCCGCTGGCACAAAATCGATGCAGAACAGGCTCTTTTAAAAGCAAACAAAAAGTTTATGGCGCGTTTTCGCAAAATGGAAGAACTTGCGCAGAAAAAGCTTGAAGATTACGATTTTGAAGAATACGACAGGCTCTGGAAATCCGCAAAATCAGCATTAAAATAATATTTTTAATCTAATCTAGTGTCGCCTTAGTCGATTCGCCTACGCGAACCGCCCAAGGCTCACCTTTTCTAATCGTCACTCAAAAAGTTCGTTCACGTCACTTCGTTCCTTATCACGAACTTTTCTCGGACAAATTTTCTCATAACAGATAGCAAATTTTTTTCTTCACATGCTTTGTTAAAATATGCTGATTCAGTCCTCCCCATTCATATCAAATAATCAAAAACATACGTCCTTCAAGGCAATAGCACGCGGTGAAGATTTTTTTTCCAGCGTAAACAGTGATGTTTTAACTATTTCAAATTCTGAAAACCCGTCACTTGTTGAAGCAGCAAAAAATCGCATATTTACGCGTTCTGATACACAAATACGCGGTTTGCTAAAAAAATATCCCCACAAATTTTACGACAAAAGGGACGCATATCAGGATTTGATGTTGAAATTTTTCGAAATGCTTGAAACGCTCAAAAACTCTGAAAATCCTGCGGAAACTTTTAAAAAGTTTTTCCAAAATTTAACCCCCGCGCCCTCCTCACGGGTTCTGCCCGAAATGTCAACAATGGATAGAACAATTTTTCAAGATTCAACGCTGACCGTAGGCGAAAACGCAATCGAAACAGTCTTTGACCGTGAGATTGCGCTCGATTTTACTTCAGAGGAAAAAGCAATAAGGAAAGAAACGATTTCCAGCCTGCTTAAAAACCCGAAAAACAGCGAAAAAGATATAAAAATTCTTTCTCTTCATTTCAGCGAAGAGAATAAAAACACGAGAATCTCAAAAACTGCGCGGGAGCTGAATCTTTCTCCGACCCAGACAAAAAACTATCTGAACAGGGCAATTGTGCACCTCCAGAACAACAACGGCATGCTGCCCAAAGAAGCACAGGAGTTTATTGCAGAATTTAAAAAACATTTCCCCGAAGTAAAACTCAGCACAAAAGAAATTTTGAACATTTACGTAAAAAGCGGCTCCATGCCGCCCCAAAAAGCAGCTGAAAATGCCCGGATAATTGCAGACTATTTCAAAAGCCCGTATTTTACAAAAAAATCTTACGCGGACAGCTTCAAATACTTCCCGGCTCTATATTTCCAGCCGGCGCAAAAAACAATTGAAAATGTTGAAGGCGTAATAAAGGCTCTTGAGCCATACGGGCTTACAAAAGAAAAATACCTGAAAGCCCTTTATTCCCAGCCGCAATATTATCAGGCACCGGAAACAATCAACAGCAATATCTCCGGCCTGGCAAAATTATATTCAAAATACGGAATGACATTGGAAAAAGCGGTCAGCAGCGCGCTGAAATTCCCGAGATTGTTTTTCCAAAGTCCGGAAAAACCCGGTCAAAAAGCACAAGAAATGGAGAAATTGTTTAAAAAAGAGGGGCTTAGCGCAGAAGCCTACGTTAAAGCAATGATGAAATCACCATTTCTTTTCTGTTTTTCAACAGAACACGCTCGCGAAAACATCTTAAAAAGCTCTCAGCTGCTTGAAAGCACAGGTTTGACGCTAAAAGATTTCATTGAAATCGCAATGAAACAGCCAACCGCAATAACACAGCGTCCGGAATTAGTTTCAGAGCACATCAGGCTTGTACAATATATCAGAAAAGACGACAGAGTCGCAAACGGGCTCGCACCTATGAACAAAAGGGAGCTTGTCGCAGCATCTTCGTCGCTGCCGCTCGGTTATTCTAAAGAAAACAGCTTTTTATGTTTTTTAAACAAAAAAATAGCCCGCTGCCTTGGAGAAAAATGCCTTTTGAATATAAATCTAAAAGAAAAACTCCCGCAGCGCCTTGCTGAAATCAATACAAAATCTTTCCATTTTGACATTGTTGAGGGCGAATTTGCGCAGGAATTCATTGATTTTGTGAAAGAATTTTCACAAAAACATTTCGGGAAAAATATTTTTAAAATAAACATCGTTCAAGAGCTCAAAGATGGGGCGGAACTTTTTAAATATTTGAAATAATTACTCCTCGAGCTTGATATATTGCGTTTCTTCCCACTGCAAATCAATATATTTTATTTTTTTGTTCAGGGTTTTGATTTGAGGCAGAATTGAGGCAATGTTTTTAACGCGGTTGTTGATTGTCGAATTCATTTCGCCGAGGCGGACTTTCACGTCTGGAAGCTGGGCGTAAATATCTTTCGGATTTCTGAAATCCAGGTATTTGAGCTCCTCGCCGCTATAATATTCGAGTGTTTTTGCGAGCAGTAGGATTTTTTTGATTTTATTTTCATCCCACGTCCTGTAATCATCGCCTTTTGTGCCATAAGTGAGCACAAGCACGGTTTTATAGGATTTATCCAGGGGAAGATATTCGCGTCCAATGAGTTTTCCGCCCTCGGCAAAAAATGCAATCGGCGCAACATTTTCCGCCGGCGAAATCGTGATAAGCGGCGTGCGTTCTTCAACAATTATATCGAGCCTTGCTGGAAACCAGAAACGCCGGATATAAACTTTCTTCACCGGTTCCAGTGTTTCGATATCTTTTTCGATTTTTGAAGTATCAAAAAGATAAATTGGGCGCTGCGGCACCGGAGTCTGGCGCAAAATCGAGATAATTCTGTATTTTGGCGTGATTTTATTGCCCAGAATCATCAAAGAACCGTTGTTTGCAGAGCTGAATGTGTTTTTTTCAAGATACCACTGTGGAAGTTTGTAAACCTTATACGCCGCAAAAATCAACAGCCCCACCATCAAAAGCCGCAACAGGGCACGCAATCTTCTCAAGCCAAGCTGGCTCCTTCTGACGTTACGCTGCATCTGGTTTATTTTAACCCTGCGCTCAATATTTATATTATTCTCGTAATCAGGTTTTTTCGGTTTCACGTTTTATCTCTATTTGTTCAGTCCCGCGCCGTTGAGGATTATTTGCACAAGTTCATCATAACTTATGCCCATCGCCGCTGATTGAGCCGGTAAATCGCTCAAATCCGTCATTCCCGGGCTTGTATTGACCTCAAGAACATAAGGAATTCCGTCCGCAAGAAGAAAATCAACCCTGCTTACACCGCGGCATCCGCAAATTTCTGCCGCTTTTACGGCAATTTCTTTGACTTTTTGCGTCATTTCGCCGGAAATCTCTGCTGGCACAATGAATTGTGTCATTCCCGCTGTGTATTTTGCCTCAAAATCATACCATTCATTTTTGGGGCGAAATTCGAGAATTTCTGTTGCAAAAATTGTATCGCCATCCTCAAGAACGCCGACAGTCATACTTTTCCCCTCGAGATATTCCTCGACCATAACATCCTGATTGTATTCAAAGGATTTTTCGATTTTTTCCCTGAATTCTTCAAAGTTATTTACCTTGTACATCCCGATACTTGAGCCTTCTGAAACGGGTTTTAGCATTAAAGGCATTTTAAGGTCTTCAATTCTTTCCGCATAGTTTTCGCCTTTTTTCAAAAGAACCGATTTAATCAGCGGAATGTCGGAACTTCTGAGAATATTTTTTGTATGTTCTTTGTTCATGCAAAGTGCGCTCGACATTACGCCGCAGCCGGTATAAGGCAGCTCCAAAATCTCCAGAAGCCCCTGAATACAGCCATCCTCGCCAAAACGTCCATGCATTGCATTGTACGCAACTTCGATTTTCTTTTCAGAAAGGGTTTTTGCGATATTTTTGTCGATATCAATCAATTCCGCGTTTTTGTACCCGAGCCTTTGCAGCGCAGCAAGCACATTTTTGCCAGAGCGCAGCGAAACCTCTCTTTCGCTCGATGGCCCGCCGCAAAGTACGGCTATTCTGGCATTTTCGTCTATTTTCTTTTTAACATCGTATCCCATATTACCTTTTCATCCTTTTCAGGCGTCCCGATATACTCGATTTCGGGCGTCAATTCAATTCTATACTTTTCTTTTACAATATTATACATTTTATTCATAAGATTTGAAACATCAGTTGAAGTAGCGCCGCCGTTGTTCACGATAAAGTTGGCGTGACTTGCCCATACCCGCGCATCTCCATAAGAAAATTCTTTTGCGCCCGCTTTTTCCAATAGGCGCCCCGCAGAGTCATTTTCGGGGTTTTTGAATGTGCTTCCTGCGTTAGGTTCGGCAAGACTTGGCTGTTTGTTTTTTCTAAAGCTGATATTTCGCTCCATCAGCGTGCTTACAGCTTCTTTATCTGCAAATTTCATCTCAAATTTTGCATTTAAGAGCACATATTTTTTCTCCTGCAAAATTGAATGCCTGTATGAAAAATTCATCTCTTTGCCGCACAAAGTAAGGACTTTTCCGGCTTCAACATCAAAAACTTCCGCCTCAACGCAGGTGTCCGAAACAAACTGGTTGTGCGCGGATGCGTTCATATAAACGACTCCGCCGACAGAGCCCGGAAAAATCATAAATTCAAACCCGCTCAATCCCGCTTCCTGCGCCGCTCTTGCAAGCATTGGTGCTTTTACGCCGCATTCTGCTGTGATTATGTTTTTTTCAACTGAGAAATTTTTCATTGAGGTCGTGATTATGACGTCAGAATCCACGCCCTGAGAGGAAATGAGCACATTCGAACAGTTTCCGAGTACAATCGGATTTTTGACGGTTTTTAACAGTTCACAAAACTCGTCGATGCTTTCGGGGAACCACACTTTTCTTGCTTTTCCGCCGATTTTGAAAGTTGTATGTTTTTTGAGTTCGTAATTTTCAAAGAATTTCATTGTTTGCCTTTTTAACCTTTATCCTGACCTGCTTTGCAGGAGATTGCCGCTTCGCGGGATTGACATTATTTGTGTCATCCCCAACATGATTGGGGAGCTCCGGCGCAGCGGTCAAGATTTAACTTTTGCCTCTATTTCAATCAATTTCCCTATTTTCGTGATATCTCCTGCGCCGAGCGTAATCACCATGTCACCGGATTCAAGCTGCGGCGCGATTTTTTTTGCTGATTCTTCGATTGTGCCGCCTGCATAAACTGCGCCGGCTTCTTTTGCGAATTTTTCCGCTGAAACGCCCTCAATCGGGTCTTCTGACGCTGCATAAATATCCACAACGAACAATTTATCCACAGAATCGAACGCTTTTAAAAAGTCCGCCCATAAGCCTTTCAACCTTGAATACCTGTGCGGCTGAAATATCGCAACAAGCCTTTTCGGAGCGCAGTTTTTGGCACTTTCGAGCGTTGTTTTGATTTCGCTCGGGTGATGTGCGTAGTCATCAATGATTTTTATGCCATTAAAGTCGCAAACCGTCTGAAATCTGCGTCCCATCCCGCTAAATGTTTCAAAATGAGGACGAATTTTTTCAAATTCGATTCCGTCCTCCAAAAGTGCGGCACAAACAGCAAGAGCGTTATAGACATTGTGTTTTCCGGGTACAGAAAGCGTGAGATTTCCGATTTTTTCGTCTTTTTTGTAAACATCAAAGCTCGTTTTCATTCCGCTGTGGAAAATGTTTTTCGCTGTGTAGTCAGCGTTTTCGAGCCCGAAAGTTATGGAAAATTTTTCGGGATTTCGTGCCATAAGCTGCCTTGTGCCGTCATTATCGTTGTTAATAATGATTTTTGAGCCCTCTTTCATTTTTGAAAGATGGGTTTGAAAGGTTTCTAAGAGGCTTTCAAAGCCGTCTTTGTAAAAATCAACATGGTCAATTTCCAGATTGTTTATGACACTGATTTCTGGTGAATATTTGACGATTGTGCCGTCTGATTCGTCGAGCTCGGCGACAAAATGCTTGCCGCAGGCGGCTTTTGCGTTCGTATCAAGTTCAGGGATTATGCCGCCAACGCAGTATGACGGCGAAAAACCCGCTTTTTCAAGCACATACGCGCACAAGCCGCTCGTTGTAGTCTTTCCGTGCGTGCCTGAAAAGCCTATGAAATCCGGTTTTTCGGTTTTTCCGAGCCCTTCTGAAATTATTTTCAAAATATCGGAGCGATGATAGACTTTGAGCCCTAGTTCTTTTGCCCTGAGCTTTTCGGGGTTGTCTTCGCGGATTGCGGTGGATGCGACAACGGTCATATCGGGTTTTACATTGTTTGCGTCGTGCCCGATATAGATTTTTGCGCCTTTTTCTTCAAGTTTTTTTGTATATTTGCTCGCCTGAACGTCAGAACCCGAAACCTCGCAGCCCAATTCCAGCAAATATTTAGCCAGCCCGCTCATTCCTATTCCTCCGATGGCAATGAAGTGAAATTTCTTGCAGGCATTTTTATTTTCAATCGTCATATTTCCGTTTTTCCTCTAATTTTCCCGTTTGAGAATCTATTACAATATTATTACAAAAAAATAATGCGTGATACGGATGTTATAAAGAATTTATTAAAATTACCACCCGTTTATTGACATAAAAACTCAAAAAATTTATGCTGAATAAGGAAGTGAGGAAAGCCAAGTGTGCAGAATAGGTGCAATAAAGTCAAAAAGATATTTACATCCCTCTAACGCGTTAAGGCTAATGCGTTCGCAGCAAAAAGGGCACGATAACTCGGGCTTTGCGTTCGTAATGCAGGATTTGGGCGGGATGTTTGAGAATTACAAGGATCTGCCGGTGCTTTCAATGGCGTGCACAAACGACGGTATGCACATTGCGGAGGATATTTTGCACTCAATCGGTTTTGTCCGCGTAATGCAGTGGTCGCCAGACGTTCATCCGCATGAGGGTTTGAATATTGAACCTATGCCAAACTACGTTTTTGAGGTTTTTAACTACCCGCATTCATACAAATACGCGCCAAAAGAGGAAAAAGAAGAACTTTTGCTTGATACGCGCTTAAAATTGAGAAAAGCGCTCGAAGAAGCGGACGAGGGTTATGTTTATTCGTTCTGGCCGGATGTTCTGACCCTGAAAGAAATCGGCGACCCCAGAGATATCGGCACATACTTCGGTTTGTGGGACGAAAATCAGGATTTCACGGCAAAAATCATCACCGCGCAATGCCGCCAGAACACAAACTACGATATTGTCCGCTATGCGGCTCATCCGTTCTTTTTGCAGGGCTACACGACCCTTGTGAACGGCGAAAATACCTTTTATGAAAAAAACAAGCTCTTTCAGGAGAACCTTTACAAGGGTTATATCGGCTTTGAGAGCGATTCCCAGTGCTTTTTATATACATTGCACTACGTGAACAAAATTTTGAAATGGCCGTTGAAATATTTCAAACACGTAATCACTCCGCTGCCGTTTGCAGAAATGCAAATGCGTGATAACAGCGAAATTTTGATGAGAATAAAGGCTTCTCTGGCAAATCTTGAAATTAACGGCCCGAATGCCGTAATTTCCGTAACTCCCGACGGAACGCTCTTTACAACGTGCGATTCCAAAAAACTCCGCCCCGTTGTAGTCGGAAAAACCGATGATACGGTGATTATCACATCCGAAGTTACCGGAATTAACGAACTTATGCCCGACAGGGACATTTCTGAGGATATTTATCCTGATGAGCGTGAAATGGTCGTTGTCGGAAGCGATTTGAATGTTGAAAGGTGGAAACAATAGATACCCGTGATATAAAAACCAACGATATCTGCAAAAATGACCTGAAATGGCAGATTGAATATAACCCGCAACGCTGCACGCTGTGCGGAAAATGCGTCGCAGCCTGCACTTTTAATGCAATCAGGGTAAATGTTGAAAGACGCCGCAAAGTCTATTCAGAAGGGCCATTGCCTGACCCGCACGTAAAATGGATAACAGAACCCGTGATAAAACAGGTCGTAACCTGCAACAAAAACTGCGTGGGCTGCGGAATGTGCGCAAAAGTATGCCCGAACGAGGCAATAAAACCGGTTTTCAACGAAAATAACCGCTATAACGTAATGTTCAGAGCTGAAAACGCCGAATCGCCAAAAAGAGGCGGCAGAAGCAACCTCCACACCGAAGGAAGAACGCTCGACAAAATCAAAATCGGCAGAATTTCGCAGATGACCGACCCGTCATTGGACGCAATGCGCCATACATTCGATATTCTGGCGCCTTTCGGGCGCGTAATGCCTCCGGAATCGCTGCCGTTCATTGTTGAGGACGGCGATTTGAAAATGAACCGCTCAATGCCGACTACGAACTGGATTTACCCGATTATTATCGGCGATATGTCCGTGGGCGCGCTTTCTACGAGAATGTGGGAGGCTGTTGCGATTGCGACGGCTTATTTGAACGAAGTCGTCGGTTTGCCGGTCAGAATGTGCTCGGGCGAAGGCGGAATGCCCCAAAAACTGCTGAAATCGCGTTATTTGAAGTACATGATTCTTCAAATCGCGTCAGGGCACTTTGGCTGGAACAGAATTATCAACACAATGCCCGAAATGACAGAAGATCCCGCCGGGATTTTGATAAAAATCGGTCAGGGCGCAAAACCGGGCGATGGCGGGCTTTTGCTTGCTAAAAAAGTTGCACGTCACATTCAGGAAATCCGCGGCGTTCCAAAATCGGATCTACTTTCGCCGCCGAATCATCAGGGGCTTTATTCAATTGAAGAAAGCGTCCAGAAGATGTTCTTGTCAATGAATGCGGCGTTTAAATTCCGCGTTCCCGTTGCAATCAAGGTTGCTGCTTCGACCACGAGCGTAAGTGTTTACAACAATTTGCTGCGCGACCCGTACAACATTGTCGGCGGGTTCTTCCTTGACGGAATTGCCGGCGGAACGGGCGCTGCGCACGAGATTTCGCTTGATCATACGGGGCATCCGATTGTGTCGAGGCTCCGTGACTGTTATCTTGCTGCTGTTCATCAGGGCAAACAGGGTCAAATCCCGCTCTGGGCAGCTGGTGGGCTCGGTATGAGGGGCACGCTTGCGGCTGACGCGTTCAAAATGATGTGTTTGGGTGCAAACGGCGTGTTTACGGGCAAATTAATACTCCAGATTGCCGGCTGCGTCGGCAACGATTTCGGAAAATGCAACGCGTGCAACACGGGACTTTGCCCCGTGGGCATTACAACCCAGAACAAAACACTTATGGACAGGCTCGATGTCGATAAAGTGGCTGAAAACATCGTAAACTACTTCATAGCAACGAACACCGAGCTCAAAAAGCTCCTTGCGCCCATCGGAAACAGCACTCTGCCCGTCGGACGCTCGGATGCGCTTATCACTGTTGATAAAAACGTCGCCACAAGGCTGAATATTCAGCATGTCTGCTAAAACTATGGTTTTGAGCCGCAAAATCCGCCAAAAACCTTAAAGAAACGAAAAAATTATGAACAAATTTATTATAAACAGCTTAATGAACGACAAAAGGCTCTCTACGCAGGAGCTTTTGCAGATAATTTACAAAAAAATCGACGAGGGATTTACGGAATTTGAGATAACCGGCTCCGGTCAGCACAATATCGGCGGTCCGCTCTGGACAAACGACGGACAGCCGCTCGAATTCAACGTAAAAAACCCCGGACAGCGCGTAGGCTCAATGGGTATGCCCGGAACGCGAATCGTCGTGAACGGTTCTGCTCCTGCTGATGTAGGCTGGTTGAATTCCGGTGCGGAAATCATCGTAAAAGGCGATGGCGGCGACACGACAGCACATTGCGCGGCCAGCGGAAGAATTTTCATCGGCGGACGCGGCGGGACCCGCCCCGGGGCCCCCTGTCCGCGT
>OGOC01002516.1_pt1 | contig 11745 bp, 10 predicted proteins | sample 1552561 | NCBI WGS metagenome assembly OGOC01 (sample SAMEA2580148, study PRJEB22360) | human gut metagenome | biome: human gut; feature: human-associated habitat; material: faeces | place: Denmark | collected 2008/2010
ACGGTTTCCGTGAGAGAATGGCATCGGCTAATGGTCGTAGAGTATTAGCTGCTCGTCGTGCAAAAGGCAGAAAGAAACTGACTGTTTCTGATGAGTACAACGGACAAAAGTGATAATCACCTGTCATCAGGAAACAAAAAAGGCGGAGAATTTAATCTTCGCCTTTTTTGTTTCCTGATTTTCAAGAGAATAGTGTGTTAAAAAACGATATTGTTTGCTCTTGTTTATGACTTTTTGCTTTTCTTTGTGGGATAGAATAAAACTCGTAAACAAACATATGCGATGGAAGAGCAGATCCGGGACTTGAGAACCCGCATAATTATAATAAGGTTGTTGAAATCTATAGGAGTGGGGATTATAGTTGCAGCAATTCTGGCGATGATAAGCGTCTTTGCATAATAGGTAGGGACATTTTTCATCGCCTACTTTTTAAAAGTTCAACTATTTTGTCGTATCTTTGGCGCATATTAACAGCAATGCGTATGACTATTAAAGAATTCTTTTCTTTTAAAACAAATAAATTTTTCTGGGTGAATATTATCGCCATGATTGTGGTGGTGGTAGTGATGATATTCGGTGTATTGAAATGGCTTGATATACATACTCATCATGGTGAAACTGTTGCCGTTCCCGATGTGAAAGGGATGACGGTGGACGAAGCGGCGAAAATGTTCCGGAATCACGGTTTGGCATATGTGATTTCCGATACCAAATATGTTAAGGATAAAGCAGCAGGTATCATTCTCGAACTGAAGCCGGGAGCTGGCGAGAAAGTGAAAGAAGGCCGTACGGTATACCTGACTGTCAATACATTGGATGTACCTTTACGTGGTATTCCCGATGTGGCGGACAACAGCTCGCTCCGCCAGGCGCAGGCTAAATTGCTGAATGCCGGTTTCAAACTGAATCAGGTTCAATTGGTAAATGGTGAGAAAGATTGGGTATACGGCGTGAAGTACCAGGGACGCCAGTTGGCTGCGGGTGAGAAAATTCCTGTGGGATCTTCGTTAACATTGATGGTCGGAAACGGCTCCGGTGATACGTCGGAAGAAGATTCAGCCGATGTTTCCGTAGATACGGATCAGCCGGTTACGTCAGAATCGTCATCTACTCAAGATGATAGTTGGTTTTAATAGATAAATAACAGAAACGGACTCGCATGATAGAGGAAGAACTTCCGGATGAACTGGAGAATGATTTGGATGATATAGAACCTGTCGGTGACGAATCCCAGCTTTACGAACACTTCCGCGTGGTTGTAGACAAGGGACAGGCGATGGTCAGAGTCGACAAATATCTGTTCGAACGTATTGTCAATGCTTCGCGCAACCGTATTCAGAAGGCTGCCGAAGACGGATTCGTTATGGCTAATGGCAAACCGGTGAAGAGTAGCTACAAAGTGAAACCGCTGGATGTCATTACGGTAATGATGGACCGTCCCCGTTATGAAAATGAAATTATTCCTGAAAATATTCCCCTTACTATCGTTTATGAAGACCCTTATCTGATGGTTGTGAATAAACCGGCGGGATTGGTCGTGCATCCGGGACACGGAAACTATCACGGCACGCTGGTCAATGCGCTGGCCTGGCACATGAAGGATATACCGGATTATGATGCCAATGACCCGCACGTGGGACTTGTTCATCGCATCGATAAAGATACTTCAGGCTTACTGGTGATTGCCAAGACACCGGATGCCAAAACAAATCTGGGAATTCAATTTTTTAATAAGACTACCAAACGCAAATATCGTGCTTTGGTGTGGGGTGTTATGGAACAGGATGAAGGAACGATTGTCGGTAATATTGCCCGTAATCCGAGAGACCGGATGCAAATGGCGGTGATGTCCGATCCGACAGTGGGCAAACATGCCGTTACACACTACCGCGTACTGGAAAGACTGGGATACGTAACCCTTGTGGAATGTATACTTGAAACAGGACGTACTCATCAGATTCGTGTCCACATGAAACATATCGGTCATGTGCTGTTCAATGACGAACGCTATGGCGGTCATGAGATATTGAAAGGAACCCATTTTAGTAAATACAAACAGTTTGTAAATAATTGCTTTGACACTTGTCCCCGACAGGCTTTGCATGCTATGACGTTGGGGTTTGTGCATCCCGTCACAGGTGAGGAGATGTACTTTACTTCCGAACTTCCGGATGACATGACCCGGCTTATCGAGAAGTGGAGAGGCTATATTAGTAATAGAGAATTAGAATGAAACGCACAATCGCTATTGTATGCGGAGGAGACACTTCCGAATTTGAGGTCTCCTTACGCAGTGCACAAGGAATCTACTCCTTCATCGACAAGGAGAGATACACATTATATATTGTGGAGATGCGCGGGACCGACTGGCACGTGCAGCTCCCCGACGGAACGAAGACTCCGGTAGACCGCAACGACTTCAGCTTCCGGCTGGACGGTGCGAAGGTAGTGTTCGACTTCGCCTATATCACTATCCACGGCACTCCGGGAGAAGACGGACGCCTGCAGGGGTATTTCGATATGCTTCACATCCCTTATTCCTGTTGTGGGGTACTTGCCGCCGCACTGACGTATGACAAGTTTGCCTGCAACCAGTATCTGAAGGCGTTCGGCGTGCGCATTGCCGATTCCTTGCTGCTTCGTCAGGGACAGTCGGTTTCCGATGAAGATGTAATCGGGAAGATAGGCTTGCCTTGTTTTATCAAACCCAGCCTGGGCGGTTCCAGCTTCGGTGTGACGAAGGTGAATGTGAAGGAACAGATACAACCCGCCATTGCAAAGGCTTTTGCTGAAGCCAAAGAAGTTTTGGTAGAGGCTTTTATGGACGGTATGGAGATTACCTGCGGCTGCTACAAAACCAAAGAGAAGTCGGTGGTATTTCCTATTACGGAGGTGGTGTCGCATAACGAGTATTTTGACTATAAAGCCAAATATAACGGTGAGTCGGACGAGATAACTCCGGCGCGCATCCCCGATGAACTGCGCGACCGCGTACAGAAACTCACTTCCGCCATTTACGACATTCTCGGCGCTTCCGGAATTATCCGCGTCGACTATATCATTACCGAAGGAGAAAAGATAAATCTGCTGGAAGTGAACACCACTCCGGGTATGACTGCCACCAGTTTTATCCCGCAGCAGGTGCGCGCGGCGAACCTGGATATTAAAGATGTGATGACAGATATAATAGAAAACCAATTTTAGATATTAACTATTAGGTATCAACCGGCTATCAGATGCCCGCTTGTTAGTCTTGAAACCAAATACTTATTGTTTAAAATTTAAAATTGCATATCATGGAATTTGAAGAAATCCGCCCTTATCATGACGAAGAATTACCTCAGGTTTTTGAGGAATTGATTGCTGACCCGGCGTTCCAACAAGTGGCTTGCGCCGTTATGCCGGGTGTCCCTTTTGAAGCTATCGCGCAAAAGATGCGTGCAAGCAAGACCAAGCAGGAGTTTCAGGAAAATCTTTGCTACGGCATCTTGCATAAATTGGCCAAAGATACTACAGACGGACTGATATTGGAGAGCATGGCTGTGCTGAACAAACAGTCGGCCTATACCTATGTCTCCAATCATCGGGACATTATTCTCGACTCCGGTTTTTTGTCTGTTCTCCTGGTGGAGCAGGGATTGGACACCGTGGAAATCGCTATCGGTGACAATCTGCTGATTTACCCCTGGATCAAGAAACTGGTGCGCATCAACAAATGTTTCACCGTACAGCGCGCGCTGACCATGCGCCAGATGCTGGAATCGTCCATACGGATGTCCCGCTATATGCACTACACCATTGCGGAGAAAAAACAGTCTATCTGGATTGCCCAGCGCGAAGGGCGTGCAAAAGATTCCAATGACGTTACGCAAGACAGCGTTCTGAAGATGCTGGCAATGGGGGGCGACGGAGACATTATCACCAATCTTCAGGAATTGAATATCGTTCCGCTCTCCATTTCGTACGAATACGACCCTTGCGACTATCTGAAAGCGCAGGAGTTCCAACTGAAGCGCGACATACCCGACTATAAGAAAACCACGGATGATGACTTGCTGAACATGCAGACCGGACTTTTGGGATATAAGGGCCGCGTCTGTTTCCGTATGGCATCCTGTATCAATGAGGATTTGGGCGAACTGGAGCGGACATTGCCGAAACCGGAGCTGTTCGTAGCCATATCTGCTTTGATTGACAAGCGTATCCATGCCAACTACCGTATTTTTGCCACCAATTACGTGGCTCACGATTTGCTGTATAAGGAAGAACGCTTCGTAGAGCATTATACCGCAGAGGATAAGAAGCGTTTTATAAGTTATATCGACGGACAGTTGGAACGTATCACTCTTCCCAATAAGGATGTGGACTTCCTGCGTGAGAAGCTGTTGCTGATGTATGCCAATCCGTTGACGAATTATCTGGCTGCAACCAAATGATGTTTTTGCCGTGCGCCGGAGTGGAATTGTAACAGTTTGCGTGGTAAGTATGAAAAAACATTGCTGTAGTCTGCTTGTCGTCCTGCTGTCGTGTCTGCTGGCATCGTGCGGGGACGATGATTACCGCTATCCTTCCGTGAAGCAGGATTTCCTGACTGCATTTTCCGGAACGGACGGGCGGCTGGAATCGGTGCTGACCGATGAAGATGAGCGGCTTCGGATTGTTGAAGGCGCATCGGGGCTGCGTGTAAGTGCGGACACGGCCATTCGCATCGTTGCCAATTACGAGACATTGGCAATCGGGGACGGCGATGTTGCGGGCGCAAAGCTGTATGCTTTGCTGCAAACGGTTTCTCCCGTGCCACTGGCTGCCGCGGAGTTTGAGGAGGGCGTGAAAACAGAACCTTCGGAGATACAGAGTATCTGGCGGGGGGATGATTATCTGAATATAATAGTAAAGGTAAAACAGCAGGGCAAGCATCTTTTCCATTTTGTGGAGGATGAGGCTGTTGTGGATGAAAACAGCGGACGTGTCAAGGTGCGGTTGACTTTGTATCACGAGGTAAGCAGCAGTGTGCAGGATTATGGCAAGCGTGCTTATCTGTCCGTCCCTTTAAAGCAATATATGACCGAGGGCGTGCGGGGGGTGGATGTCCGGTTTAGGATTTATACTTATTCCGGCTGTTTTAAGACTTATGTTTTGGACGAAGCGGGGCTTCGTGTAGAGGAAGGCTGATTTTATACATTATATATATAGATAAGAAAGTGTATCAAAGTGGGGCGGGATTTATATGCCGGTGCTTTGATACACTTTCTTGTCTATATTCAGATGCTGTTGTGATGAACGCTGTCGGCAATTGTCACTTCAATGCCCATTTCTTCCAGGCGTAAAGCGGTGGAAGGCGGGATGCGTGAGTCGGTAATGATGTGGTCTACATCTTCCATATCGGCAATCTTGCTGAAACCTCTCCGTCCGAACTTGGAGGAATCCGCAAGCACTATCGTTTTCTGGGCAGTCTGCATCATTACTCGGTTGAGGCTCGCTTCCATCATATTGGTAGTGGTGATGCCGAAGTCGAGGTCGATGCCGTCTACGCCGATAAACAGCTTGCTGCACGAAAAGTCTGCCAATATGTTTTCTGCATATTTCCCTACCACGGACAGACTGCTGTGCCGCAATATGCCGCCGAGTTGAATAATATAGATGTTCTTTTCGCTTGCCAGGATATTCGATACTTCCATGGAAGCGGTAATAACGGTCAGTTCATCTGCCGGAACGATGCTGCGGGCAAGTGCGTGCATGGTTGTTCCCGATGCTATCAATATGGAATCTTTGGGAGTGATGAGGCTGGCGGCTTTCATTCCAATCAGTCTCTTTTCTTCGACATACAGCTTTTCTTTCTCACTGACGTTCCGGTTGTCGATGTAAGGGTCTATCAAAATAGCCTTTCCGTGGTTTCGGTATAGTTTCTTTTCTCTTTCGAGGTCTGTTAAATCCTTACGTATCGTAACTGACGAAACATTGAGGTGTGTGGCTAAATCTGTTACCAAAATAGAATTATGCTGTATCAACAACTCCAGTATGATAGATTGTCTCTCTTCTTTTGTCATAATAGGCCTTAAATAGTATTCAATGCGCTAATATAGCTGAAAAAAACAGTATAAAGAAACTCAGAATGCTAAGAAATGATAAAATGTTTGTCCGATAATATTCCCTTTTGAAACGTAAGTATAATCTATGCTTACAGGTATTAAACTTCTTGCCTGAAGATTTTTTTCTGTTATTCAGTGAAAAAACAGCGAAAAAGTTTCGTAGTTATAAAAATAGCTTTTATATTTGTTGCGAAATGAAACCTTGTTTGTTTTGATAAGAAAGCAGCGGTGCTGTTATACTAATCTTGAAAATCAAACTGCGTTAACTAATATTATAAGAGACATGATACTTAATAGCGAGATTAACGAATTTGACGTCATCATTGTTGGCGGAGGCGCAACCGGAGCAGGTACGGCAAGAGATTGCGCTTTGCGCGGAATGCGCGTTTTGCTTGTTGAACGCTTTGATTTTGCTGCCGGCGCCACCGGACGAAACCACGGTTTGCTTCACAGCGGCGCCCGTTATGCAGTGACCGATAGAGAATCGGCAGCCGAATGTATTAAAGAGAATATGATTCTCCGGAAGATAGCACGCCATTGCGTAGAGGAAAACGGAGGTTTGTTTATCTCTCTTCCGGAAGACGACCTTTCATATCAAAACTTATTTGTAGAATCGTGCCGGGCAGCGGGTATCGATGCACAGGTAATCGACCCTGCAGAGGCGAGGTTGATAGAACCTTCGGTGAATCCTGCGATAATAGGTGCAGTGAAAGTGCCCGACGGTTCGATAGACCCTTTCAGGCTGACGCTGGCAAATGTCATCGACGCCAAGGCTCACGGTGCGAAAGTGCTGGTGTATCACGAAGTGACCGCATTGATTCAAGAGCAGGGAAGAGTTGTAGGAGTCACGGTACTTAATCATAAAACAAAAACCGAACATAATTATTACGCACCTCTGACTATAAACGCGGGTGGTATTTGGGGACATGGCATTGCTGCAAAGGCAGGCATAAGGGTGGACATGTTCCCGGCAAAAGGCTCGTTATTGATTTTTGGGCATCGAATCAATAATGTAGTGCTTAACCGTTGTCGTAAACCGGCCAATGCAGATATTCTTGTTCCTGGAGATACAATCTGCTTGATTGGAACGACTTCCAGCCGCGTGGGTTTTGATGAGGTGGATGATGTGCGGGTTACACCGGAAGAGGTGGATTTGCTGTTGTCGGAGGGCGAGAAATTGGCTCCTGCTCTGGCTACAACCCGTATTTTGCGTGCATACGCCGGCGTTCGCCCGCTGGTGGCTGCCGATAATGATCCTTCCGGCCGTAACATCAGCCGCGGCATCGTGTTGTTGGATCACGAAGTGCGCGACGGTGTTCCGGGTTTCGTAACTATCACGGGCGGAAAACTGATGACATACCGGCTGATGGCGGAGTGGGCCACAGACCTGGCTTGCAAGAAGCTTGGCATCGACAAGCCTTGTATTACAATGAATGAACCCCTTCCCGGTTCGCGCATGGAAGAGGATCGTTCGGGGGGCAAGCAGGTGGTGGCGGAACAGCCTAAACGTTCTTCGGTAGGCCGTCACGGTGAAATGGCTGCCAGGATTGCATCGGAAAGCAAGTACGATAACAGCCTGGTTTGCGAATGTGAGGATGTGACCGTAGGTGAAGTGAACTATGCCGTGAACGAACTTGATGTGCACAATCTGATAGACCTGCGCCGCCGCACACGTGTCGGCATGGGTACGTGTCAGGGGGAACTCTGTGCCTGTCGTGCGGCAGGATTGCTGGGCGAGGCGCATAATTGCTCCCAAAAGGCGAAAGAGGATTTGGCTTCGTTCCTGAACGAACGCTGGAAAGGATTGTATCCTGTGGCATGGGGCGAGGCGCTGCGCGAAAGCGAATATACCCAGTGGATATATGGTGGAGTTTGTGGAATGGAATAAAATGAATAAAGATGAAATTTGATACTTTAATAGTAGGTGGGGGGCTTGCCGGTCTGACGTGTGGCATCCGTTTGCAGAAGAATGGCGTGAAGTGTGCTATCATTTCCACCGGGCAAAGTGCGTTGCATTTTTCTTCCGGTTCATTCGATTTGCTCAACGAACTGGCCGACGGGACAAAGGTGGATAATCCGCTTGCGGCTGCCGGCAGGGTTGGCGCAAATCACCCCTACGCCAAGCTGGACGGTAAGTTTGCATATTATGTCCGTGAGGCGAAACAGTTGTTCCTTGATTGCGGTATTGAAGTGAACGGTGATGCGGAACGTAATCATTTGCGTATAACTCCGATGGGCACGTTGAAGCCGACGTGGCTGACGTTCTCCGACTTCACGCAACTTTCATCGCCCCATGATATAGCAGGCAAGAAAGTGCTGGTGGTCAATATAGCCGGATTTCTTGACTTCAATACGAAATTTGTAGCCGACAGTTTTGAGAAGTGCGGTGCTGAATGCCGTATATCTTCTATCAATCTTCCCGAATTGGAAAGGTTGCGGATTAGCCCGACGGAAATGCGTTCCACCAATATTGCCAGGGTTCTGGAGAATGACAAAACGCTTGAGACTTTAATCAGGGAGTTGGGCGGAAAGGTATCCGGCTTCGACAGCGTTGCTTTGCCGGCTGTATTCGGACTGTCGTCTGCCGCACCGGTAAGAAAGCTGAAAGAAGCGTTGGACATTCCGGTATGGCTGATTCCGACAATGCCGCCCTCTGTGCCGGGCATCCGTGCACAGCAACAGCTACGCCGTTCTTTTGAAGCGCTGGGCGGAGTCTATATGCTGGGCGATACGGTAGTGAAAGCCGACTTCAAAGGCAATAGAGTGCAGGCGGTATATTCCGTCAATCATGGAGATATCTCGTTTGTGGCGGAAAACTTCGTGCTTGCTTCCGGCAGCTATTTCAGCAATGGACTGGTGGCGCGGCCGGACAGTGTTATCGAACCGGTTTTTGGCAGTGATGTAGATTTTACGGCGGGCCGTGACAGTTGGTATGACAAATCGTTCTTCAACAAACAGAATTATATGACGTTCGGTGTGGCCACCGACGCCAAGTTGCGGATAAAGATTAAGGGTGAAGTGCAGCAGAACCTGTTTGCAGCAGGTTCGGTACTGAGCGGCTCTAATACGATACATGAAGGTTGCGGTGCCGGTGTTTCCATGCTTACGGCATTGTTTGTAGCGGATAACTTAATAAAAGGATGACGTCATGAATATGCAGCAGAATAATATAAGCGAAAACAATTTTGAGCAATGTATCAAGTGTACGGTCTGTACGGTATATTGTCCGGTTATTCCGGTGAATCCCGAGTATCCCGGTCCGAAGCAGGCCGGTCCGGATGAGGAGCGTCTTCGCTTGAAGAGAGGCGAATACTTTGATGAGGCGTTGAAATATTGTCTGAACTGTAAACGCTGTGAAGTGGCCTGCCCGTCGAATGTGAAGATTGGCGACATTATCCAGTTGGCGCGTATCAAATACAGCAAGAAGAAACCGGCATTGCGCGATATTATGCTGGCAAATACGGATTTCGTAGGAACCATGGCATCTGCCTTTGCTCCCGTTGTGAATACCACATTGTCTTTGAAGCCGGTGAAAATGGTAATGGACGGAGTCCTGAAGATAGACCATCACCGTGTGTTCCCGAAGTATTCTTCCCAGACATTCGAGAGCTGGTTCAAAAAGAATGCGATGGCTTCGCAGGATAATTACAAGAAGCATGTAAGTTTTTTCCACGGCTGTTATATCAACTATAATTTCCCTCAGTTGGGCAAAGATATGGTAAGCGTGCTTAATGCAATAGGCTATGGAGTGCATTTGCTTGAAAAGGAGAAGTGCTGCGGAGTGGCTTTGATTTCCAACGGCTTGATCAATCAGGCACGTAAGCAAGCTGAGGCAAATCTCCGTTCAGTCCGTAAGTCGGTCTTTGAGGATAAGCGCCCGGTCATCGGAGCTTCATCGACTTGTATTTTCACGATGCGCGACGAATACCCGCATCTGCTTGGCATTGACAATGCGGACGTACGCGACAGCATAGAACTGGCTACCCGGTTCATATTCCGTCTGCTCGAAGAGGGAAACGTAAAACTGAAATTCCGTGATGACGTGAAGATGAAGATTGCCTATCATACTCCTTGCCACATGGAAAAGCTCGGTTGGGCGTACTATTCCATCGCTTTGTTGCGCAGTATTCCCAATATAAACCTTACCGTGCTCAATTCCCAATGTTGCGGAATTGCGGGTACATACGGCTTTAAAAAGGAGAATTACGAAACATCGCAGGGAATCGGCGCTTCGCTGTTCCGGCAGATAGAAGAAGTGGCTGCCGACTTTGTCGCTACCGATTGCGAAACTTGCAAATGGCAGATTGAAATGTCCACTCCGGCAAAGGTGAAGCATCCCATTTCGATACTGGCAGAAGCGCTCGACCTGGAAGCAACCCGTAAATTAAACAGTGATAAATAATATTATTCTTAAAATCGTAGTACTATGTGGAATTTTTTAGCACCACCTGCTCATAAGCAGGAATTACCGGCAGAGAAGATTGATTCGGCGTATAAGAGTTACCGTTGGCAAGTCTTCCTGGGTATATTTATCGGTTACGCAGGTTTTTATATCGTGCGTAAGAACTTCTCGATGGCCATTCCGGAACTTGCCCAGTTTGGTTTTGAAAAGGGCGAGCTGAGTATCGTTCTCTCTATGAATGCCGTAGCTTATGCTTTGTCCAAGTTTCTGATGGGAAGCGTGTCCGACCGCAGTAACGCACGTGTATTTCTTCCGTTAGGATTGGTTTTGGCTGCCGTGTCCATGATGTTTATGATTGTGCCGGTGCAGTTCTTCGGCCCGGAACAGAAATCACTGGCCATTATCGTAATGGCTGTTTTAAACTTCCTGGTAGGTTGGTTCAACGGTATGGGATGGCCTCCTTGCGGACGTGTCATGACCCACTGGTTTTCGGTGACCGAACGCGGAACGATGATGTCCATCTGGAATTGTGCCCATAACGTGGGCGGTGCATTGGTTGGCCCGATGGCAGTTTACGGTGCGTTGTGGTTCGGTTCCTGGTTCTATGGTGCCGACGCATCCCGTTACTTCCTCATCGGTACGTATGTGTTCCCGGCAGCGGTGGCTATTCTTGTAGCGTTGGTGGCATATTGCCTGATTCGCGATACCCCTCAGTCTTGCGGGCTTCCCACTATTGAGAAATACCGTAACGACTATCCTAAAAACTATAGCGAGAAGCAGGAAGAAGTGCTTACCGCAAAGGAGATTTTCTTCAAGCACGTATTCAACAACAAGATGCTTTGGTACATTGCTATTGCCAATGCTTTTGTCTACATGGTACGTTACGGATGTCTCGACTGGGCTCCTACTTTCCTGAAAGAAGCTCAGGGATATGATATCAAGCAAGCCGGCTGGGCATACTTTGCCTATGAATTTGCTGCAATCCCTGGAACATTGGTTTGCGGCTGGTTGAGTGACAAAGTATTTAAAGGCGGACGCGCAATGACTACTATCATCTTTATGGCTATCGTTGCCTTGTTCATCTTCCTTTATTGGCAGTTCTCCGATAACTATATAGTCGTAACCTTGTCTCTGATTGCTATCGGTTTCTTTATCTACGGACCGGTAATGCTGATCGGTGTTCAGGCGCTCGACCTTGCTCCCAAGAATGCCGCAGGTACGGCTGCCGGACTTACCGGGTTCTTCGGGTACTTC
>OGOC01002526.1_pt1 | contig 11714 bp, 6 predicted proteins | sample 1552561 | NCBI WGS metagenome assembly OGOC01 (sample SAMEA2580148, study PRJEB22360) | human gut metagenome | biome: human gut; feature: human-associated habitat; material: faeces | place: Denmark | collected 2008/2010
CTGTATTTTTTATTACGGGCAGGGCTCTTCGGGGTTCTGCCCTTTTTCTCTTTTTCCAGACCAAAAGACCACCTGCTGGAAAAGAACAAGAAAAACCAGAAAGGATGTGGTGACTTATCATTATAGGAATTGACCATGGATATTATGCCATAAAAACTCCCCATGTATGTTTCCCGACCGGACTGACCGGATACGATTACGAGCCGTATACCATGCAGAATGTCCTGCAGTACAATGGGAAATTTTATGTGTGTGGAACCGGGCGGCAGACGCTGGTGAGAAGCAAGACCTCCAATGACAATTATTATCTTTTGACAATGGCAGCCATTGCCCAGGAAATCCGCTATCGCCGGGGAGAGCGGAAAACAGATGTAGTTCTGGCAGCCGGCCTTCCACTGGCAAGTTTTGGCAGGGAGAAAAAAGGCTTCCGGGAATATCTGTTTCGGAAAGAGCAGCCTCTGCGTTTCCGGTACGAGGATGAGAGCTATGAGATCCGGATTCAGGATGTAAAACTGTTCCCACAGGGATACTCAGCCTTGGCTCTCCACCCGGAATGTGTTCGGGACGAGCCTTCTGTTCTTCTCGCAGATATCGGTGGCTGGACCGTAGACCTGATGCGGCTGGACAACAGTGTTCCAAATGCCGCTACCTGCCGCAGCCTGGAACTTGGTGTGATCCGGTGTGTGGATGAGATCACCGAGCAGGTACGCAGAAATACCGGACTGTCTGTAACGGATATTCAGATCGAACGTGTTCTGAACGGCCAGAGCTGCAGCATGGACCCGGCCGCAAAAGAAATCATTGTCCGGCAGGGAAGGCTCTACACGGAGAAAATACTGTCTGCAATTATGGAAGCCGGGTTCGATCTGAAGGCAATTCCGTCCGTGATCATGGGCGGCGGAGCCAGCATTCTGAAACGGCACGTGACACCGCAGGACGGGCTGTGTCGGCAGATTTACCTGACAGACGTACACGCCAACGCTTCCGGCTATGAGCGGATTGTGGGGCAGATGTGCGCGAAGTAAAGAGACCCGTTTTCTCGTTCCGCCTGAACCTTGATAACCCAGATCACAAAAAGGCATGGGAGATCCTGCAAAGTGTTCCAGATGGACAGAAGAGCAGCTATCTGGTTCAGGTGATCTTAAAAGATCAGGAAAACAACCAGCTGGAGAAAAGCATCCGGCAGGCAATCCGGGAAGAACTGGCAGGTGTTTCCATTTCAGACTCCGGGGAGAGTGTTTCAAAGAAGGAAGAAATCCCGTCCCAGATGCTGGATTTTCTCTCCGGGCTTGAGGATGCATTCTGAAAAAGTCAAGTCTTTCCCGGTGATAAAATAGCCAAATTTCAGGCAGTCAAATTAGTATAAATCACGGATTTTTGAAAGGGGTGATGCCTATTGAATGTTATTGGATCTGCATCCTTTGGGAGCTTTTGAGAGCCTCATATTCGTTGGGTATTGTGAATAGCTTTCTGTCACGTTTTAGGGTATGTTGTATGTAGAAAAAAGAAAGGAGAACGAACACAATGGAGATGAAAAACATATGCGGAAAAATCCCGGTAGAGCTGCATGAAAAGCTAAAACTGGAAGTCGAAGAGTTAGGAATCAGCATACCAAAATACCTTGAAATGGTAATCGAAGAACACATGACAAGAAAAGGAGAAAAGACGAACATGGCAGATTTAAGAACAGTAGCAGTACAGGTAACCGAGGATTTATTTTCCAGACTGAAAGCAGTCCTCGCCAAAAACGGCATGAAACAGAAAGACTTCCTGATCGGACTGATCGAAGCGGCACTCGAAGAAGAGGAAGCCAAATGGAAAGCAGAGTCAGAGGAAGCCGAAGAAACAGAAGGAGAACCAGCAGAATCAGAAATGGAAGATCCTGAGACTGCGGAATCAGAACCGGATGAAGAGTCAGCAGAACCTGAAGCAGATGAAGAGCCGACAGAGCCAGAAAACGAAGAGCCAGCGGAAGCAGAACCAACAGAACTGGAAACCGAAGAAGCAGAAGAATCTGAGCCAGAGGAAGCGGAATCAGAAGAATAGACATCACAAAACAGAAACCAAGAGACGGAAACGGTGCAGAGAAATCTGCACTGTTTTTTTCGCAGCGAAGGGAGGCTGATAGCCGGAACAATTCGATTTTTTGACCTGTTCAGTGGAATCGGAGGATTCCGAGAAGGACTGCACAGGGCAGGGGGCTTCACCTGTGTCGGACACTGTGAAGCAGATGCATATGCAGACCACAACTACCGGGTGCTGTTTGATACGGAAGGAGAGTGGTTCTGCAATGACGCAAGAAATATTGAAACAGAACGAATGCCGGACTTTGATCTTTTATGCGCGGGATTTCCTTGCCAGGCATTCTCCATCGCTGGACGAAGGGAAGGATTTGCCGATGCAAGAGGAACCCTTTTCTTTGAAGTTGCCAGACTGGTTGCAGACAAACGACCTGCGTATTTTCTCCTTGAAAACGTACCCGGTCTGCTTTCGCATGACAAAGGGCGGACGTTTCACACCATCCTCAGTACGCTATCTGAACTGGGGTATCATGTCGAATGGAAAGTGCTTAACAGCAAGGATTTCGGAGTCCCCCAGTCAAGGAAGCGGGTGTATATTGTCGGATATCTTGATGGAAGATGTGCCGGAAAAATATTACCTTTCCCAAAAGCAAATGGAACAGCTCTTATACAAGTCCATGCTGGCAAACAGGGAGAAAGAGTCTACGCAGAAGAAGGACTGAGCTGCACGCTGACCAGCGGGGCTGGTGGTATGGGCGGCAAGACCGGATTATACGAAGTCGGTATCCCAATCAAGGAAAACACCCGAAAAGGATACAAGATGGCCTACGAGGGGGACAGCATCGATCTCGGATATCCGGGAATCAACAGTCGCAGGGGGAGAGTCGGGCATGAGATCGCCCATACCCTGACGACCGGAAACCAGCAGGGAACACTGCATTTTGTAGATATCTCCCCTCCGCCGCTGGTGACAGACGTTGCAAGATGTCTGAATACCAGACAGGATTCCAGCATCCATAACCACAGAGGCGAAAGTTCCGGGGTGCTGGTGGAAGAACCGCCAAGGGCAGTGCTGACACCGGCCAAGGAAAAAGTCCGCCAGAATGGAAGAAGGATGAAAGAACCGGAAGAGCCAATGTTCACCATTACGGCAACTGACCGTCATGGAGTGATTTACCACGGCAGAATCCGCAGGCTGACGCCAAGGGAGTGTCTGCGGCTGCAGGGATATCGGGATGGTCAGATTTCCAAGATGGAAAAAGAAACATCGGATAACCAGCTTTACAAGCAGGCCGGGAACGGTGTCACCGTCAATGTCATCGAAGCAATAGGCAGAAACCTGAAAGCTGTGGATGAAGAGATCCGAAGCAGCTCACCTGTTCCAGAAGCGAAGGGTGGGTGAAGCAGATCGACTTAAAAGACCAGTATTTTGGTACAGAGATTGAGATGACAGGTATCAGCCGCTATGATGCGGCTGTTGCGATTGGAAGAATGTTCGGAACAGAGCCATATCATATCCGTTCTTACGATTCCTGGTGTGTAAAAGATTCAGATGGAAAAACGTGGAAATTTTCAAGGGACAGCAGTATCGACTGTGAAAGGCTGGCAAATGGTACTGTAATAGATGCCGATGGAGATTATTCGACAGAAATGGTATCCCCGAAATTGGAATATTCGGAAATGGGGAAACTCCAGGAAGTGGTGCGGTGTGTCAAAAACGCAGGTGCTTTTGTCAATTCATCCTGTGGCATGCATGTCCATGTGGACGCATCCAATCATACACCAAGGAGTCTGAAAAATGCACTGACGATCATGTATTGCAAAGAGGATATTCTGTTCAAAGCCTTAAATGTACAGACGAGAAGGGAAGATGAGTATTGCCAGAAAGTCCGTCCTATGGTATTGGAGAAGATCCGCCGGATGCCAAACAGCACCATCACGATGGAAAAATTCAAAAGGGCATGGTATGAGGGAAATGACGGAAGCTCCGAGCATTACAACTGGACAAGGTATTATGCCTTAAACCTACATGCTGTTTTTTCCAAGGGAACACTGGAATGGCGTTGTTTTGAAAGCACCCTCCATGCAGGAAAAGTCCGGTCAAACATTACGCTGGCACTTGCCATATCCGCACAGGCGGTCAACCAGTCCTGTACCCATGCCAAAAAGACGGAGATCGGGGATAACCCGGCATTTACGTTCCGCACCTTTCTGCTCCGCCTCGGATTGATCGGGGACGAATACAAAAATGTGCGGAAGCATCTGCTTGCCAATCTGGACGGGGATAAGGCATGGCGGTATGACAAAAGTACCTATGCCTGTCTGCAGAATCCAAGACGGACAGATGATGCGAGATAACAGAATAATGAGAACAGACAGGCCGGGTGGAAACATCCGGCTGTTCTTATGCAAAATGAAGAAAAAGAAGAAAGAGGTAGAAAACATGAAGAGTAAATATCGATTCAGGCGAATCCTTTCAGGGGTGATGGCGGCAGTCACCATCTTATCCACGGTCATTTCACCGCTGACGGTGTATGCTTCGGAAGAGCCGAAAGCGGCGGAACCGCCAGCGTATGAATCCGTAAAGGATCAGCTGGATGAAAATGAAGTGGTAAAAGCCACCGATCTGGAGCTGGAAGTCGGACAGGACTTTGATGTTTCCACGGATTTTACAAATTTGGAAATCAAGGACGAAAGCAAAGTCAAAGTGACATTCCAGAAAGCAGAGAATGACGCCGGGGAGAACTTCAGCACCAGCCATGCAGACACTTACCATGCCGTTTATTGTGTGGAGCCAGTCAACCAGAACCACCCGGTTTATCAGATTGGGAGAAACCTGATCGTAAAAGAGCCTGTGACAGCAGCTCAGAGTGAACCGCAGACAGAACAGGCAGTTACCGAAGAGGATACAGGTTCTGATGATGAGGAAGCTGCCTCGCAGGAAGAAACTGAGACAGTGCCTGTAGAGACAGAAATTGTTGAGCCGGAGACAGCTGAATCTGAAACAGAAGAACCGGAAGAAACAGAACCCGAATTTCAGGACGGACTTTCCGAATCCGAGTTTGATGCTGCATTAGAGGAATCCGAAACGGAAAATACAACCGATGAAGAATCCGGGCTGACACTCAGCGATGTTCTGGAGCAGGCAGGGGAACAGGATATTGACCTGATGGCAATGGAAGATGGGGAAACCGTTTCATTCACCGCAGTCAATACCAGTACAAGAGCAACACAGGACGTAGATGTGACAAGAGGGGCTGCATACTATTATGCAGACTACGGTCTGGGTTCCTATGTAACTTATAAATATACCGTAAAATTTGGAAACGTGTCTGCAACTGCCTACTGTGTGCAGCCGTCCAAGGCAGGACCTGGGGATGGTGTCTATAAGATCACCAAACTGGGTGACAGCAAAGCACTGGCAAAAGTATGCTACTACGGCACAAAAGCATCCGGCGAAAATGGATTTTTCTCAGAGAAACATCCTGATTTTTCCGCTGGAAAACAGTTTATCATTGTCCATCTGGCTGCGTCTTATGCCAATAACAGTAGTGACGCTTTTTCCGGTACGAATGCAACCGGACAGGCTCTGGCAATGGAACTCTACAATTATTGCATGAGCCAGCCGGAGATACCGGAAGTGGACATGAGTTTCTCCAATGCAAATGTTACCGCATATATCAGCGGCAACAGCCAGAGAACAGAAGAGATCACCTTCAAGGCATCCGAACTGCAGACCATCACCATGAAGCTGCCGTCCGGTGTCAAACTGCATAATGTGACAACGGGAAAAACAAGCAGTGCAGGTGCATCCGTGGAGATCTGCGGCGGTACCAAATTCTACTTATCTGCACCGCTGACACAGGCAGTGGATGTCAAAGGGGAATGGTCTGTCACCATGAAGGGAAGCATCATCAAAGATTATTCCGCTTATAAGATCACAACCGGAAGCGAGACACAGGACCTTGCACTGGTATTTGGCGAGGGTGTGACCGATGAGAAATATGTAGATTTTAAAGTATCATGGGTAAAACAGGCAACTCTGGAGATCGTAAAGAAAGACCGTAAGAGCAACAAAGCCATCGCAGGTGCAGTTTATGGCGTTTACAGTGACAAGGATGGAAAGAACCTGATCACAAAGATGCCGGCCACAGATGCCAACGGAGCTTCCAGCGTTACGATCACCAAAACACAGGATACCGTATACCTGAAAGAGATCTCCGTACCAAACGGATATCTGCTGGATACCAAAGCCTACGATGTGAAACTGGTCATCGGGGATACCGTAAAACAGACCGTTACCGATGCAGAGCAGATGGCAAGCCTGACCGTTTACAAATTAGGCGAAGTCCTGACCGGAGCAAAGGTGACCGATGATGGTGTTTCCTTTGTTTATACAGAGCAGAAACAAAAAGGCGCGGTTTATAACGTTTATGCTGCAGAGGACATTGTATCCGCAGACGGAACAATCATCTACAAAAAAGATACACTGGTCAAAGCCGGACTCACCACCGGGGATGACGGAAGTGGCACACTGGATAATCTATATCTGGGAAAATATGTGGTAAAAGAAATGCAGGCACCACAAAATCTGGTATGCACTGGTGAAAGCCAGGAGATCACTCTTTCCTATGCCGGAAGTAATGTGGAGAAGGTCATGGGAAGCGTGACATTCAAAAATGACCGCCAGAAAGCAAGCGTGAGTGTATACAAACAGGATAAAGAAACCAGGAAATATCTTCCGGGCGGTACTTATGGCCTGTATGCCGGAAATGACATCAAAGCAGCGGACGGAACCGTTGTGGTCAAGAAAGATACCCTCATTGAGAAGGCAGTGACCGGAACAGACGGAAAAGCCGTATATCAGGCAGACCTGCCGATCGCCAACAGCTACTACATGAAAGAGGTGGCTGCACCGGCCGGATATACCAGAAACAGTGAGGATGTGTACTCTTTTACGTTCCAGTACACCACAGACAAAGAGGCAACCGTTTCTTTCAGCCACACGTTCCAGAACGAGCGTGTCAATGCGAAGATCAAACTGGTAAAAGAGGATTCCGAAACCGGAAAGACCGCACAGGGAGATGCAACCCTTGAGGGTGCTGTTTACGGACTGTATGCCCGTGAAGATATCGTACATCCAGATGGACAGACAGGTGTCCTTTACCCGGCAGGAACGCAGATTGCAACCCTGACTACGGATGCCGAGGGAAATGCAGAAGTCGCAGACCTCTATCTCGGAAAGTATTACGTGAAAGAATTGACGCCGCCTGTTGGATATCTGGCAGACCCGGAAGAACATGATCTGGAGTGTAATGACGAGGGAGATCTGGTTCAGACGGTAGAACGTACCGCAACTTCTCTGGAAGATGTGATCAAACAGCCGTTCCAGGTCATTAAAGCAGCCAACAATGGTAAGACCGATGCCGATCTGTTAAAAGGTGTGGGATTCAGTGCATATCTGGAGAGCAGCCTGAAGAAAAATAAGGACGGTTCCTATGACTTTGCATCTGCAACTCCGGTTGTACTGACCGCAGACGGACAGACAGAAATGTTCACGGATGAGCGTGGATATGCATGCTCCATTCCGCTTGCATACGGAACCTACATTGTAAGGGAGACCACCACACCGCACAACTTCAAACCAGTCGATGACTTTAAGGTTGTGATCTCGGAAAACAATCCGGATCAGCCGCAGGTATGGCGCGTGCTTCTGGATGAAGAGTTTGAAGCAAAATTAAAGATCGTCAAAAAAGATGACGAGACAAAGAAATCTGTCCTGGTTCCGAATACCGAGTTTAAAGTATACGATTTGGACAACCAGAAATATGTGGAACAGGTGACCACCTACCCATCCACTACCGTACATAAATCTTATTTTACGGATGAAAATGGATACCTGATCCTGCCGCAGAATCTGGCTTGTGGAAATTACCGCATTGAAGAAGTGACTGCACCGGATGGATACACCCACAGCACTAATACCGTGGAAATCAAGGTGGACAGCGATACTGCATACCAGGAAGATCCAGTCAGCGGTGACCTGATCATTGAGGTAGATTTCGAAAACCATCCGGCAAAAGGCAGACTGACCATCCGCAAGGAAGGAGAAGTAGTCAAAGGTTTTGACAAGGATTTCACCTATGAGGAAGCCAGCCTTGCAGGAGCCGTGTTTGAGGTTTATGCCGCAGAAGATATTTATACCGCAGACCATCAGAAAGATGAGAACGGCAACCGTTATCTGGAATATGCCAAAGACACACTGGTGGCAACGGTGACAACCGATGAAATCGGAAGTGCCGTAGTAGAGAACCTTCCGCTTGGCAAATACCGTGTAGAAGAGAAAAAAGCACCGGAGGGCTACACCTGGAATGCCAAAGGCGAAGAAGTAACTTTCACCTATGCCGGACAGGATACCCCAGTCGTAGACGAAGAAGTGACTTTTACCAATGAACGCCAGAAAGTAAGCATCACCGTGGAAAAACAGGATGCAGAAACAGGAAGCACGGTAGCTGGAGCTACATTCGGTCTTTACAATAAGAACGAGATCAAATCCGGTGACAAGATTATTGTGAAAGCAGATACCTTATTACAGGAGATCACAAGCGATGAAAAAGGACAGGCACACTTCACCCTGGACCTGCCGCTTGGAACTTATTATGTGAAAGAAATTTCTGTACCGGATGGTTTTGTATCTTCTGACGAGATGCTGGAATTTGATGCCACCTATCAGGGGCAGGACATTCCGACCATCAAGCTGAAATCTGTGAAGAAGAACCAGCCGACCACCATCGAGGTGACAAAATCCGACCTGACCACAGGCGTAGAGCTGAACGGGGCATCCCTTTCTGTTCTGGACAAGGATGGAAATGTGATCGACAGCTGGACTTCCGTAAAGGATGAGCCTCATGTGATCAAATACCTGACCGTTGGAAAAACTTATACCCTCCGTGAATCTCTTGCACCGCTTGGTTATTTAAAGACCACGGATGTGGAATTCACCGTTCAGGATACCGCAGAAGTACAGAAAGTGGAAATGAAAGACGATGTGCCGAAAGCCCTGCTGATCGTAAACAAGAAGGGTGAATTCCTTGATAAGATCACCCTGCTGGACAATGTCAAAGGCATTGTAGAGCATTTGTTTGAGTACATTACAGGAAGCCTGACAGACGTTACCTTTGAGATTTACGCAGCAGAGGATATCAAAGCAGCCGATGGCGTAAGCCCGGACTATTATGCTAAGGACGAGCTGGTGGCAACCGTGACTACTGATGCAAACGGTGTTGCAGAAGTATCTGACCTTCCGGTTGGAAAATACTATGTCAAAGAGGTAGGCACAGCATATGGTTACGTCCTGGATGAAGAACCACGATATGTAGATCTTTCCTACCGTGACCAGGATACCCCGGTTGTCGTATACGATGAGGACTGGCAGAACAACCGCCAGAAGGTAAAAGTGAACGTCCTGAAGAAAGAAAAGGATACCGACCGTGTATTAAAAGGCGGCATCTTTGGATTGTACACTAGGAACGACATCCTGTCCGCATCTGGAAAGGTGCTGATGGAAGCAGATACCCTGATCGAGTTAAAAACAACAGATGCAGATGGAAAGATTTCCTTTATTGCAGACCTGCCGATTGACGGAACCTATTATGTGAAGGAACTGTATGCACCGGATGGATTTGTCACCACCGGAGAAGAGCAGGAATTTGTTTTTGAGTATCAGGGAGACAAAGAAACAGAAGCGGTTTATGAGTTTGTGTTTGAAGATGAGCCGACCACCGTGGAGCTTTCCAAAACCGATCTGACCACTGGAGAGGAACTGCCGGGAGCCAGATTACAGCTGACGGATGAAAACGGGGGTGTTGTTGAGGAATGGACATCCACCGAGGAGCCGCACATCATCAAAGAACTGGTTGTAGGAAAATCTTACACCCTGACAGAGACCAAGCCGGCCGATGGATATGCCACTGCGGAAAGCATCACATTCACCGTGGAAAATACCGCAGAGATCCAGAAACAGGTGATGGAAGATGACGTGACCAAAGTGGAAATCAGCAAAACGGATATTACAGGAGATAATGAGATCGAAGGAGCCAAACTGACCATCACAGATGAAAATGGCAACATCGTAGAAACCTGGACTTCCGGTAAAGAGCCACATTATATCGAAAAACTTCCGATTGGTAAATACACCCTGAAAGAAGAGCAGGCTCCAAACGGTTATGTCGTTGCAGAGGAGATCACCTTCGAGGTGGCAGATACCGCAGAGATCCAGAAGGTAGCCATGAAAGATGATACCGCAAAGGGACGCCTGATCATTGAGAAAACAGATAAGGATACCGGAGCTACACTGAAAGGTGCGGAATTTGAACTGAGGGATGCGGATGGCAAAGTGGTAGAAACCCTGACCACTGATGAAAACGGCCATGCAACCAGCGGACTGCTTGCAATCGGAACTTATAAGGACGGCAAATTTGACAAGGCAGCCACTTATTATCTGGTTGAGACCAAAGCACCGGAAGGATACCAGCTGGATGAGACGAAGCATGAAGTGACGTTTACCTATGTAGATGATAAAACCCCAGTGATCGAAGTTATCCAGAAAGTGACCAATGAGAAGTTGCCGGAGGATACTCCATCTGTAAGCAATCCGAAAACAGGTGATGACACCAACCTCTGGATTCCGGCCCTGTGCCTGATTCTTTCCGCAGGCGGTCTGATCGGCATGGGTGTGGCATCTAAGAGAAAGAAGAAAAAAGGGGGCAGATAGGCTGAAACAATTATATTTTGCGTATGGAAGCAACATGGATCTGGACCAGATGGCATATCGGTGCCCAAAGGCGGAGGTGGTAGAAATCGTCCGCCTGGAGGGGTATCGGCTGACCTTTGCAGCCGCAGGAAGCGGCCTTGCCACCATCTTCCCGGAAGAGGGAAGCCATGTGGACGGCGTCCTCTGGTCACTGACCGGGGACTGCGAAAAGAGCCTGGATCTTTATGAAGGCTATCCTGATTTTTACGACAAACAGGAAATTACCGTCAAGAATAAAGGTGGAAGAGAGATCAAAGCCATTGTCTATATCATGACAAAAGATTACATGCAGAACTTTAATCCGCCCGGACGGTCGTACCTGACTGGGATCTTAAAGGGCTGCAGACAGAACCAAATCCCGACAGAGCCGATCCTGAAAGCAGCAAGGAAACCGCCTGTGCCGGGAAAGACGCAGAAGAGTCAGCCAAAGAAGCAGAGAAAAGCCGGACAGGAACGATGAAGAAAAAACCAAAGACAGGAATCTTACAGAGGTTTTTCAAGATCATCTGCCTTGCAGTGACGCTGACAAGTGCCGGGTTTCTGATTTACCACATGGTATATCTTCCAATGGAGAACAAAAAGCTGGTGGCAGAGCTGAAAGGGAATTTCCCGGAGCCGGAAGCTCCGGGAGCCTCAGGCTCTGAAAAGAAAGACCAACCAGCTGGAAGAAAATGCCCGGTGGCTGCGGTAGACCTTGTTTCTCTTCGGGAACAATACCCGGATGTGCAGGGATGGCTGACAATACCGGATACCGGGATTGATTACCCGGTGCTTCAGTCCGAACAGGAGAATGGGGAGTTTTACCTGAAACGGAATTACAAAAAGGAATATGACATCAACGGAAGCCTGTTTTTACAGGCAGACTGTAAAGTGTCTGAAAG
>OGOC01002541.1_pt1 | contig 11644 bp, 5 predicted proteins | sample 1552561 | NCBI WGS metagenome assembly OGOC01 (sample SAMEA2580148, study PRJEB22360) | human gut metagenome | biome: human gut; feature: human-associated habitat; material: faeces | place: Denmark | collected 2008/2010
CGGAACTCAACCTGAATCCCGTATTTTCCATTTACACAAAATATTTTATAGTGCCGCATTTCTATATAAAAGTCATACCAACTAACCCAAATGTTTTTTCCTGTATTCCGTAGGTGTCACCCCATAAATCTGCTTGAAGCATTTGCTGAAATGCTGTGAATCTTTGAAGCCGACCTTATAAGCCACTTGGGTAAAGTTATCCGATCCCTCTTCTATCAGCTCTGCCGCTTTCTTCAAACGTATGTTTTTGATGAGCTCCATCGGTGAGATACCTATGAGCGTCTTTATCTTTTTGAATAGGGCGGAGCGGCTGATTCCTGCTTCTTCAACAAGCGTATCTACGCTCAAGTCCGGATGATCCAGATGTTTGTTGATGAAACAGACAATCCCGTCCAGCAAGTCTTTATCAGCTTGCGGAAGTGAACGAAGTTCTTCTTTCTCTTCGGAATCGATATTGCTTTCTTCTTTATTTTGTATGAGTTCTGAATAATACAGTGCCTGAATCCGCTTTCTTTGTCTGATGATATTCCATATCTTGGCTATCAGATAACTCGCACTGAAGGGCTTGGTTATGTAATCATCCACGCCCAATTCCAAACCTTCATTTTGATTTTCCACATCTGTCTTACTACTCAGTAAAACAATCGGTATGTGGCAGGTATAAGTATTGGCTTGTAGCTTCTTGACCATTTCGATCCCTGTCATTTCCGGCATTACAACATCGCTGACAATCATATTCGGCAGGTACTTGATTGCCTTTTCCAATCCCTCTTTTCCATTGGAAGCCGTGATCACACGAAACTCTTCGGAAAGAATCGTATGTAAGAAGAAAAGAAGCTCCTGATTATCATCCACCACTAAAATGGAACTCTTGCCGCAGTCCTTACAAGCCTCTTCTTCTGCTTCGTAATCATCTCTCAGAAAGAGAGTATCATTCTGGGACAGCTGAGGCCGTTCATCATAATCTGATAGAATGAACTCCGTTTCAGGTGCAAAATGCTCTTTTCCTTTACGGAAGTAGATGGTGAAAATGGAACCCTCGTTTATTTTGCTCTGTAAAGTGATTTTGCCTTTGTGTAACTCTACCAGTTCCTTGACTAAAGACAACCCTATGCCTGTACTTTGTTTCTTGAAGATGTCGGAACTCACGTAATTCTCGAACCGGTTAAAGATACTTTTTTGTTTTTCCTGACTGATGCCATATCCCTGGTCGGATATTTGCAGAATGATATTGGTATCAGTTTCCTGAACAGACAGATGTATGACTGTTCCTTTGGGTGAATATTTAAAAGCATTCGTGATCAGGTTGAAGAGAATGCTTTCCAATTTATCCGGATCTGCCCATAAAAATAGAGGCGATTCTTTAGATTCAAAGGTGATTTCACTTTCCCGTTGGATGGCAATTGACTGGAAATTATTTATAATATGTTCGATGAATGCGGCTATTTCTATTCTTTGTACTGTAAGTTTGGACTCATTCTGTATCTTCTGCAAATCGAGTACCTGATTGATGATTTTCAGTGTATGTTTGGTGTTTCGTTTTACCAGAGCCAGGTCTTGCTGAATGACAGGACTCAAGTCCTTTTGTGAGAGCATGTGGTCTATGGGGGCTACGATCAGTGTGAAAGGGGTACGTAGTTCATGAATCATATCTGTGAAGAACTTGGTTTTTATATCTAAGATATGCTTCTCTATTGCAACCCGGTTTCTGAGTTTATAGATAACAAACAGAATATAGGTTGAAATGGCGACAATGAGGATAAATATAATGAAATACAATATGGTACCGTAAATGGATTCCCAGAATGAAGGCAATATGGTGATGGAAATCTCCTTTATCTTATTACTCCATACTCCGTCACTGTTGGTTGATTTAACTTGGAAACAATAGTTCCCTTTAGGAATGTTTGTATAGACTGCCATACGGTTGTTTTTTACATAGTTCCAGTTGTCAAAGCCTTTCAGACGGTAGGCGTACTCTATCTTATTGGGGAATTTCATGTCCAGTGTCTCGTAATTGATGCTAAATGAGTTCTCCTTGTGGCTGAGGGTTATGCCGGAAGACCAGTAGGAGGGTTCCTTTTTTTCTCCGTTTATGTGGATATCTGTAATGATAAGGTTGGATGCATGCGAGTCTCGCTTCATTCTTTCGGGTTTCATTGATAATAATCCCTTGTCCGTTCCAAAAAGTATTTCATCGCTTGATAGGCGGCAGGCTCTGCTTTCGGTGAGCAGAAGCCCTTCGGGCAGGAATCGGTTGTCATATACTTCGGTCGAGTCACTGTCCGTAAACAACCGGTACAGGCCATTTTCTGATGGGATCCATAGATTTCCTTTGTTATCTTCCGCCAGTGTCAGTGGGACGTTGGAAATCATTTGTGGAGAAGAATAGTTCTTGAAGATTCCATTGTTTTGCTTATCGAATCCGGTCAACTTGTCGAGCCCGCCACCAAAGGTAGTGATAAAGATTTCGTGTTTGCTGCTTTCAAACACGTCATATACATTGTCGCAACTCAGGCTGTTCTTTTCGTTGCAATTGCGCACAATGGGAGTATATGCCAGTTTTCCGTTACTCCATTTGCAGAGCAATACTCCCGATGTTGTAGCCAGCCAGATGTTGCTCTGGTGATCTATACAGATGTTCTTGATTCTTAAAAAGCGGGTTGGATAATCCGATAGTTCATTGCCCGGATGTATGAAGTGTCCGTCTCGGTCTGTATAGTTGATTCCGCCTCCTAATGTGCCGATCCAGATTCTGCCCTGTTTATCCTCTTTTAGTGAAAATATGGAATTGCAACTCAGACTGAACTTGTCCGCAGGATCATTCTTATAGTATTTGAGCTGGTAATTCAGTTTGCCGTTGGGGATTAGTTTGATAAGGCCTTTATTGCGTGTCCCTATCCATATATTTCCCTTCTGATCTTGTAGCAAGGCATATACGGCATCGAAATTCTCCACTTGCCGGGATAATCTGCCGGTGGAGTTTAGGAAGCCGATGAAACGCTTGTTGCTGTCATATACCTGTATGTCTCCGTTTTTGCTTCCAACCCAGATATTGTGGTCTGCATCTTCCATTATACTTCTCAATTCGTTGGAAGATGGATATTCTGCTATGTCCGGTACGGAGAGACTGAAAAGATCTTTTTTGAAAGATACTTTTACAAGTCCTTTAGGCTGTTTGGCTATCCATAGATTGTTCTGCTTGTCAAAGTATATCTTCTTTATTTTAGGAGGGGCTGATTCACAACTGGTTCTGCTGATGGAAAAGAAGAGGAATTCATCTGCATTTTCATCATAATAATTAAGGGCTTCGTTCTTAGAGAATACCCATAACCGCCCGTCATGGTCTTGTGATATTTGTCGTTGGGAATTGTCATGCTTCTGCATTTTTAGTTGGTAATGCTTGCGGTAATTGCCGAGTGAGTCGATACGGGAAATCATTGTTGTGTTTTTGTAGGCAATCCATATATGTTTCTGGCTATCTTCTACGTACAGTGCATTCACGTCATTGCTTAACAGTTGGTTTGAAGCCGTATAGTGTGTTCCCTCTCCCTGATAACCGTCTGTCAGGAAGAAACCGTCATTTTCTGCTGTGATAAGTAAATGTCTGGAATCATAGGCCTTGATTCTTGTCAGTGTGGCAGAAGTGTTGAACTTCACTATTGAATAATCATCTTTCTTTGGGTCGTAAACATATAGTTGACCATTGTCGGAACCGACTACGAACTTGTTTGCGTATTTCCTGAAGCTATGGAAATGTTTTTGTGTGGATAAGGCCAGGGTCAGTTTATTATCTTTCTTGGAGTATTTATAAATACCTCTGTCAGAGATAATCCAGATGATTTCTTTATCCTGCAGGAGGCTTATGATTCTGCGTACTCCATACGAGTTGTCCAGAATTTGCCGGCAAGTCATCGTTGACTCATCCGGAGTAATCCTCAGCAAACGCCCATCTGTTTGGAATACCCAGGTATCCCCATCGGAAAGAGTGAATATATTTTGGGCGGGAGCCGTCTGCGACGTAAGACGGTCGAACTTGCTACTTTCCGGATGAAATCGGTAAAGGGTACTTTCGTCATCCAATAGCCAAAGGTGATTGCGTGCGTCTATCTTTATGTCGTCTATCCGGTTGGTCGCCAGGTCATTCGCATCACCGGGCATCACTCTGTAAGTCACGAATGAATGTCCGTTAAAACGGCACAGCCCATTCCAAGTGGTGAACCACATATATCCGTTTCTATCTCGGGTGATGCCGGTTATGGTTTGTTGTGGAAGTCCATCTTCAATGTTGTATCGGGTAATTGTATGTTGGGGCTGTCCGAGTATCGGAAGGCAGAATAAAAGCAATAGTGTCGACAGGTGTAGTTTCATTTTGGTATTAATTGGTTTTTTAATCGAAATAATAGGTTTATAGCTGTGTGATAGACGGACAGACACAATTCTTGTACGCTCATACAAAGTTAAAAAACATTCGTTAGGTAATTTTGTGACAAATAACCTTTAATTATTAATTAATTTAAAATTGATGAAAACATCTATTAATCTGAAAAACATGCGAGTATTGCTTAGTATGCTATTCGTTTTCCTGAGTGTCAATGCCGTTGCGCAGAACATTACGGGAACTGTAAAGGACAGCCAGGGAGAACCCATAATCGGGGCTTCCGTAGTAGAAAAAGGGACAAGTAATGGAGTGGTTACCAATCTTGACGGTCAGTTCACTTTGAAAGCCTCGGGCAAGTATCCTATTGAAGTATCCTATATGGGATATGTGAAACAGGTGATAAACCTGAAAGGGAGAACCTCTTTGAACATTGTGATGCAAGAGGATGCGAATTTGCTGGAGGAGGTGGTTGTGAGCACTGGTTATGGTACGCAGAGAAAAGCCGATCTGAGTGGTTCTGTCGTGTCGGTAAGTAAGGAAGACATAAAGGGTACTCCGACAAGCAATGTAATGGAGGCCCTTCAAGGTAAAATTGCGGGTGCCGATATTATGATGGGATCCGGTGCGGTAGGCGAGGATGTGGATATCTTATTGCGTGGATCTCGTTCCATCAACGGAAGCAACGAACCTTTGTTTGTTATTGATGGTGTGCAGGGGGCCAGTTACAATCAGCTGAATCCAAATGATATTGAACAGATTGATGTATTGAAAGATGCGTCGTCAACTGCTATTTACGGTTCGGCAGGTGCCAATGGCGTCATTATTATCACAACCAAAAGAGGCGCGGCCGGAAAGGTTACGGTCAACTTGGATGCCAAATATAGTATTTCGGGAGGAGCCAATTTCATACATGGTATGATGGGAGATGAATGGTACCGTTATCAGACCGAGCTTTATCGGACTAAGAACGGGGAATATCCGGAGAACTTCTTTCAGATGTTTTCTTCTGAGGCTATACAGCAAGCTTATGAAAACAATCAATGGATAGACTGGATTGATGAGGCTACCAAAGGAAATGCTTCTCAGAAAGATATAAACTTGTCATTGAGAGGTGGAAGTGACAAAATCAAAATATACACTTCGTTTAGCTATAACAATACGGAAGGTTTGCTCTCTAACGAAAACCAGACGCGTTACGGAATGAGGTTTAATGTAGACTATCAAATCCGGAAATGGGTAAAGATAGGTGCGAGCTCGGCGCTCACCTATACGATTAAGAATTCGCGGGGTAAGAACATTTTTACTAAATCGTTGACTGCCTTTCCTCTGGGTAAACCTTATGATGACAATGGCAACATCAATGTTGAATTTATAGAAGGGGAGACCTCTCCATTCGGAGATGAAATGGAGAATCAATATGCCAATCAAACACGTACGACTTATGCCAATATAAACGGTTATCTGGAGATTACTCCACTGAAAGGACTGTCATTCCGCTCACAGATCAGCACCACATTGAATAGTTCCCGCAATGGGCAATATATCGGTGAACATTCATTGCAGGGAGTGGAAAATGGATATTCCGCACCGTATGCCTACATCAATAACAACTATGGCTATAGCTATTTATGGGATAATGTGCTGACTTATAAATTCGAACCGCTTAGAGGACATAAAGTTACACTGACAGGTGTAACCTCTTATAGCCATGGTCAGAGTGATTCTAATAACATGCGAGCTTCCGGCCAGCCTCTTGACTCCTATTTGTTTTATAATATGGCTTCGGGTATTACGAAGTATGGTGTGAAATCTAATTACTCTCAAAGCCAGAAGATGTCTTATGCCTTACGTCTGAACTATGTATATAATGATAAATATATAGCTTCATTTACTACGCGCTGGGATGGCGCATCCCATCTGGCCAGTGGACATAAATGGGAATCGTTTCCGGCAGGGGCGTTGGCATGGCGTGTTTCGCAGGAGCCCTTCATGGAGTCTACAAAAAAATGGCTGAACAACCTGAAACTTCGCCTAAGCTACGGTATTACCGGTAACTCCGGAGGTATGGGAGCTTATTCTTCGCAGACAGGAGCAGCCACCTATTCTCCGGTATCCATCGATGGGGTGCTGAGTTCAGTAAGCCAACTAGTGTCTCCATACGGAAACCCCTCTATTGGTTGGGAGAAAACCTATCAATGGAACTATGGTGTAGACTTGGGATTTTTCGATGGCCGCATCAATCTGAGTTTCGATTATTACGACTCAAAAACGAAAGACCTTCTGTTTAGCCGTACATTGCCCGTTACCTCGGCCATTACTGCCTGGGGGTCTCCTATGGCAACCTGGCAGAATATAGGTGAAACCAGCAACAAGGGTTATGAGATTCAGTTATCCACAGTCAATATAAAGAGCAGGAACTTCCAGTGGTCTTCATCCATCTCCTACACTCATAATGATGAAAAGATTGTAAACCTGCCCGATGGTGACCTTATTGCCAAAAAGTTATTCGAAGGACATCCCATCAAGACATTCTACGATTTTAAATATGCCGGAATATGGAGCACTGCCGAAGAAGAAGAAGCGGCGAAATATGGATGCCAACCGGGATACGTGAAGATTGAGACAGTGGAGCAGTTCACTACGGATGAGAACGGAAATCTTGTAGGAGATGGCGGCGTACACACTTACAGCAACACGCGCGACCTCCAGATATTGGGCTCGAATGTACCTGACGGCATCTTGGGTGTAAATAATACATTTAAGTACAGAGATTTTGATTTAAGCGTTTTCGCTATGGTGAGATACGGACAGATGATAGACAGCAAAACAATCGGCTGGTATTCCGCCAATGGTAATAACCAACCTAGGGGTACGAACTATTGGACTCCTGAAAACCAGTCGGCTTACTTCCCCCGACCGGGTATTGCCAGTACGACGGGTATAGGTTCGCTGAAGTATATTGACGGTTCTTATGCCAAGATAAAGAATATCACTTTGGGATATACCTTCCCCAAGAAATTATGTAAAACTCTGGGACTTGAGCAGTGCCGGCTTTATGCAACGGCATATAATGTATTTGTACTGCCGTTTAAGAGTGAACTGAAGCACTCGGACCCTGAAAATAACGGTTCTGATACCTTCCCGCTTTACAAAACTTATCTCTTGGGGCTTAATGTATCCTTTTAATTAATAATTCAATAAGAATAGATATGACTACGAAAATAAAAAACTGGCTGACTGTAACAGCAATGGCAGTGACGATAAGCAATGCTTCTTGTACACTTGATGAATATAATCCTTCGGGATACACTATGGATGCACTGTCCGCTTCGGTAGAAGGCTATCAAACCATACTTAATAATGTTTATTTCGGCATGGAAAGAGCGCTCTACGGCTATGGACAGTTTATGCAGATGACCGAGGGCGGAACTGATATCTGGACCTCTCAGAAGAACGGTGATAACCTTTACTTAAAGTATGGTATGGGATCGGACTTTGCTAATAATATGATGGCTAACACGCTGAATTGCTGTTATGACGGTATCTGCTATTGCAACCAGGCAATTGTACAGGCCAATAAAGTTCCTTTCACTACCGAGGAAGAGAAAAACCAGAAAGTGGCGGAAGCTCATTTTATGAGGGCGGTATATTACTATAATCTGGTGGAACAACTGGGTGGCGTGACGTTGCAAATGTCGCCAGTAGAGGATGTGGATTTGCATCCAGGTAAAGATACCCCGCTGGATATCTATGAGAAATGTATCATTCCCGATCTGGAGTTTGCCGTTCAGTGGTTACCGATAGAAGAAAGAACTACCCGTCCGTCCAAGAAGTCGGCGATGGGAATGTTGGCAAGAGCCTGCCTGCAATCCATAGAGTATGACTCTTCTAAAAAGTATGCGCAACGGGCTTTGGAAGTTGCCAAAGAGATGGTGGAAGATTGCAAGGCAGGAGGAGCCGCTTTGGGAGTGTATATGTATGATAATATAGAAGATGTATTTGCAGAAAGCAATAATTTTGAGAATAAAGAAGCCTTATGGAAACACCGCTATGTGGTGGGCGGTGTAAGTAACCAGGCTTGGATCATGAACCAGAATAACGAGCAGTTCTATTGTCCGCTCACAGCCTTTTCAGCCATTGTGTTCAAGACGGATATACATTCCGGTAACAAATATGACGGCTTGTCCGATTATCAGATTTGGGGTAGACGTGCCGGCGGGAGTTTTATGCCTTCAAAGTATCTGATGGATTTATACGTACAGGAAGATGGAACACTGGATCCTCGATATCATGAATTTTTTCAAACGCAATGGACTTGTAACAAAGATAAAGGTCAGTCATGGAGTGAATCACAAGTGAAGCAGTTTGATAAGAATTTGGAGTCTCCTGAAATATCGGAAATGGTGCCTAATGCGACAACCGGTGAGTTGGTGCGGCAGTATACCAAATTTGTATTTGATGAAGAAGCGCTGGAATTTATCCGTCCGGGAGATGACGGATATGCAGAAAAGGTAGCGGTAAAGAAGGACTCAAAAATCCTGTATGTTGACTACAAGGATTTGTATGCTGAGGACAACACGGTGATTATGGATTATCACAGAGATTATGATAATACGGATGTAGTCAGCCCTTGGCTCAGTTTCTATCCGTCGTTGATGAAGCATAACAGCAGCAATTATTACGTTAATAACTTGAGCAAGAAGCGTCTTGGAAATCTGAATGCTACCTTTATGATGCGTACTCCTGAGGTTTTCTTAATAGCTGCTGAGGCCGATATCTACGTAAATGGCGGAGCAAATGCGATGCAATACATAAATCAGGTTCGTGAGCGTGCCGGTGCCAAGGCTCTGTCCGGTGCGGCAACAGTAGAAACAGTATTGGATGAACGTGCCAGAGAATTGTGTGGGGAGTATGTACGGTTCTATGATTTGAAGCGTACAGGGAAGTTGACCAGCACCTATCTGAAGTCTACAAATCCTGATGTCGGTCAATACTTTGTAGATGGCAAACATGAGGTAAGACCATTCCCGCAGTCATTCCTGGAGAATCTGGAAGAGGGTGGTGGCTATTACCAGAATCCGGGGTATTAATATATTAAATTCAAAAATAGATAAGAACGTTGAATTGGATGTTCAAGGATTTCATCTGCCTGTGAAGGTAGATGAAATCTTGTGTTATAGCTATATATCGGACGTGTTGCATCTATATATCGGATGTACAGCATCTATATATCGGACATGCAGTATCTATATATCCAACGCCACCCATATATAGATACTAAAAAGAGCAGGCTGAAAGCAGGACATTCTATTTTTTCAGTATGATCACCGTAACCGCCGAAATAATCAATCCGATGCCTAAGGCGATGCTTTGAGTGAAAGGTTCTCCAAAGATGAGAATACCTACACAGACGGCAGTCACAGGCTCCATGGCTCCCAATACAGAGGTGAGTGTGGAGCCTATGTTTTTAATGGCGCGTACCAGTGCCAGATTAGATATTACGGTCGGTACCAATGCCAGCATCACCAGGTTTCCCAGGGTTATCCGGTCCGGGATGGCCTGTACTCCGACTCCTGTCACTGTCATTCCGGTGAAAAGAAGGATTCCGCCAAAAAGGAAAACATAGAATGTCATTTTCAGCCCCTTCATTTCAAGGGATTTCAGTTGACTGACGGTGACCAGATAGAGCGCGTAGCCCAAAGCAGAGAGCAGAACGATAAAAATACCCAGTATAAAGTAACAGTCCCTGTCGTATCTCCATGCGAAAGGAAAAAAACTCCGCTTACCGCTAAAGCGATTGCTGCTATACGCCAAGGGGATTTCTTTTCGCGGAAGAAAATCATCATAATAAGCGTAGTCAGCACCGGATACATGAAATGAATGGTAGTAGCTACTCCGCTTGACATGAACTTATATCCCCAGAACAGAAAAACAGCGGAACAGTCATACAGGAATGCCAGCAGGAGAAGTGGAAGTATCTCTTTTCGGCGGATGCGGAAAGACTGCTTGTCGAGCAACAGTATACAGGCCAGTGCCAGCATGGCAAAGAGGAAACGGTAGAGCAGTATAGACCAGAACTGCATGCCCTGATGCATGGCAGGAATGGTGAACAGCGGAATAAGTCCGAAGCTCGCCGAAGAGAGAAGGCCATATAAGAATCCGTTTACTTTGTTCACGTTAATAAGTGATTAGTGGTTAGTGATGAGTAATTAGCAGTTGCACTAATCACTCATCACTAACCACTAATCACTATTAATCATTTCTTCTTAGGTGCCCGTCTTGCCCAGCCTTCTTCGCTGAAATCGGGTTCTTTATCACGGAACTCCTTGTTGTCGCCTTGAAAGAACTGTCTCCAATCGTCTTTCTTGCCGCGGGCGTCGGTATAGCCACGCTCTTCGCGGCTTGGTTTGCTTTTCTTTTTGTCAGCCGGAGCACTTTCAGATTTACTTCTACTTTTTCTGGGGGCATCGCTACGTTTTCCAGATGCATCACTACGCTTTTCGTCTTTGAAGCTGCGTTTCTTGCCTTCAAATTCCTTCTTGCCGTAGTTGTTGCCCTCACTCTTACGTCTGCCTTTGGGAGCTTCCTTGCCTTCTTCGCCGGCAATTTCTACAGATACCTTTCGGCCGTTCCAGTTCGCACGGTTCAGGGCTTTCACTACATTACCTGCCTCTTTCTCATCTACTTCGAAGAATGAGAAGTTCTTCATCAGGTCAATGCGTCCCAGCTCCACGCGTCCGCGGGTATTACCGTTCAGTAGGCCTATCAGCTCATTTGGGAAGAAGTTATCCATCTTACCCAAATTGATGAACAGTCGGGTGAATCCCGGATCTACTTTGCGGCTGTTGCGATCACCGGTGCGTTCGCTGCCGCCTCTGCTGTTGCGTTCGCCACGGCTGTCGGTAGGCATTTCTATTTCTTCGCGATTGCGGTAATATTCTGAGAAGCGGTTGAATTCATGAGAAACCATACGCTTGATCAGGTCTTCTTTGCTCAACCAGTCCAGTTTACGGTATATTTCAGGCATGAAATCAGCCATATCTTCCTCATTCACCTTCACCTTTTCCAGGTCATCGATTACTTTCAGCAGCTGTTTCTCGCAAATCTGTTTACCGGTAGGCATTTCACCAACAATAAACTTCTTGCTGATAATCCGTTCGATTTCACGCATTTTACCTTTCTCGCGCAGGTTGATGATGGCGATGGAAGTACCTGTCTTTCCGGCACGTCCTGTACGTCCGCTACGGTGAGTGTAGCTTTCGG
>OGOC01002544.1_pt1 | contig 11635 bp, 6 predicted proteins | sample 1552561 | NCBI WGS metagenome assembly OGOC01 (sample SAMEA2580148, study PRJEB22360) | human gut metagenome | biome: human gut; feature: human-associated habitat; material: faeces | place: Denmark | collected 2008/2010
AATCCACCTGCTTTGTTTTTGTGGAAGAAGAAGTGGATAAGCGTTCCAAATTATTTAAAGCGGCATCCAGGGCTGGAAGTGCCGTAGAATTTGAGACCCCGAAGGAAGATATGCTGGTACGCTGGATACTGGGCAGAATCCAGCGGGAAGGGAAGAAAATTACCCAGTCCGTGATGCAGCTTTTCCTGTCAAAGACCGGTTCCGATATGGAAAATATTGATAAGGAATTAGAAAAGCTTATCTGTTATACATTGGATAAGACAGAGATTTCTGCGGCAGATGTAGAGGCAATCTGTACCGGACAGACGGAAAATAAAATCTTTGAAATGATTGATGCCATCTCTGCCAAGAATCAGAAGAAGGCTTTGGACTTATATTACGATTTACTGGCATTAAAGGAAGCACCCATGCGGATTTTATTCCTGATTGCAAGACAGTTCCAGAATCTGCTTTTGATAAAAAGTATGTCAGCAAAAGGATATCCTGCTGTCAGTATTGCAAAGACTGCAGGGATGCCAAGCTTTGCAGTGCAGAAGAACCTTCGACAGGCAGGAGCTTTTAAAATAAATCAGTTAAAGGAAGCAATTGAAGACTGCGGACAGGCAGAAGAGGATGTCAAGACGGGAAGAATGGCAGACCAGTTAGCCGTAGAACTTCTGATTGTAAAATACAGTGCATAAAAAAAGAACGTTTCGAATGACGGTACGAAACGTTCTTTTTTATAATCGTTTATAATCTATGCTCTTCCGGCAATTATGCCATTTTGTTCACAGCTTTGTTTAAGCGTGAAATCTTTCTGGAAGAAGTGTTCTTGTGATAAACACCCTTAGTAGCAGCTTTGTTGATTTCAGATGTTGCAGCAACTAATGCAGCAGCAGCAGCCTCTTTATCGTTTGCAGCAACAGCAGCATCTACTTTTTTCATAGAAGTCTTAACTGCAGAACGGATTGCTTTGTTGCGGTCTGCCTTTGTCTGATTTACCAGGATTCTTTTCTTTGCGGATTTAATGTTAGCCAAACTGTACACCTCCAATATTTTTAAAATTAATGTGATTTAAGGGATGTTATTCAATGGAACAGACACGGGCGCTCCACTGAAACATGCTTTATTATCCTATAATATTTTGCATGGTTTGTCAATACATATTTTTGAAAAAATTGCAGAAACTACAACAAAATACAGGAGAAGGAGAAAAGTATGATAGGAAAGTATAGGATGCGGACAGACCTGGCGATGGAGAATCAGGAAAAATTTGAGAGGGACCATGTGGAGATCTCCGGGGTCGAGATTGAGAAGAAGAAAAGAAAGGCGGAAATTCAGACAACCATTGTGAAAATCACATCGGAGCAGGGTGCAAAAATGATGGGAAAGCCGAAAGGGACGTATGTGACGATCGAAGCGCCGCTGCTTTTGACGGCAGACGAGGAGGAGAGCCGGAAAGCAGCGGAGGAGTTTTCCCACTGTCTGATGGAAATGGTGCCGGAAGCGTGCGGATCCGTTCTTGTGGCCGGCCTCGGCAACCGCGGCATCACGCCGGATGCGCTCGGGCCGGAGACGGTGGAGCAGCTTAACGTTACGCGCCATCTGGTGCGCACCTACGGAAAGAAGGGCCGGGAAGTGAGTGCCCTTGCTCCCGGCGTTATGGCACAGACGGGCATGGAGGCAGTGGAAATCCTGCGCGGAACGGCAGAACAGACCCATCCAGATGTGATTCTCGCCGTGGATGCCCTTGCCGCATGCAGTATTCACCGGCTGAACTGTACGATCCAGCTTGCCGACACCGGAATCTGGCCGGGCTCGGGCGTCGGAAACCACCGCAATGCCTTAAATCAGGAGACGCTTGGCGTGCCGGTCATCGGAATCGGTGTGCCGACCGTTGTAGGGGCAGGAACGATCGTCCACGATGCCGTCGCAGGCGTTCTGGAATCGCTGGAGGAGTCCGAGATGGATGAATTTCTGGGAGAAGTCATTTCACCGGCGCTCGAAAGCCTTTACGTGACGACAAAAGAGATCGACGAGATGGTCCGCCGCCTGGCCGGGGTTCTTGCGGCAGGTATGAATCAGGCATTTTCCGGGGAACTGTAACATATCATGAATATGGTGATAATATGTGGAATGCCAGGCGAAATGGACGATGGTTCGGATGGGGATGTCTTTTCCTGTCCTGCAGTATACTGCTGTTCCGCAGTGCAGCGGTTCTCCGGAAAAATCATTTCTTAGAGGGGAAAGTTCTGCTGCAGCGGGCGGCAGCACAGGCGGAGCAGTTATCCGTGGATGTGATGATGCCGCTTCTTTTTTATGACGGAAAAGAGGACGGAAGGGGATGGATGGAAAATCTCCTCGCGGCAGTGCGGGATCAGATACCGGCGCTTCGGGAGGGAAGCACGGCAGAAAATACGCTGTCTGCCGGGACAGAAGCAGCGGAAACGGATACGGCGAAGCAGGATTCGAATCCGGGACCGGGAGCAGAAAGAGGGCAGACAGAATCGAAGGAGCAGGGAACTGAGGAAGATCAAAAGGATGGAACTCAAAAAGATGAAACTCAAAAAGATGGAATGGAAATCACGGAGCCGGAGCAGACGGAAACAGGAATCACAGAACCGGCAGCCGGAGAGTCGGCATCAACGGCAGAACCCGAAGCGCCGCAGTCTGTCCCGGAGGAGACCATCGAAACCGGCGGCGCACCGCGTGAGATTCTCTACCCGGAGGCCGACACGATTCAGGGGACAATTTCCCCTGACCTTCTTGCTGACCCGCAGGCGCTCCTGAACCGCTTCTTCGTTGTCGATCCCAACACTTCGGTCCTGCCGGGCGAGATCGATGGCAGCACCCTGCTCGGAAAAGACCTGACCCTGCCGGAAAATGCCGAAGGCCCGCAGATTCTGATCTATCATACCCATTCGCAGGAAACCTTCGCCGATTCCCGGCCGGGAGAAAGAGCGGACACGGTAATCGGCCTCGGTGATGATCTGCAGGAGCTTCTGGAAAAGCAGTACGGATACGAAGTGCTTCATATTACAGAGGCATTTGACATGAAAGAAGGCTGTCTCGAGCGGAGCCGCGCCTACAACTACGCGGAGCCGGTCATCGCAGCGGCGCTGGAAGAACACCCGTCCATTCAGGTCGTGATCGACCTGCACCGGGACGGGGTCAATGGTTCAAAACGTCTTGTGACAGAAATCAACGGAAAGCCGACCGCGCAGATCATGTTTTTCAACGGCCTTTCCCGCACGAAAGAAAGCGGCGAACTGACAAGCCTGCCCAATCCGTATCAGGCGGAAAACCTTGCATTTTCCTTTCAGATGGAGTATGAGGCAGAACAGTATTATCCCGGCTTTTCACGCTGTATCTATTTAAAAGGCTACCGCTACAACCTCCATCTCCGCCCGAGATCTGTTCTTCTCGAGGTTGGTGCGCAGACGAATACGGTCGAGGAGGTGAAAAATGCAATGGGGCCGTTTTCGGATATCCTGCATAAGGTTCTGTCGGGCAAAAGTCCGGCATCAGGCGGATAAATTTATCTTGCTTTTTTGAGTGGAATTTCGTATCATACAAAATAGACAGATTGCGGGAGTGCGAAATATGGAGCAATCTGGTATCGTAGGGAAAAAGCAGGAGGAAAAAACTTGTCAGGAATAGATCAGAGTAAAATTCGTAATTTTTGTATTATTGCCCATATCGACCATGGAAAATCAACCCTTGCGGACCGTATTATTCAGAAAACAGGCCTTTTGACCGAGCGTGAGATGCAGGATCAGGTGCTGGACAATATGGATCTGGAGCGTGAGCGCGGCATCACGATCAAGGCACAGGCAGTCCGTACCGTATACAAAGCGGCAGACGGCGAGGAGTACATTTTAAACATGATTGACACCCCGGGCCATGTTGACTTCAACTATGAGGTTTCCCGAAGCCTTGCCGCATGCGACGGCGCGCTGCTCGTTGTCGATGCATCGCAGGGTATCGAGGCGCAGACCCTTGCCAACGTCTACCTCGCCCTTGACCATGACCTGGATGTGTTCCCGGTCATCAACAAAGTAGACCTTCCAAGCGCCGAGCCGGACCGTGTAATTGCAGAGATCGAGGATGTCATCGGACTGGAAGCGCAGGATGCTCCGCGGATTTCCGCAAAAACCGGCCTGAACGTGGACGAGGTGCTCGAGCAGATCGTACAGAAAATTCCGGCACCGGAAGGTGATCCGACGGAACCGTTAAAAGCACTGATTTTCGACTCCGTCTACGATGCATACCGCGGCGTCATCATTTCCTGCCGTGTGATGGAAGGAAGCGTGAAAAAAGGAACGAGAATCCGCATGATGGCGACAGGCGCTGTCGAGGAAGTTGTCGAGGTCGGCTACTTCGGCGCAGGCCGTCTGATCCCGTGCGACGAGCTCTCCGCCGGAATGGTAGGCTATATCACCGCCAGCATCAAAAACGTGCGCGACACCCGCGTGGGTGATACCGTGACCGATGCCGACCGTCCGTGTGCAGAAGCACTGCCGGGCTACAAAAAAGTCAACCCGATGGTATACTGCGGCATGTACCCGGCCGACGGCGCACAGTACGGCGATCTGCGCGACGCGCTGGAAAAACTGCAGTTAAACGATGCATCCCTCTTCTACGAGCCGGAGACATCGGCAGCACTCGGCTTTGGCTTCCGCTGCGGTTTCCTTGGACTGCTTCACCTGGAAATTATTCAGGAGCGCCTGGAGCGTGAGTACAATCTGGATCTCGTGACGACCGCACCGAGCGTTATCTATAAGGTTCACAAAACCGACGGAACCGTCATTGACCTGACCAACCCGTCGAATCTGCCGGATCCGTCCGAGATTGATTATATGGAAGAGCCGCTGGTAAAAGCAGAGATTATGGTGACGACCGACTACATCGGACCGATCATGGAGCTCTGCCAGCAGAGACGAGGCCAGTATCAGGGAATGGAATACATGGAGACGACGCGTGCGATGCTTCATTACCATCTCCCGCTGAATGAGATTATCTACGATTTCTTTGATGCCTTAAAATCCCGCTCCAAAGGTTACGCGTCATTCGACTACGAGCTGCTCGGCTATGAGAGAAGCGAGCTTGTAAAACTCGATATCCTCGTCAATAAAGAAGAAGTGGATGCGCTGTCCTTCATCGTATTCGAGGGATCTGCCTACGAGCGCGGAAGAAAGATGTGCGAGAAGCTCAAAGAAGAGATTCCGCGGCAGCTCTTCGAAATCCCGATCCAGGCGGCTGTCGGATCGAAGATTATCGCCAGAGAAACCGTCCGCGCGATGCGCAAAGACGTCCTCGCCAAGTGCTACGGCGGCGATATTTCCCGAAAGAAGAAGCTGCTGGAGAAGCAGAAGGAAGGTAAGAAGCGGATGCGCCAGGTAGGAAACGTGGAGATTCCGCAGAAAGCCTTTATGAGCGTGCTGAAACTGGATGAAAATTAAGAGATAAAAATGAGACCGGCCTGTCGGCGCCGCCTGCTGTTGCGGGAGCGCAGGGGCCGGTCTTTCGATCGTACGGAGGAAAAGCAGAATGAATAAAAAAAGAAAACCACTGGAACTCTATGTGCATATCCCGTTCTGCATCCGGAAATGTGCCTACTGTGATTTTGTCTCGGGACCGGGCACGAAAGCAATGCAGAAGGAGTATGAAGAGGCTCTGCTGGCAGAAATCGATGCAGCGGAAGAGACGGCAGAAAGGGAAGTGATTTCCGTCTTTTTCGGCGGCGGAACACCATCCGCAGTGGATGCCGGAATGCTCGCCCGTGTGATGGAAAAACTGCGGAGCAAGTACGTTTTTTCAGAGGATGCTGAGATTACGCTGGAGGCCAATCCGGGAACGCTGGATGCGGAAAAACTGAAATGTTACAGGAAGAGCGGCTTCAACCGGATCAGTATCGGCTGTCAGTCGGTTCACGATGAGGAGCTGAAACGGCTGGGAAGAATCCACACGTTTGCGGAATTTCAGGAGAGTTTTGTGCTGGCACGGGATGCCGGGTTTGCGAATATCAACGTGGATCTGATGTCAGGTCTGCCGGAGCAGAGTGAAGAGAAATGGGAAGAGAGTCTTCGGACGATCGCGGAGCTTTCTCCGGAGCACATTTCCGCCTACAGCCTGATCGTGGAGCCGGGAACCCCGTTTGCGGAGCAGAAACTGGATCTGCCGGATGAGGACACAGAACGCGAAATGTATGCCAGAACGGCGGAAATCCTCGCAGAATACGGCTTTTTCCAGTATGAGATTTCCAATTATGCAAAGCCGGGCTTCGCATGCCGCCACAATATCGGCCACTGGAAAAGGACGGATTATCTGGGGTTCGGGCCTTCCGCGGCATCGTTATTCGGAAACCGCCGGTGGACGAACACGGCAGATCGATCTTTGTATCTGAAAGCGTGCGGAGCACTGGAAAAGATCCGTGAGGATGAGGAAATTCTTTCCCGGCAGGATGCCATGGAAGAATTTATGTTTCTCGGCCTTCGAATGACACAAGGGATCTCGACGGCGGAGTTTGAGGAGCAGTTTGGAAAGGAGATCCATGCCGTATACGGCGGGGTTCTGAAGAAATACGAAGCGATGCATCTTTTACAGGAACACAGCGGGCGCCTGGCTCTGACACGCGATGGGATTTCCGTCAGCAATGTGATTCTGGCAGATTTTCTGCTGTAAAAAGATGATAAAGAAATAGAACAAATGTTTGCACAACGCACGGCGGTGTGCTATAATGGGAGAAAACGAGACAAGATTCCTGTCCCTGTCCGGACAGGGATTCCAATTAATAAGAGGAACAGTTATGGCAGAGAAAAAAGAGTTTATCAGAATACGGGGAGCCAGGGAGAACAACCTGAAAGCACTGAATGTCGATATCCCCAGAAACCAGTTTGTTGTATTTACGGGCCTCAGCGGTTCAGGAAAGAGTTCGCTTGCGTTTGACACGATCTATGCGGAGGGCCAGCGGCGGGACATGGAGAGCCCTTCCTCCTACGCGCGCCAGTTCTTAGGACAGATGGAAAAACCGAATGTGGACAGCATCGAAGGCCTGCCGCCTGCTATTTCGATCGATCAGAAATCGACGAACCGGAACCCGCGTTCCACCGTCGGAACCGTGACGGAGATTTACGATTACTTCCGTCTTCTGTACGCGAGAATCGGTATTCCGCACTGCCCGAAGTGCGGAAAAGTCATCAGCCGCCAGTCGGTGGACCAGATGGTCGATCAGATCATGGCACTCCCGGAGCGGACGAAAATCCAGCTTCTCGCGCCGGTTGTGCGCGGCCGCAAGGGAAGACACGAAAAGGTGCTCGAACAGGCAAAACGCAGCGGCTATGTCCGCGTGATGATCGACGGCAGCCAGTATGAGCTGTCCGAGGAGATTACGCTGGATAAGAACCTGAAACACAACATTTCCATTATTGTGGACCGTCTTGTAGTCAAACCGGACATTGAGAAACGTCTGACGGATTCCGTCGAGAATGTACTGGATCTGGCGGACGGCCTTCTGGTGGTTGACACGATGGACGGAAATCAGCTCAACTTCAGCCAGAGCTTTTCCTGCCCGGACTGCGGCATCAGCATGGAGGAGATTGAGCCGAGAAGCTTTTCCTTCAACAACCCGTTCGGCGCCTGCCCGAGCTGTGCCGGCCTTGGCTACAAGATGGAATTCGACGAGGATCTGATGATTCCGGACAAGACCGTATCCATCGCAGACGGAGCCATCACCGTGCTCGGCTGGCAGTCCTGCACGGACAAATCGAGCTATACGAGAGCCGTTCTCGATGCGCTCGCAGAGGAGTACGATTTTTCCCTTTCCACTCCGTTCTGTGAATATCCGAAAAAAATCCACGATATCCTGATTTACGGAACGAACGGAAAATCCGTCAAGGTGCATTACCGCGGTCAGCGCGGCGTCGGTGTGTACGATGTGGCTTTTGAGGGGCTGATCAAAAATGTAGAGCGCCGCTACCGTGAGACCGGATCGGATTCTACAAAACAGGAATACGAAACCTTCATGCGTGTGACCCCGTGCCAGGCGTGCCATGGCCAGCGTCTGAAACCGACGTCGCTTGGTGTGACGGTCGGAGATAAAAATATTTTTGAAGTAACATCCCTTTCCATCGACAATCTGCAGAAGTTTATGCAGAACCTCGAACTCTCCGAACAGCAGCTGCTGATCGGAAAGCAGATTTTAAAAGAGATCCGTGCGCGTGTGAGCTTCCTTGCGGATGTCGGATTAAACTATCTGACCCTGGCGCGCGGAACGGCATCGCTGTCCGGCGGTGAGGCGCAGAGAATCCGTCTGGCAACGCAGATCGGCTCCGGCCTTGTCGGTGTCGCCTATATTCTCGACGAGCCGAGCATCGGTCTTCACCAGAGAGACAACGACAAACTTCTCGCGACGCTGAAACATCTGCGTGACCTCGGAAACAGCCTGATCGTCGTGGAGCACGACGAGGATACGATGCGCGCCGCTGACTGCGTTGTCGATATCGGCCCGGGAGCCGGTGAGCACGGCGGAGAGCTGGTGGCGATCGGAACGGCGGAAGATCTGATGAAAAATCCGAATTCCATCACCGGAAAATACTTAAGCGGAGAGCTGAAAATTCCGGTTCCGTCTGAGCGCAGAAAGCCGACGGGCTGGCTGAAGGTAGTCGGAGCAAAAGAGCACAATCTGAAAAATATCAACGTGAATTTCCCGCTTGGTGTCATGACCTGCGTGACCGGAGTCTCCGGATCGGGAAAGAGTTCCCTTGTCAATGAAATTCTGTACAAACGGCTGGCAAGAGATCTGAACCGTGCGCGGACGATTCCGGGTGCACACAAAGACATCATCGGTATGGAACAGCTCGATAAGGTCATCGACATCGACCAGTCCCCGATCGGAAGAACACCGCGTTCCAATCCGGCAACATACACAGGTCTGTTCGATCAGATCCGCGACCTGTTTGCGGCAACGCAGGATGCCAAGGCGCGCGGCTACAAGAAGGGAAGATTCAGCTTTAATGTGAAGGGCGGCCGATGCGAGGCCTGCGGCGGCGACGGTATCCTGAAGATCGAAATGCACTTCCTGCCGGATGTCTATGTGCCGTGTGAGGTCTGCCATGGAAAACGGTACAACCGTGAGACACTGGAAGTCAAATACAAAGGAAAGAGCATCTACGATGTGCTGAATATGACGGTCGAGGAGGCACTGGAATTCTTCAGGCCGGTACCGTCGATTTTCCGGAAATTACAGACCCTGTACGATGTCGGCCTTTCCTACATCCGCCTCGGCCAGCCGTCCACCACGCTGTCCGGCGGAGAAGCGCAGCGTATCAAGCTCGCAGCAGAGCTGAGCCGCCGCGGCACGGGAAAAACGATCTACATTCTCGACGAGCCGACGACGGGACTTCATTTTGCGGATGTCCACAAACTGGTGGAGATTCTGCACCGCCTGTCCGAGGGCGGAAATACCGTCGTTGTTATCGAACACAATCTGGATGTCATCAAGACGGCGGACTATATTATTGATATCGGACCGGAGGGCGGAGACGGCGGCGGAACCGTGATTGCGTGCGGAACGCCGGAGGAAGTGGCCAAGAGCCCGGTATCCTACACCGGAAAATATGTCGAAAAATATCTCTAAAAAATCCTTTCCATTTTAAAAGGGATTGTATATAATAAGAAGCGGGTTGGGTTCAGAACACATTCGATCCTTTTGTGTTTCGGGTGTTTTGAACCCGAACTTATTCTATACAAATTTCAAACAGATTAAAATAAAGAAAAATAAAAGAGAACAGGAAAGGGGATTACTATGGCTGCAACGACCGATATCGGAATTGATCTGGGGACGTCCAGCATCCTGGTCTATGCCAAGGGAAAAGGCATTGTATTAAAGGAGCCGTCCGTAGTTGCGTATGATAAAGATGCAGATAAAGTACGGGCAATTGGAGAAGAAGCGCGTCAGATGATTGGACGGACACCGGGCAATATTATGGCGGTCCGGCCCATGCGGCAGGGCGTGATCACGGACTTTCTGATCACCGAGCGCATGCTGCGCTACTTTATCCAGAAGGCAATGGGAAGAAGAGCATTCCGGAAACCGAGAATCAGCATCTGTGTGCCGTCCGGTGTGACGGAAGTAGAGCGGAAGGCTGTGGAGGAGGCAACGTACCAGGCGGGAGCCCGGGAAGTGCTGATCGTGCCGGAGCCGGTGGCAGCGGCAATCGGATCCGGAATTGACATTACGAAACCATGCGGAAATATGATCGTGGACATCGGTGGAGGCACGACGGATATCGCTGTGATCTCGCTTGCGGGAACCGTTGTTTCCAATTCGGTCAAGATTTCCAGTGAGACATTTGACCAGGATATCATCCGCTATGTACGGAAAACATACAACGTATTTATCGGAGAACAGACCGCAGAGGCAGTGAAAATCCGGATTGGTTCCGCTTATCCGCGGGCCGAGGAGAAAACGATGGAGATCAAGGGAAGAAACGTCATCACCGGACTTCCGGCGACGATTACGGTTTCCTCCGACGAAATCCGAGGTGCCCTTGCCCAGACGACAAACCAGATTGCGGACGCGATCTGTGCCGTGCTGGAAAAAACGCCGCCGGAACTGGCATCCGATGTTTCCGACCGCGGCATTATCCTGACCGGAGGCGGCAGTCTCCTTGACGGAATGGACGAGCTGATCCAGGAGCGGACCGGCATCAATACCGTGACAGCAGAAAATCCGGCGAGCGTCGTTGCGCTTGGAACCGGCCAGTACCGCGAAGTGATGAATGAATTTGAAAGCCAGTTTTGATAAAAGATGAGTGAAAAAGAAAAAGTAGAAGGCTACGTAGAACACATTATTTTCCGAAATGAGGAGAACGGCTATACCGTCCTGAATCTGAGCATGAAGGGGCGCGAGCTGACATGCGTCGGCACGCTTCCGATGATCGGAGAGGGCGAGCTGATCGAGGCTTCCGGAGATTATATTGAACATGCTGCCTATGGAAAGCAGTTCCGCATTGAATCCTATGAGACGAAAGTTCCACAGGATTCTGTTGCATTGGAGCGGTATCTCGGTTCCGGTGCGATCAAAGGAGTCGGTGCGGCGCTGGCGGCAAGAATTGTGCGCCGCTTTGGTGACGATACGCTTCGGATCATCGAGGAAGAGCCGGAGCGCCTCGCGGAGGTAAAGGGAATCAGCGAGCGGAAAGCGCGTGAAATTGCACAGCAGGTGGCAGAAAAAGCCGAAATGCAGAATGCGATGATTTTCCTCTCGGGATATGGCATTGCGCTGAATCTCGGTGCAAAGATTTATCAGCAGTACGGGGACAATGTGTACCGGATTTTAAAGGAAAACCCGTATAAAATGGCGGAAGATATCGCAGGCGTGGGATTTCGGACGGCGGATGAGATTGCCGGAAAAATCGGGATTGCCGTGGACAGCGAATTCCGCATCAAGAGCGGTCTTTCGTATGTGCTGAATCAGGCGACGGCAGAAGGCCATGTCTATCTGCCGGAACCGGTGCTGCTTCGGAGAGGGCAGGAACTTCTCGGCGTAGAACCGGAGCGGATGCAGAAATCTCTGCAGGATATGGCAATCGACAAAAAAGCGGTCATCCGCGAGCTCCCGGCCGAACGGGAAGGGGATGAGCAGCTGCGGATT
>OGOC01002555.1_pt1 | contig 11595 bp, 13 predicted proteins | sample 1552561 | NCBI WGS metagenome assembly OGOC01 (sample SAMEA2580148, study PRJEB22360) | human gut metagenome | biome: human gut; feature: human-associated habitat; material: faeces | place: Denmark | collected 2008/2010
GTAGCACAACAGATTCTGGTCCTGTTTGTCCTGGTTCGAATCCAGGTAGAACAACGTTTAAAGTTTACTTGACAATTTTGTAGAGATTGTTCTATGGTGTAATGGTAGCACAACAGATTCTGGTCCTGTTTGTCCTGGTTCGAATCCAGGTAGAACAACATAAAAAAGCCTCGTTATTCGATAAGAGTAGCGAGGCTTTTTGTTGTAGATATCATGTTTTTATTTGTAACGAAGCCATTTGGACATCTCCTTTATACTAGGTTTCTTACCATACATGAGAATGCCTACACGGTATATTTTGGCGGAAAACCAAGTAAAACCGATGGATGATATATACAAAAATCCAATGGAAAGTAGTATTTCCCACAAAGGCACCTCGAATGGCACCCGGACCATCATGACGATCGGAGAAGTGAAGGGGATCATGGAGCACCAGAAAGCTAATGGTCCGTCAGGGTTTTCCATGCTATAGATCCCCGCATAGAGGGCGAAAACCAAAAGAAGCGTGACTGGTAGCATGAATTGTTGCGTGTCTTCTTGGCCGTCTACAGCTGATCCGATAGCGGCGAATAAAGAAGAATATAATAAGTAGCCGCCTATGAAATAAGCGATAAACAAGATGCCTATCTCGGTGAAGTTAATCGTATGAAGCATCTCTATCCATTCATTTGCCGGCTGCTGGGCTGCGATAACCGTCATGTTAGGGGTTGTGTTAAGTGCCATGCTTGATTGCAAGATCTCGCTTTCCATACCTCCTCCCAAAAAGAAAGTTCCCCCGGTGATGAGAATAAAGGTCATAACCGCCCAAAGGAATACTTGCGTAAGCCCGACAAAACCGATTCCTATAATTTTACCCATCATTAAGTCGAAAGGTTTGACGGACGAGATCATAATCTCGATGATCCGGTTCGTCTTTTCTTCCATAACCCCTTGCATGACCATTCCTCCATAGATTAGGATGAACATATAGATAAGCATGGTGAAAATTACTCCGGTTATGGATGCCACTACGGACGAGGATTGCTTTTCGCTTCCGTCATCCCCCCATTTGATCGTTTGTATGTTGAAATCTACTTTACTTTCTTTTATGATCTCTTGTAGATTGGGGATATTGAATGTTGCCAGTTTGTCACTCTCTATCTGCTTCTTTAATGTCATATTGACGAGTCGGCTCAAATCCGCCGGGATTTGTTTCTTGGAATAGAGGGTTGCGTTTTTCGGATTTTTCTGCAAGTCGTCGGAGATGTTGAGAAATGCGAATATCTCCTTTTCCGACATTTGCCTGTACTTATCCATATCTTTGTCGCCGTTGATAAAACGATAGCTTTCCGTATCCTCGAACAACGGGGCGTATTTGCCGGTGGCGTCGAGTATGGCGACTGTATGAACCTCATCTCCCTTGATGGAAGAGAGCCATAGGGGGACGAACGCAAGTGCAGCGAATAGAAACGGTGTGAGGAACGTGAGCAGGATAAATGACTTTTTACTTACTCTCCGGAGATATTCCCGTTTGATGATTAATCCAATTTTGCTCATACCTTTGATGTGTTTGTACCGGAAACGGTGTTGATAAAAATGTCATTCATAGAAGGGATCTCCTCCGTGAAGGAAAGAATCTCATATTGGGACGCCAGCCGGGTAAGCCAATCGGAGTTACTGATATTTTCTTCCTTGCGTATCCTTAACTCCTCAATACCTCCAGTCTCCTTGCGTACATTTAATATATAGGTATTACTCTTAAACCGTTCCCGTACCTCCTTGACATTGCCGGACAGGACGACCTCAGAGCGATCGATTAAAGCAATCTCGTCACAAATCTCCTCAACGGAGGACATGTTGTGAGTTGAGAATATAATGGTATGTCCGGCCGCCTTCAATTCCAATATCTCTTGTTTAAGGCGATCGGCGTTGACCGGATCGAATCCGCTAAATGGCTCGTCAAAGATCAATAGCTCGGGTTCGTGTATCACGGTAATGATGAACTGTACTTTCTGTTGCATACCTTTCGACAGCTCTTCCAGTTTGCGATTCCACCAAGGCATGATGTCAAATTTCTCGAACCAACGGGTCAAACGACTGCGTGCCTCTGGGTAGGAGAGACCTTTCAATTGTGCCAGATAGATCGCCTGCTCCCCGACTTTCATCTTTTTATACAACCCTCTCTCTTCCGGCAAGTAACCGATCTGGTAGATGTCTTCCGGGCTGGATTCATGGCCGTTGAAGCGAACGATTCCGCTATCCGGTGCCGTAATCCGGTTGATGATCCGGATCAAGGTTGTCTTGCCCGCCCCGTTAGGCCCCAGTAATCCAAAGATTGTTCCTTGAGGAACTTGGATACTTACCTTGTTCAGCGCCAGATGCCCGGCGTACTGTTTTACCACGTTTTCTGTCTCAAGGAAATTCATAGATGTTTTTTTATTACATTTTTAATACGATACGCTCACCTAGCTCTTTGCAGAGCACGTTCTTGATCTCGTTGAGGTGGGCGTTCTGTTTCATTAAATCAAAGATCTGTTCCATGTCACCCTTGTTTTGAGCCTCTTTGATTTTCGCTTGGATATCCTTTATCTTATAGAGGATATAGGCATCTTTCATGGCATAGATTTCCCGGGGTACCAAGTAATCCAATTTATCTTCTTCTTGCTCCAGTTCCCTGAACTTCGTATGATATTTACTAAGCTGGTACTTATCGCTGATAAGGTTGGCGGCAAGCCGGCTGATGTTCGGGTCCGGATGGGCAAGGAAATAACGACTGGCCATAAAGCCCTCGTTTTGACAATGTTCAGCAGCTTCGTCCAGCATTTGTTTGAAGGCTGGCGTATAAAACGTAAGGTCATCACGTTCCAGATCGAAACGGATATAATCGGCGACCCTCATGATGACATGCTCGTTGGTCTCCTCATCTACGTAGTCATAGAGGACACGTTCGCCATATCGTACGATATAGCGCAGAAGAGCCAACTCATAAGCCTCAAAAGGAGAACGTTTCGGTTGGACCTGTATGTTGGGAGCCGTCGGAACCTCGTAGGGAGGAGTAGGGGGCGGACCCGCTTCCTCTTCCGGAATATAGTCCTCGGGCAGTGGAGGCGGAATATTTTCCGGAGGAAGGGTATTCGCCTCTTCCGGTGTATACGGTTGGTAGCCGGGGAAATCCGGATACTCAGGGATCGTATTGGCTGGCGGTGTATTCCTTACGGATTTAGCCGCTTGGTTCTCTTCCTTGTTGAGACGGATCTTATTGACCTCGTTGAGTAAGACTTGCTCGTCTATCTCCATGGTCGTACTACATTCCCGGATATACACGGAGCGAGCGATATTATCAGGTATAATCGCTACCGTACGGATAATATCCGAGATCAGGGCGGAACGTTTGATCGGATCACCCCCCGCTTCCGCCAATAGTAACTTTGTCTTGAAACGGATGAAATCCGTCTCGTTCTGGCTGATAAACTCTGCGAACTCGCTCGCGCTATGGCTACGGGCAAACGAGTCCGGATCTTCTCCCGCCGGAAGAAGCACGACCTTGACGTTCATCCCTTCTTCCAATAACATATCGATACCCCGGAGGGCCGCTTTGATTCCGGCGGCGTCTCCATCGTATAATACCGTGATATTATTCGTGAAACGATGTATGAGCCGGATTTGCCCTTGCGTGAGCGCCGTACCCGAGGAGGCAACCACGTTTTCTACGCCCACTTGGTGCATACCGATCACGTCCATATATCCTTCCACCAAGAAACAGCGATCCTGTTTCATGATTGCTTGCTTGGCGAAATAGATGCCGTAAAGCTCGTTGCTTTTATGATAAATCTCGCTTTCGGGGGAGTTTACATACTTTGCGGTCTTCTCGTCCTTTTTCAATACACGTCCGCCGAATGCCACGACCTTTCCGCTTAACGTATGGACGGGAAAGATAACACGTCCTCGAAAACGATCATTCACGTTTCCGTTATCATAAGTGATAACTAAACCGGTTTTCTCGAGGAATTCCTTTTTATAACCTGCTTTTATAGCGGTTTTGTATAAAGCATCCCGCTGGTCCAAGCTATACCCGAGCTGGAATTTACGGATGATATCTTCCCTCAATCCTCGCTCGGCGAAGTAGCGCATACCTACGCTTTTCCCTTCAACATGCTCATGTAATAAAGTAGAGAAGTATTGCCCCGCCCAACTATTGACGATAAGCATACTTTCCCGGTCGCTACGGATTTGTTTCTCTTTCTCGGTAAGTTCCCGTTCCTGTATCTCTATATTGTATTTTTTCGCCAGAAAGCGTAAAGCGTCGAAATAGCTGAGTTGCTCATGTTTCATGATGAAGTGAACGGCGGTTCCACCTTCTCCGCAAGCGAAACACTTACAGATATTCTTTGAGGGGGATACGTAAAAAGACGGTGATTTGTCCGAATGAAACGGGCATAATCCTACATAGTTGATCCCTCGTTTCCGAAGAGTCACGAATTCAGAGACAACATCCACGATGTTCGCCGCATCCAATATCCGGTCTATGGTAGGTTGATCGATCATTTTAAATTACTCCTTTTTTAGCGAACACAAATGTAGTGAAAAATAACCAAACACAAACAAGAGCCAATGTTTGCTTGTGTTTAGTTATTTTTCCCTATATTTGCAACGTGAAACGAATGCTACTCGCCAAGTACGCCTTCCAACTTATAAGACTATATTTTGTAACTGATTGGATATTAATAGAATATATATCCTTTCAGGACCAGAAGAATTATCCATCATCCTGTGGAACATCCTTTGACAGACAATTGGTTCGTATTGCGAGACCTGACCCGTCCCAATGCTAAACGCCCGGCCTATAGGTTGCTGGAGGAAAAGGGCATAGAGGTTTTCACTCCTATGCGTTGGCAGTTGGTCGAGAGGAAGGGTAAGCGGATTCGTGAGGAGGTTCCTCTTCTGCACGATTTACTTTTTGCCCATACTACCCGTACCTGTATGGATCCAATCGTAGAAGAGATCAGTACCCTCCAATATCGTTATTTGCGTGGTGGCTACCGTAAGCCGATGACGGTAGGCCATGCGGAGATGAACCGTTTTATCCGTGCTGTCCATTCCGATGATTCCCCACGCTATTTCTTGGTTGAAGAATTAACTTCTGCGATGTACGGTCGCATGATCCGTATCGAGGGTGGCCCATTGGATGGCTACGAGGGTCGTTTACTCTCTATACGGGGTTCCCGTGTGAAACGTTTGATCGTGGAGATCCCCGGTCTGTTGGTTGCCGCTGTGGAGGTCGATCCTGAATATATTCGGTTACTCTAACATAGATCCCCTATATTCTACGGGAACGCATTGGGTGGCGTTTGAGCGGTCTGTTTATCAGCTGTTGCGTTTGTCACCCCAAAATCATAGGGTAATTTCAATTAGTTGACTTGGAGGATTTTTGTCTTTAGAACAAAAAGAATGAGCCTATGAAGTCTACTGAGGAATACTTAAGTATATTAAGGAGCGAAAAAGAATCGTTGTTTCGTAAATATCAGATAAGTAATCTTGGTTTGTTTGGCTCGGTGGCTCGTCATGAACAAAGGGAAGATAGTGATATTGATATATATTACGAGAGTTCTCATATGAGTTTGTTTACATTATGTCGCCTAAAGTCAGAACTTGAGAAACTTCTAGGTTGTTCTGTTGATTTATTCTGTAAAAGAGAGTCATTTGCAGGAACTCGTATGGAAAAATCCATAAATAAAGATTTGATTTATGTATAAATGGAAAGATTCGGGACGAATTTTGGATTTGATAGACATGATGATTGATTCAATTCATGTTATATAAGTCCGTACATCTCATATTAAGGATGGCAATGATTTCTTATTGACTCCTGATGATATGTTCGTTTTGGATGGTGTTTGTATGAAATTGATTTTTATTGGTGAAAGTGTAAAAACTATAGATAAACTTTCAGAAGGAGAACTTTTCTCTTTATATCCTGTAATTCCTTGGAAGGAGATTATGAAGTTGCGGGATGTGATAGCTCATCATTATCTTAAAATAGATGTTGATATTGTTTATTCAACAATGAAGGAGGACTTACTTCTTTTGCAGGCAACCTTATTATCGATGAAGCAAGCTATTCTATCATAAACCATTCATCAATAATCCGTTCTCCACATGGGTCAGCAGGATACGCTCATTGAGTACTTCTACCCCGCTGGCAATTATGGGAAAGGTCTCTTGTATCATTGTTGTCTAGGTTTAAAAGAGAGAGACACAAGAAGATACACCCAAAGCCATCAAAGCGGCGATTAATGAGGAAAGATGTTTGGAGATTTTTTGAATAGGGGTAAACACGGACAGCTTGACTTTGAGAATATAGATGACTTGGAGGACGGAACTCCGATCGTTGCTAGATATAATAATAGGGAATTTCAGTTTGGTATTTACGGGGAAGGTTATGTTATCTATCAAGATTGCTGGCAGACGAAAGCCGGAGTTCTTGTGTTCAGTTTGGAACAAAGTTCCATTGAAGGGTTTTTCGAGGATTCAACAGTCTATGAATATACGCCCGATTTTGAATTTGATAAAAAGAAAGCGTATTATAATGCAAGACGCAATTTCTCGGAGCCGGGAAATAGTGTATGGGGATGATTTCACGCTCATGTGTATGCTCGACAGCATCGAAACTCATCACTTTCGTCACTTGGTTCTTGGCGTACGCCTGTTCCTTTGCGGTCTCATCCAGTGGACTTTTCCACATGTAAGTTGAATAATTAATCATACTTCTTTTTTTAAAAGATTAAACTTATTGTTGACAATGCGAAAGTACAACCCCCGGATAGCGAAATCAAATCCGTTGATAACCGTTGACAAACTGTTTACTTTTCATTGACAAACGATTCATATATACCTTATGTCTGATATAACAATTACCATACACGGCGGCAATAACCAGATACTCCCCAACGCTACGGAAGCCATCCAGAACTTCTATGTGGGGGAATATTGCGGGGAGACCTCCTTAGAAGAGGGGGACGGTAGATCCGGTCTCATGCCTGAAACGATCCGTTTTCGTGCCTATATAAATAAAGAAGAGGATCTGGAACGCTATCTTGCGCAGATCGTCGAGTGCCGGACAGTTACCGAGTTGGCCCAAGTCATTCTGGTCATGCAAGAGAACGAGCTGAAAATAACCCCCGAGGAGATGGTCAAAGAGCGTTTCATCCGCCTCTTTCTACCCATCACCCCCCGAATCACGAAGGGTAAAAGCGTCAGCAACATCCGTGCCCGTATCAACGATGCGTGGAGCAGTCGTCTCAGACACCGCTCAACTGGCCGTTTTTGAGAAGATATACTGCATGTGCCCGAGGATATATACTGCGTTAGGCAATTGATATATATTTCACAGGGCAATTCATATATACCTCGTTTTCCAAGGGAAACGAAAAGTGATAACCTTACTGAAAAAATTACGATATGACAGAAAACCATGAGCGGGCGGAACAAGCACGTTTCGTCTTCCATATCTACGGTTGTAATGTGCAGATCCTGCCCAATGCAACCCATGCGATCCAAATCATCCACCAAGGTGATGGTACGATCTTGCGGACGGAAAGCTGTATTACGCCCGCCGCTTCGGGACGCCACGAGTCACAGGCACCGCCGTTGGGAAAAGTTAGGGCACTGAATATAAAACAAACAAAATACAAATGATGGATTTTCATAAGGGCAGATGGCGATTGGCCTTAGGCCGTCTGGTGAATTTGCGGTATATCAACCGTTGGATCATTTTTAGTGCGGACCTTTTCGTTTCGCTCTCCGTGTCGTTGCTGGGCGTACTAGGAATGTTCTCCATTCTGCATATACGTATAGGAGAGTCTGATGTGCTGAAAGTAGGCCTCTCCTCATTTGTGGCCAGTATCGTTTCGTTCTTGCTGTTCAAAGCATATCATGGGGTTATTCGCCATTCCACGCTGCGTGGCTTGTGGCGGATCGGTGGTGCTGCGATCGGCAAGTCGCTCTTAATGTTCCTGCTGCTTTGGCTGTTGAAAGCCCGTTTCAGCCCTTCTATCTATTGGTTGGGTGGAATCATGGACAGTACGTTGACGATCGTGATGTTGGTCACGTTGCGTGTCTTCGTGATCAATGTCTATAACAGCGTCCTTCTGCAACTCGGCAAGAAACGCAAGCGGGTACTGGTCTTTGGCACGGAGGAGGAGAGCGTGATGATCGCTACCTCGGCGAACCGTCAGGTATTCATGCAGAATTATAGCATCATGGGCTTCCTTTCCTTTGGCAATTCCAAGAAAAGCATCCGGATCGCGGAGTTACCGGTCTACCAGATCGAGAACGTGGAGGATCTGTATCGCTTGATCCCTCGCAACAGCTTGGATGGCGTTCTCTTCCCGAATATAAAGGTTGCCCATCAGGAGCGTGACCGTTTGATCCGTTATTGCGAGCAGGCCTCCTTGAAGACATTGGTAGTCCCGGAGATGGAGGAGCTACGTGGAGGTGAGGCGAAGCGTTCTGTTCGAGAGATCCGTATCGAGGATTTGCTAGGTCGTGAGGAGATCCATATCAATCTGGATGAGATCGGCAATCTGTTGGAAGGGAAGACCGTGCTTGTCACGGGAGCCGCCGGCAGTATCGGTAGCGAGATCTGCCGCCAGTTGGCTCATTTCCCGATTAAGAAGTTGGTTTGTTTCGACTCCGCTGAGACTCCGATGCATAATCTCCGTCTGGAATTGGAAGAGAAATACAGGGGACTGAACTTTGTCCCGGTGATCGGCGATGTTCGCAGCCCGGACCGTGTGGATTATATGTTCCGCAATTGGCACCCCCAAGTGGTGTTCCATGCGGCGGCCTACAAGCATGTCCCCTTGATGGAAGAGAACCCCTGCGAGGCGATCCGAACAAACGTGTTCGGTACTCGTGTGATGGCGGATGCCGCTGTAAGCTATGGTGTGGAGAAATTTGTGATGATCAGTACGGATAAGGCGGTGAACCCCACGAACATCATGGGATGTAGCAAGCGCTTGGCCGAAATCTATGTACAGAGCTTGAGCCTTGCGATCGAGCGAGGAGAGGTGAAAGGCGATACGCGTTTCATTACGACCCGCTTTGGCAATGTTCTAGGTAGCAATGGGTCGGTTATCCCCCGTTTCCGTGAACAAATCGCTCAAGGAGGCCCCGTGACGGTCACCCATCCCGATATCATCCGTTACTTCATGACCATCCCGGAGGCTTGTCGTCTGGTATTAGAGGCCGGAACGATGGGTAAGGGCGGTGAGATCTTTATCTTCGACATGGGTGAGCCGGTGAAGATAGCGGATTTGGCGAAGCGCATGATTGAACTGTCCGGATTGCAGGTAGACAAGGATATCGAGATCAAGTACACTGGTCTTCGTCCCGGCGAGAAATTGTATGAAGAGCTACTGAACAACAAGGAGAACACGAAAGAGACCCCTCACGAGAAGATTCGAGTGGCCGCTGTACGCAAGTATATCTATAAGGATGTAGTAGAACATATTAATGTATTAACCGAATTGTCTCTCCGTGTCCAGATCCTTTTGATGGTGAAGGAGATGAAAGCTTTCGTACCTGAGTTCAAGAGCCAGAACTCCCGGTTTGAGGAGTTGGATTGAATTGATTCGCCATCTCATCCTGTCGATTAATTATCCATATAGGATAAGATCCTTCAGCGAAACAATTCGTATTATTATTGTAGTGATGTTTGAGATTTATCATAGTATAATAAGAACCATGAAATTACATAGTAGTTCCGCATGGGATTTCATCGGTATATTTTTCAAAAAAAATCTTTAAAGGTTTCCGGGATTATCAGAACTTGATCCCAGATAAAATCACATTAGCCACCGGCTAATGTTAAAATCAGAATTAATTATACACATAACTTGTTTTAGGATACTGCAAAGTGCCCTTTTAAGGGAGTATATCTTGAATTGAGTATTTACTGAGTGTACTCTTGTTGACAGGCAAGAAAACTTTATAGTGATGGTTAACACTACTCTCTGCTACTTAATACTTGTGAAATCAGATTAATATATAAAATATAATGCTAAACGGAAAAGTAGTATTAATTACTGGAGGAACAGGTTCTTTCGGTAAGAAGTTTGTGGAAACGATTCTTCGTGATTATCCGCAAGTGAAAAAAATCATTATCTATTCTAGAGATGAATTGAAACAATTCGAGTTGAAGCAGAAATATCCGGAGAGGGAGTATTCTCAAATGAGATATTTTATTGGAGATGTTCGTGATCTTGAGCGTCTGACCCGTGCTTGTGAGGGAGTAGATGTGATTATCCATGCCGCTGCCATTAAACAGGTGGATACGGCGGAGTACAATCCTGAAGAGTGCATTAAAACAAATGTACATGGTGCACAGAATGTAGTTAAAGCGGCTCTAGCTACAGGTGTTAAAGATGTTGTAGCTCTTTCTACTGATAAAGCTTGTGCGCCAATTAATCTCTATGGAGCGACAAAACTGGCATCTGATAAATTGTTTACGGCAGCTAATAATATCAGTGGTTCTAAACCTATTAAATTTTCTGTTGTTCGTTACGGTAATGTTATGGGTTCACGAGGATCCGTAATCCCTTTCTTTATCAGTAAGCGTGATAATGGAGCCAAAGAGTTGCCTATTACCGATATGCGTATGACACGTTTCAATATTTCGTTAGAGGCTGGTGTTGCTATGGTGATGTATGCCATTGAACATCATTTAGGAGGTGAAATCTTCATCCCTAAAATTCCTTCCTATCATATAAAAGATGTAGCTACCGCAATTGCTCCTAATTTACCACAGATAGAGATAGGTATTCGTCCGGGAGAGAAGTTGCATGAGGAGATGATTACCGTGACTGATGCTCTTGATACCATTGACTTGGGTAAATATTATGTGATTCTTCCCTCTGTGTCTTATAAACATACACGTGAAGAATTTATCTGGCATCATAATGCTCAACTTGTACCTGAAGGATTTCATTACAGTTCAGACAACAATACAGAATGGGAGACGGTGGAAACAATGCGTGAAAATATAAAGAAATATGTAGATCCTAATTTTGTGGTAAAATGAAAGTAATAGCAGTTACTCAAGCTCGGTATGGATCGACAAGATTGCCTGCTAAAGTTTTGAAGAAAGTGGGGGATGAAACGCTTCTGGACATACATTTGCAAAGAATTTTGCGATCTGAAAAAATTACGTCGTTAGTAGTGGCAACAACTACTGAGGATGGATCTGATGAGATAGTACGCATAGCGCAGCGTAATGGCGCAGAATGTTATAGAGGTTCAGTGAATGATGTACTTGAACGCTTTTATTTTGCAATCAAAGATATGTGCCCTGATTATGTAGTGAGAGTAACATCGGATTGTCCTTTGATTGATCCGAAAGTTATAGATTGCGTAATTACCACTTGTATTTCTAGTGGTTGTGATTATGCTTCAAATACTTTAAAACCAACTTATCCAGATGGTATTGACACTGAGGTTTTTCGTTTTTCAGCTTTAGAAAAAGCTTATAATGAGGCATTATTAAAAAGTGAACGGGAACACGTGACTCCTTATATAAAAAAGAATTCTTCTTTTAATGGTGGACGCATTTTTTCTTCG
>OGOC01002573.1_pt1 | contig 11533 bp, 10 predicted proteins | sample 1552561 | NCBI WGS metagenome assembly OGOC01 (sample SAMEA2580148, study PRJEB22360) | human gut metagenome | biome: human gut; feature: human-associated habitat; material: faeces | place: Denmark | collected 2008/2010
ACCTTCCCTTCCTATTAAAGTATTGCTCCAATCGTTTCGATTAGAGCTTTTTTTTTGTTTTTTATATTGGACTGGAGTCGGATGCAATTTTTTCACGATTTTTGTGGTTGTTTAGGGACACAGCCCCGTCGGTTATATTGACGAGGTTTTGAGATGAGGAAGGGCAGAAATGGATGTTGTTATAATTTTTTCAACGAGTGATAGAAGAGTTCTCTTTGTAGTGACTATGGAGGAGGCTCCTAAAACATGGAAGCTTATCTATAACGTTGAATGCCGGGGGAATCGGAACGTAAAAGAGAACTCTTCTATCCCGGCACACCAATATCCCGATAAAAACTAAAACGGAAACTTCCCGCCAAACCCGCCTGGCATTTTAGGTATTTTGGGCATTTTCATTTTGCCTTTTTTCATCCGGTCGGAAACCTGAGAAAAACCTTTCATCATCTTTCTCATCTGATCAAACTGGTTAATAAACTGATTAATCTGATGCAACTCCATCCCGCAGCCTTTTGCAATACGTTTTTTTCTGCTGGAATTGATAAGAGCCGGATTGTCGCGTTCTTCCGGGGTCATGCTTGAAATAAATGCCTCAATTTTTTTCAACTGCTTCTCACCCTCGTTCGCAATAAGTTGCTTATCATCCTTTTTTAGCCCGGGAATCGGGAGCATTCCGAGAATCTGGTCAATCGAGCCAAGATTTTTCATCTGTTTTTGCATATTTAGAAAATCATTGTACGAAAATTCTGCCTTGCGCATTTTTTTCTCGAGTTCCTGCGCCTGCTTTGCGTCAAAATTCTCCTGCGCTTTCTCAACCAGTGAAACAATATCGCCCATCCCGAGAATCCTTGACGCCATGCGTTCAGGGTAAAAATCCTGCAGTGCATCAAGCTTTTCGCCAACGCCTGTAAGCTTAATCGGTTTGTTTGTGCAGTAAACAACGCTCAAAGCCGCCCCGCCTCTGGAATCACCGTCCAATTTGGTCAAAACCAGCCCTGTAATCTCAAGCTGGGCATTAAAGTTCTCGGCAACGTTCACAGCCTCCTGACCGGTCATAGAATCAATGACAAGAAGCTTTTCCTGCGGACAAATTGTCCTGTCAAGAATGATAAGCTCCGCCATCATCTGCGTATCAATCTGCAAACGCCCCGCCGTATCAAGAATTACAACGTTAAAACCGTTATTTTTCGCATATTCTATGGAATTTTGGGCAATTTCCTTTACATCCTGCGAATTTTCTATTGTAAAAACTTCTGTACCCGTCTGCTGTCCAAGCGTTTTTAACTGGGCAATCGCCGCCGGTCTGTAAACATCACAGGCGACCAGCAGAGGATTTTTTCCCTCTTTTTTAAGTTTAACTGCGAGCTTTGCGCTTGAGGTTGTCTTACCGGAGCCCTGAAGCCCTAACATCATTATAACTGACGGGTGACCATCGAGTTTTAGAGGAGAATTTTGCGCTCCGAGCAGTTTTACAAGCTCATCGTTGACAATTTTTATCAACTGCTGCGCGGGGTCAACGCCTTTTACAACATCTTCGCCCGCTGCACGTTCTTTTATTGACGTGATGAACGCCTTAACCACGCGCAAATTAACATCCGCCTCAAGAAGCGCACGTCTGATTTCTCGCAGGGCTTCTGACATGTTTTCTTCTGTGAGTTTGTCATTCCCCGAGGTTTTTCTGATTATATCCTGTAATTTATCCGATAAACTATCAAACATACGGCAATTTCCCTTAAAAAATAAAAAATGGAGCGTACGAGACTCGAACTCGTGACCCCAACACTGCCAGTGTTGTGCGCTACCAGCTGCGCTAACGCCCCGTCAATATTAATATAAATGAAACATTAAACTAAGGCAAGATTGCAAATATTGACCGGAATAATTTATAATGTAAAATGAACATACGTTGAAAATTGAAAAATCCGGGCGTGTGGTGGAATGGTAGACACGCTAGTCTTAGGAACTAGTGCGAAAGCATGGGAGTTCGAGTCTCTTCACGCCCAGTTTAAAAGAAAGACACCTTAAATGGTGTCTTTTTTGTTGCTATTATTGGGTTTCTGGCATTTCAACTCAAATTATCATTTTGAAAATCATTGAATCAATTCTAATATTGATTTTATAAGAATTTTCTGATTTATTAAAAAAGAAGATAAGGAAATTAATTTGCTTAAACCTATTGGTGTCGTCAACAGAATCAATTACCTGCTAAAGAACCCTCATTTGAAAGGGATGAATTTAAGGCAGGTGAAATTGAATGCAAAACAGGTCGAGTCAGCTCAAAATTTTGGTGTAAACTATGAAATACATAAAGATTACCAAATGTTTGCCCGTCAAGTTTCACTGGGGAGGGGGGCTACTTCCACTACTGTTTGGAGTTATAACATTGATAAAAAAGGGCTAGTAAAAGATTTAATGTTTGAGTCAAAAGACATAAGCAGCAGGTACGGAACCGTGCTTTATCGTTCGAACGGAGATGTTATAGTAAAAAACAATCGTAATACATTTAATGAAAAAACTCACATGAAAAATCTTTCTGACGGGGTGGATTTGAGCTCTTTGCCGCCACCGGAGCAAGTTAGAATCAGAAACATTAAACGATACATCAAACTTATAAAATTGAATCCTGCATATGAAAAGTATGAAGAAGCTTTCTCAAAAATTATTTTGGGAAAATAAGTCCTTTGTCGGACTTAACCCGAAAATTTTTCTCCATAAAACTTTACTTGATTTTGATATCTAACACATATTAAAATAATTAATAAACAGGGAGAAGGGAATGCAGCATAGTCTATTAAATCTATTAGGTGAAAAAAATTACGGCGGGCAAACTGTTCCGCAAAAAAGAATCGGACGCAACCTCGTTGATTTTCCGAAAGAATTTGTCATTCTTGATATCGAAACAACCGGTTTAAGCCCTCATCGCGACGAAATCATTGAACTTTCGGCGCTCCTTATCAGAAATGATGAAATTGTCGAAGAATTCAACCGGCTCGTAAAGCCAGAGGGCGAAATCAGCGCTTTTATCTCTAATTTGACCGGAATTACACCGGAAATGGTCGCTGATGCACCGGATATTGCCACGGCAATAAAGGATTTCGACGATTTTTGCGTCGGAAAAATCGTGCTCGGGCATAATATAACTTTTGATATCAGTTTTATTGACTACAACCTGCAAAAATATCACGGGCTGTCGTTTTCTAACGATTTTATCGATTCATTGCGGCTTGCAAAAATCCTGCTCCCACAGCTCCAAAACCGAAAACTCGGCACTCTGGCAAACTTTTTCGGATTTAACACAGAAGGTATGCACCGCGGCCTGAAAGACTGCAAAGTCACGCACCTTTGCTATTGCAAATTCAAAGAAATCGCTGCGCGCAAAAACGGAAGCGTTGAAAATTTTCTAAAAGGTTTTAAAAAGTAAAAAAGCGGGAAATTCCCGCTTTTTTTATACAAATTCGTTGAGCATTTCTTCGATTTGTGATTTTGAATGAAGCCCTGCTGTTTGCTCAACCAGTTCTCCGTTTTTAAACACGAGCAGCGCCGGAACGCCTGAAATAAAGTATTCTGCGGCTTTTCCCTGATTTTCGTCAACGTTTATTTTTGCGACTGTAACTTTTCCGTCCATAGAATCAGCTACTTCATCGACAATCGGGAGCTGTTTTTTGCAAGGGCCGCACCATGGCGCCCAAAAATCAACAAGAACGGGCTTATCTGCCGTTTGAATATAATTATCAAAGTTTGCGTCGTTCAATTCTGTAACTTTAGCCATAATTTTCCTTTCAATTTGGTTAAAAACAATCTTTTTTCATAACAATTTTTGTCATAAGCTCCTCCTGCGGCAGCTTTTTGAAGCAAATAAACCAATCCGAACATTTCACGTCATCGGATTGGAGGGCAAGGCGTGTTTTTATGTCATCTTCGGTTGCCGGAGGCGGCAAGATTATATCATCACCGGGATTCCAGTTAGCGGGCGTGGCGATTTGGAATCCGTCGGTTGCCTGCAAAGCAATTACGAGCCTTTTAATTTCGTGCATGTTTCTTCCGTTTGAAAGCGGATAATAAAGAATCGCCCTGATTGTTCCTGCCGGATCAATGATAAATACCGCACGAACGGTCTTTGTATCGTCGGCTTTTGGCTGAATCATGCCGTATTTGTTTGCAATCCGGCCAGAAAGGTCGTCAATCAGCGGGAAAGTGATTTTTTCGTTCCTTATTCCGTTGAACTCGACTTTTTCTTCGATTGTGCGAAGCCATGCGTTGTGCGAACTCAGGCTATCTACCGAAAGTCCGATGAGTTTTGTATTTATTTCTTCAAATTCCTTTTTCATCGCCTGAAACATCATAAATTCCGTTGTGCAAACCGGCGTAAAGTCAGCTGGATGAGAAAACAAAATTACCCAGCTTCCGGCGTAATCCTGCGGAAAATTTACGGGCCCCTGTGTTGTCATCGCTTTAAAAGAGGGCGCTTTTTCTCCGATTAAGGGGAGATTTTTCTTTTTTTTATTACATTTGCACCTGCACGCCACTATGGCTGCAATTGCAAGCAAAAAAGCGGCTTTTTTAAACATTCTTTTCTCCTTATTTTTATAACATTCCATTTTTTCATCAAAAGGTGCGAAAAACATTGGGCTTTCGGGGGTGGAGAAAAGGGGGATAATGTTGTCCGAGAAAACTTCTGAAATCGAACTAAAATAGAAATCAGCATGAAAAAATGAAATTTTCGCATAAAATTCCCTCTGTAAGATTTTGGCGAAAAAAAGAAAAGCGGCACGCGAGAGATTTGAAAAATTGCGGTGCCGCTCGATTGATGGTGTCATTGCGTATGGTTTTGAGTAAATGTTGAGATTTTGGAGTTATGAAATGTATGCTGCAAGCGATTCGTCGGTAAAACTCATTTCACGCAGCTTGCGAAGAGCCCTGTTTTCGGTCTGGCGTATGCATTCTTTGGTTACACCGTAGATTTTGCCAATTTCTTCGAGTGTTTTTCTGCTCCATTCGCCAAAACCGTATCTCATCCTGACAACAGCCTGCTCGCGCTCCTTGAGCCGGGAAATAACAAATTCTAAATCATGTTTTAGCGCGTCAGATTCCAGAGCTGAGAAAACATCGGCTTTTTCATCCTCAAGAACGTCAGAAAGCGTAACCTCGCTGCCCGAAAAAAGCTCATAAGGAGCGTCAATCGAGAGTGATTTGTTGTATGCGCCGAGAAAACGGTCGATTTTTTCGGGTTCAATGTTCATTTCGCGTGCTACGACTTCGTTTTTCACCGAGGCATTGTATTTTTGCTCGAGCTCTGCTTTGACTTTTGAGAATTTTGAAAGTGTTTCTTGTATATAAACGGGAATTTTTATGCAATATGACTGCTCAGAAATCGCTTTGAACACAGACTGCTTAATCCACCATGCCGCATAGGTTGAAAAACGGTATCCGAGCTTGTAATCAAACTTTTCAACTGCAATCATAAGCCCCAGATTGCCTTCCTGAATCAAATCGACCATCGGAAGCGATGTGACCTGAACGGTTTTTCTGACGATATTTACGACGAGTTTCAAATTTGCTCTGACAAGCTCTTTTTTTGCGGCAAGCGCTTCTTCGTTTGAACCTTCTTTTGCTGTTTTGGCTAATTCCCGTTCCTGTTCGGCGCTGAGAGCGGGAGTTTTTGAGATTGAGCGAAGATAAATGTTCAGCGTGTCGTCGTTTGTCGTCGGCATTACTCTGTTTGAGGCGGGTTTTGTAGATGAGATTGTGTTTTTCATACGTTTAACTCCTATGTGACATATCCTAACTTGTTCAATTTTCGGGCATGAGAATTAGCAGCAAAGATAGACTCTTTCTGCCGGGCTGTAAGACTTGAAAGACGAGTGTTTTAACCTTAACGAGGGGAGATTTGTATATACTCAATATATCACCGAGTATATACAAATGTCAAGTGTTTTGTTAAGCTATGTTACGAAAATGGTTCAGATTTGAAGTGATTTTGTAATATTACTTTACAATTTAATGAAAAGCGTGAAGAATTTTTTGGATAACCTGACCTATTTTCCGTTCCGATTGTCTTAAAATCTGACGCTGCGGGCTCCTGAGCGTAGCCCTTCGCAAGGGGCATTCCCTTTGGTCAGCCCCGTCAGATTCCGCTCCTCCGGGCATTCGACTAAGAATGCGACATTTCCAGATTTTAGAGCCCTCCCCCATAGTCACTCCAAATAGGTCAGGTTATCCAAAAAATCAGATAATTTCAGTCAATACAATATCTAAATAACGATTTCCCCCTGCCGGAGGACTTTTATTTCATCAATCGCAAGCGCCACGGTGGATTCCAGCCCTTTTGCCTCAACTCCGTAGCTTTTTATCACCATATCAACAGAATCCCCGATGAATTCCACCGCCTGTTCGTAATTCTTTGCTGAGGGCTGGTTTGAGAGGTTTGCGCTGGTTGTGGCGAGTACGTGGCCGTCGATTATTTCACAAAGCTTTTTAAAAACATCGTTGTTCGGAACCCTGATGCCTACAGTGTTTTTGCCGGAGGTAACTGTGGCGGGCGTTTTGCCGGATTTTTCAAATATCAGGGTCAAAGCACCCGGAAAGTGCCTTTCCATGAGCTTTTTTGCTCTATCAGGAATGTTTTTTACGTAAGGGAAAAGGTTTTCCTCGCTATTTGACATCAAAATCAACGGTTTTGAGCGGTCACGACCTTTCAGTGCGTAGATTTTTTCCACACCCGCTTCATTTTCGGGCAAACAGCCTACACCCCAGACCGTATCAGTAACAAATGCAATGACGCCGCCATTTTTCAGGGTTTCGTTCAGCTCTTTTTGAAAATTTTTATCTTCAAGTTCCTTAAACATTCTTATTTCCTCACGATTTTACCTTTTAATCGCCCGTAAAGCTCAAATACGTAGGGGATTTTGAGGATTGCGCAGACTACGCTGTACATTATGCCGCAAATTAGAGTAATAACGATGATTTTGAAAATCAGCATTAACCACGTCGGCTCGAGGAATTTGTCCCAGATTTTGTAAATTTCAAGGCAGCCAAAATACGTAATGACGGCTGCAATCGCCATTTTAAACAGGTTTTTAAAATAAATTCCGTAATCCATGCTCATTTTTTTCTTAATCAAAAGCCCGAGCCAGAACCCGTTTATCAATGTGACAAAGGACGTTGATAAAGTGATGCCGCCGATTCCGAGTTCTTTAACAAAGAAGTAGTTCAGGACAAATTTAATCACAACCGACGAAAACGCAACTAAAAATGGCGTTTTTGAGTCGTTGAACGCGTAAAAAACTCTCGTGATGGAATCTCTGAAAACGTAGGGTATTATTGCGATAGAAAGGTAACATAAAGCCTCTGAAACCATCATTGTAGCGACTTCGTTGAACGCACCGCGCTGAAAAATCAGCTGAATAGCGTTTGTTGAGAGCAAAATTATCAAAATAAGAATCGGAAATGCCACAAAATTCAGCAAACCGACGCCCTTGTTGAAATAATAGCGGATATCGTCATAATTTTTTTCGCCGACAAGCTTTGAAAAAATAGGGAAAAGCGGAACAAGAAAAGCCGTAACCAGAATCCCCACAGGGAACTGGAAAAGCCTGTTTGCGTAGCCGATTGCCGACCAGGCGCCCTCCTGAAGCTGGGAGGCGAAAAACATATCAACATAAATATAAATCTGCCCCACAGTTGAGCTCAAAATTGCCGGAAATAGTAGCTCCAGAATGTTTTTGTATTCCGGATTGTGCAAAATATCAAGATTCGGCTTGAAAGAAAACCCCAGCGATTTCAACTTTGGCAGCTGATAAACAAACTGGCACAAAGCACCGATTGTCGTCGCCAGAGCAAGCATGTAGCCGGAATTATCGTGCCGCACGAGCGAAATTATCGCAATAATCGCAATGCTCATAATCATCGGTGAAATATTGGGAATCAAAAACTCTTTGTACGTAATAAGAATCCCGTAATAAATCCCCACAACGCCGCCTACAACCAGAACGGGCGTCATAATTTTCAAATGCATGCTCGCAAGATGAATCAGCTGCGGGCTGCCGTTTGAGATGATTATGTTCATAATTACATCGGAAAAAACAAAGCACAAAACGCCCAGAACCATAAAAACGATAAAAGACGAGGTTAAAAATGTGTTAAAAAGCTTGTTTACCTGCGGAGAGGCTTTTTCATCAAGATTCGGGATGAGTTTTGAAAAAACAGCAACAACCGCACTGTGAAAAGGCCCGCCAATCCCGCCGAGAAGCACAATCGCCAGCGCCGGAATCTGATAAGCATAAAAATATGCGTCAGAAACCATTCCTGCGCCATAATAGTTGGCTATGACAATATCTCTTAAAAATCCGATTATTTTGCTTATAACTGTTACAAAAGCTATTATCCAGGCGGCTTTTAAAAGGCTTTGCGTGCGTGTCATTGTTTATTCCTCTTGTCGCTGTTGAGTTCAGCGTAAATTCTCACTGATTTTTTGTGCCTGTCCGTGTACGGGAGCATAAATGTTATCTGATTGCGTCCTGCGTGAACGTAGGGCGTGATATCTACCTCCACAAGCTTAAACGGGTGCGGCGCAATCTCCAGATTCAGCTGCTTCCGGTTGATTACGACGGTCAGGTTTGTGAACTGGAACTTGTTTTCAATTTTCAGGACTGTATTTTTGTTTTTTGTGTAAAAAACGAGCGTTTCTGTGTCCTGATTTGGCTCATTTGTAAGGGTAACGGGTGCTGTTACGGTTTGAACTCCCGTGTAGTAGTGTTTTAAAATTTCATCGTAAGAATACCCCATAGAAGCCATCATTCCGGCACCCCACTGGCTCATTCCCACGCCGTGCCCGAATCCTCCGCCTGTTATGCAGATTTTTTCAAGATTTCCTTTATTGTCTTTTGTCAAATCAAAGATTATGTTCGCAGAGGGCAGGGGTTTTGAAGATTTTTGAAAAACACGTCTTATTATCAGCTCTTTTTGTACCACAAAAGTGTTTTTGTCGGTTTCGATTTGTACAGCCATAGCTTTTCCTGATACGCCGCGTCTTATGACTTTTATGTCTTTAAGTTTTCCAAAATCCGCTTCATTCAGGAGTGCAGGTTTTACAAAGCCGGCGGGAGAATTTGTTTTTAGCGTTTTCTTTAACACATTTTCCAGCTCTTGTGCTTCCCATTCCCGTGCCCAGCGGAAATATGGCGATTTGTTATCAAAAGTCGCCGGAGTGTCTTGATAAAATCTCCTTACATCGCCCTCTTTTTCAAGCTTTCCAATTTTATCATTGTCGGGAACCCCTTTTAAATAAGGAATCGGTGGTGCAGGGAAGATTTTTGAGTTCGGGTCTGAAAAAGCGTTTTCATAGCTTTCCGTGTGCCCTCCGGCAGTTGAGCTGTACAGGGCTAAAATCAGTTCTCCGTCGTACATTGCGACGATATTTTCGGTTTCAACTATTGCCCTGTCAGAGAGCGATTGTTCTGTTCCCGCACCGAAATAGACCTGACATGCTACCGAATCACACACGTCAAAGTTATGATAATTGTTTTCTCTCGGCTTTAAAACGTAGTTTCTGGCGGTTATTGTTTGTGCTTTAAGAGCTTCCAGCCCGAAAGATACCGGCATTTCGTTAGGAACAACGCCTCTTAAATAGGATTCAAGGTCAAGCACATTTATTAGGCTGAATTTATCGTCTTTTGCGGTTTTTGTCAGCTCGAATGTACCGCGGTAGATTGCTGCTTTGCCGGCGCGTTTGAGGTTTGGAACATAGAGAAAGCCTTTTTCGGAGTTTGCTGCAATCGGGCCTTTTAAGCCGTTTGCGACCTCTTTTCCATTCATATAAACGTCAAAAAGCCCGTTTTTAAGCTCTACAGTAGCGATTGTGTTTGCGAGAAACTCGCAGATAACCGAGCCCGTGGCTTTATCAATCAGCTCAAAGTCATCTGTGGCAGAGATTTCAGCGGTTTGGTAATAATAGTTGGAAAAATTATTGTCGCTAATGCCGACTTTTACCATTTTTCCGCCGCGTGCCTGAATTGCAGCAGCCTGTGGTGCCATTTGCAGCGCTAAACCGAGCGCAAAAAATATTATCAGTAATTTTTTCATATTGCTCAACTTTCTTCGTACAATTTTATCGAAAATTGCTTTCAAAGTACAGTTTTTAAAATTAAAATGCGTGAATTTTGCACTTAAGCGCAGTTCAGGCGTGTTTCTTCTTTTCCGTTCCGATTCCCCCGGGCACTCATTGTTTAATAGTCTTAATAAAATGATTTTTGAGCCCTCCTCCATAGTCACTCCAAAGAAGAAATCCGCCTGAACTGATGAATATCATCAATTTTTTCAAATTTTCATACGCACGACCCTCGAAAATTTTCAAAAAATATGATATATTGACGGCATGGCAAAGATTAGAAACCTGAAATTTCAAGACATTCCAAAGCTGAAAAAAATGATTTCGATGATTTCTGACAGGCAAAACGGGGAAATCACATTCGGTTTTCGTTCTTTTATCCCGTTTCCCATAAATTTTATTAATAATCTTTTGCCCCTGAATTTCAGAAAACTATCAGAATCTTACGTTGCAATAGATGATAAGCAGATTAAGGGCATGATTTCACTGAAAGCACAGCGCGGCAACCCTCACAGCTGGAATATCTGCAATCTTTTTCTCGGAAAAAACAGCTACGACGCAGGACGGCAGCTTGTTGGATATGCAACGGCAAAATACGGCGCAATGGGCGCAAACACCTTTACTGTGCGGATAGACGAGGATTTGGATGAGCTTATGGAGCTTTTTTCAAAGGGCTGCGGGTTCAGAATGTGCTCATCCGAGCATTTATGGAAAATGGATGAAGTAAAACTCGTAAAAAGCACGATTGACAAAGGGTTTTTCCGTCCGTTCAAGAATTCTGATGCGCTCGAGGCTGCAAATCTTCATAATGATTGCATTTTTCCGCATTTTCGCTATTCACTTGCCCGCAAAAAACAGGAATTTTATGATGTGCTTTTCGCCGGATTGAGCTCTGCGTCGGTGTTTAAGTATGTTTTTGAGGACAACGGGGCAATAAAAGGATTTTTCAAGGTTCAAACAGAGGACAATTTGAATTTCCTCCTCGAAGTAGATTTGGTGCAGGGGTACGACGATTATTATGCTGAAATAATAAACTTCGCTATCGGGCAAATCCTTATGCGGAAAAAAGAGTTTAATTTTTATGTTTTGAACAAAAAATACCAGATTTCCGGTGCAAAATTTGAAGAATATTTGTGCAAAAACGGTTTTTCCGGCGTGAAAAACAGGATTGTGATGGTAAAAGACTACTATAAGAAGATTCAGGAAGAACAGCGCTCGCAAAAACCGGCAATTGTCTTTACTGATATCACAAGAAATCCAGCGTTTTAGTTTATCTGAGCAAAAGTCCGAAATATTAATTTTTCTAGCTCGATTCGCTGCGCTCATAGGCGTCGAAAAATTAATATATCAGACTTTTACCCTGGAAACTCTTAACATGATTTTGTCCGAGAAAAGTTCGTGATAAGGAACGAAGTGACGTGAACGAACTTT
>OGOC01002580.1_pt1 | contig 11499 bp, 8 predicted proteins | sample 1552561 | NCBI WGS metagenome assembly OGOC01 (sample SAMEA2580148, study PRJEB22360) | human gut metagenome | biome: human gut; feature: human-associated habitat; material: faeces | place: Denmark | collected 2008/2010
GTGCAGGCTGGGTGCTTTTTCGCAAGCCGCCCGGTATGGATTTTGAGGTGTATAACGATTTTAACGGAAATCTTGCAAATCTTTATCGCTGTGTCAGGGACAAGCCGAACAAGCTGAAATACAAGCTTCGTTATGTCCTCGATTCTCGTGAAGATTTCGACTGGATTGCTAGTCTTCACAAACGAGGTCTGTTCAGCAGATTTCGTGATGTTGACAGGGCGGCAAAGTTTTATCAGCTTATCCGTTACAGCTACGCAAGCGGACTTGACAGCTTTGCAAGTCAGCCGCATTCAATATGGTCGGATTTCCCGATGATAGACTTGGCGGCAAGGCGGCTGCAAAAGGTAATTGTGGAGAACAAGGATTTTGAAAAGCTGATAAGGCAGTACGACCGCCCTGTCAGCTTTTTTTATTGCGATCCACCGTACTTTGCAACCGAAAGCTATTACAAAGACGTGGGATTTAAAGCCAAGGATCACATCAGACTGCGTGACAGTCTTATGGATATCAAGGGCAAGTTTCTTGTTTCCTACAATGACTGTCCCGAAATCCGTGAACTTTGGGACAAACCGAATATTCACATTGAGGAAATTTCAAGGATAAATAATCTGGCGCAGAGATACGACGGCGGCTGTCAGTATGCGGAGCTGCTCATATCCAATTACGATACAAGCGAGAGATTACAGGCGGTTCGCCAGCTTTCGCTGTTTGACGATGAAACAGACAATTTGGAGGTATAATTTTATGAGAAAGATTATTTTTGCACAGGTACTCACAACCAACGGAACTACCGTATTTTCGGGGCTTTTTGATGAAAACGAAAATCCCGTAAGCGTGGAAACGGAGTGCGATGATAGCGGAGTGACGCTTACGATATGGCGAAATGCTCCCGAAAGAGAACGCCGTGACTGCGGTATCTCAGAGGAAGAGATTGAGAGGACTTGCGCTATGCATGATGACTGCAGTGATTGTCCGCTGTGGGATTATTGCAATGAAGATGAGGAGGTTGTATCATGAGTTATCTTTATAGACATTCTTTTGAAAACGCTGAACAAAGCGGAGAGATCGAGGCATACCGTGAAAGTCAGAAAGAAAATATCCGATGTAAAAATGCGATAGAAAAAGCTATTGCGGATAATTTTGACGGCTATTATTTAAGCGATACAGCGGTCAGGACAGCGCTTGCCGATTTCGGTTATGACCGCACAATGTGGGTGCTGGCGGTAAGTATTCTGAATAAGAATGATGACGGACGTTTCTCACATGAAAATAAGGAGTGGGCAAGGTCTGTTATCCCCCCATATATTTCCCAAAAAGAAATGCGGGAATATTGCGTTGATTCTCATCCTGCCGTGCTTAACGGCTTTATCGATGAGGTCAGAAAGGAATATAGCAAGCTCGGACTTGTGGGAGAAAAGCAGTGCGTTCACTCCGATAAGCCGCAGGACTACGAAAGAAAGCTGTTGATCCTTAAGCCGGAAATTCTTAATGAGCAGTTCAAGAGCCCCATAAATCAGTATTTCTACGCAACGGGAGGTTTTGGCTGCGATCCCGAAAAATCGGGCAGAAAGGTGTTCGGGCAGTTTCTTGCGGACGGCGAGAAGGCGCATTTTTACCGTGAGGATTTCTGCGGAGTTGCGGACTATGATCAGATTCCAAAATGGGCAGTTGAACGGCTTGCGCAGATAGAAGCTCCGCAGATGAAAATACGCATATTTCAGATCAATCACGACAAGGACAGTAACAAGCTTGCTTTTATGAATTATGATTACGCACAGGCACACGGCGGCGTGGATTCGTCCATATACCGTCAGATCTACGGCGGTACGGTAAACTGCAAAAGCCTTGAAAGCGTTTTTGCCCTCTGCAATTCGGACAAAACACCTCCCGGATATTACGGCGAGTCGATGTCCGTTTCTAATGTTATAGAGGTCTGTGAGGGCAAAAATAAAGGTTTTTACTTCTGCAACAGCGTTGGATTTAAGCCTATTGACTTTGATATTACTCGGACAGACCATAATGATATGATGAAAATTCTTGTAGTGGAGAACGGCAAAACACCATATAAAGCGGAAATTCGGCACGATATCCATGCTATGCAGTCTGTGGTCGAAGGCTGTATCGAGCCGATATATTTCGAACCAAAGCAGGACGCTCTTGTCTGGTGCAACGACGAGTTTCTGCTGAATAATTCCGAACCAAACAGAATGGTTGGAGATTGTCTCGTTCACGGTACTTTTTATGTGTCGGGAAACTGCAAAAACGAATACGGCGAATGGGACAGCTGTTCGCTTACCGACGAGCAGATCGAGAAATATTCTGAAATATTTGAAACTCCCGTTATTGTATTTGAGCAAGCGGAAGAACTGACCGAGGATTTTGAGGAAGCGGAAGAACCCAAATTTACAATGTCATAAACGAAAGGATCAGGTGATGCAGATGAAAATTTCAGCGACTATCAACAGACTTGTGGACAAACAGGATTCATCGGTAAAAGCGTATGCCAGCGTGACAATAGACGGAATGTTTGCAGTTCACGGACTGAGAGTAATGGAAACCGAGAAAGGCAGATTTGTAAATATGCCCTCAACTTCATACACAGACCGTGACGGCAACAAACAGTATTCGGACATTTTTCACGCAGTCACAAAATCGGCGAGAAATGCGCTTAATCAGGCTGTTCTGAATGCTTACGATGTCAAACTTCAGCAGATACAGGCAACAGAGATTGAGGTTGAAAATACTCCCGACGAGGAAATGTCCGACGAGCCTGCGGATGAACCTGAGCCTGAGATGTCAATGTGAAATATATCACAAAAGAATACTGTATACTTTGTTGCTTTGGTAGAATTTCTTTGAAAAGACTGGATTATGATATATCTCTGTGATATAGTGAAAGAAACAAATTTATCGGGGTGATACTATGAAAAAAGCAATAACGATCTTAGCTATATGCAGTCTGCTGCTTACAGCCTGCGGACAGATAGACGATACAGAATCCAAAGTGGAAACTACTACGACAACGGTTTCTGAAAGCACAACCGATACGGAAACTTCATCGGCAAAAGAAGAAAAGGATACAAGCGAAGCCACAACTACTACGAAAAAGAGTTCGCAGACGGTATCCTCATCTTCAAAGCCGACGGGTACCACAGTAACAACTACAAAGAAATCCATTTCGTCAGGTGCTTCGGGAAATTCAGTTCAGGGACAGAACAATTCCGTGCAGAATAATAACGGTCAGGAAAATAACTACCAGCCTGAACAGAATAGTCAGCAGACCTATAATTCGCCGTCTAATAACGATCAGAGCAATAACGGTGCGCAGCAGAATAACCAATCGTCTGACAATAAGCCTCAGAATAACAACCCTTCTCCTCCCGTTACAACGGCAAAGCCTGCGGTGACAAATCCGCCGACTACGACTACACCAAAGCCGCAGACTGAACCTCCGGAAGATATAATTGAAGATACAACAAGCCTGCAAAGTGTTTTAAATTATGTAAATTCGCTTGGAAGAACAACCGATGAATATTACAATATAGGTGCAGGCTTGGGGCACGACGGTTCTGATTATGGAAAAGCCGAAGCTGTTTACAATTGGATCAGAGGGAACGTCAGCGGAAATTGTCAAGTATTCTCAGCAGCAACAATGTACGCTTGTAAAGGCGTGGGACTTGAATGTCGGTATGCGTTTTTCTCACCGGATGCCTGGTACGGTCATATGGCAAACTTGGTATGTGTGGAGGGAACATGGTATGTGTTCGATACACAGGGCGGCAGATTTTTAAAATCAGATAAATACGGTGAAATAACCCGAATATTTGATGAAAATGATAATACAATTGAAATTTCGATAAGCGAATCGGCTTATTGATAATATGTAACAAATATGCAAGTGAGAGAGCCGAAGAAATTTCGGCTCTTTTTCTTTGCGTGAAATCAAAGGAGAAATGTACTTTATGTTTAAAATTAAATCAAAGATTTTAAAGAAACTTAGCGCAGGGTTCATGGCAGGACTCTGCGCTTTTTCAATGCTCGGCTCTACAATGAGCGGAGTAATTACTGCAAATGCCGCAAGTACTTCGACCGAAAACTCTGCGTTTCCATCGGCAGATACGGTGATCGCAAAGGCGGCGACGCTTCTCGGTTCTCCGTATACATTTGGGAATAAGGGATACTGGTACGCATACAATCAGGGTCAGTATACTCCGCTGTCGGTACGGACGATAAACAATCTCGGTATCGACTGTTCGGGACTTGTGTATTATACGCTGACACAGCTTGGATACAAAACATCGGGTTTTTCATGGAATAATCCTGTTCCCGTTGATACCGATCACTGGCTGTCGGTAAACGACAACTGCACTATCAGCTACGGCGGTAAAACTTCTAAGATCGATGTTGAAAAGAAAAACATCAAGACCACAGACCGTCCATACTGGGAGTGTTCCGACGGTTCGACGATTACTCCCGGTTCGGTAGTGGTGGCTCAGAATCCATATGGCGAAGATCATGCGTGGATTTACATGGGTGAATTCAATTCAAGAAACGAGGTAGTAAGCTATCTTAAGTCTATCGGCGTTTCAGAAAGTCTTATCAATTCCAAAACAGTCGGTGACGGAAAAGGTGCAGGCGGCAGGCATTGGAGAATCGAGGCTAACGGCTCTGAGGGAGTTGTTATCAATAACAAGACCGACGGTAAAACTGCGACTGTCATGAATATGTCGGCGTTCAGGATCACATCCAAAGATGTGAAATTTACTATTACAAAAGTCTATAAAGCTGATAATACCGTAAAGATCAATGGTATCAGTCCTATTGACGGTTCACAGGCTATTTACGGCGTATACACTGATAAAGCTTGCAAAAACAAAGCAGGAGAAATCAAAATCGATAAAAACGGAAGCGGCTCGATTGAACTTCCGAATAAGCAGTATTATGTTAAAGAAATCAAAGCACCTACAGGCTACAGCCTATCAACTGAAGTATTTGCACTTAATGCAAATGAAAACGTAAATGTTACCGAGGATTATCTTAAAGGAAACATCATAATCAATAAAACTGCCGAGGATGGTATAATCGGTCAGCGTGAATTTAGAGTAACATGGACTCAGAACGGAAAATCTCACTCCAAGACGGCAAAGACAAATTCAAGCGGAATTGCGGAGTTTAAAGGTCTTAACGTATACGATCTTACAAGTAAAAAAGCAATTTCATATACCATATCCGAAATCAACGTAGATACGAGATATGAAACTCCCAAGGCGAAGAATGTCAAGCTTACCGACGGCGACGTTGATCTGACTGTCAATGTAAAGTTCAACAACGAACTCAAAACAGGTTCTATTAAGATCAACAAGCAGTCTGAGGATAATCAGAACGGAGGCAGAGAATTTACTGTCACAGGTAACGGCAAGACTTACAGCATAAAAACCGGTTCTGACGGTGTTGCAATTCTTTCCGATATCCCCGTATACGACAGTAACAATCAGAAAATTGTTTACACGATTTCTGAAAAAAACGTTCCCATAAAGTATGTTGTCCCTGCCAGTCAGACGGTTACTTTGACAGCTGATGAAACTACCTCTGTAACGTTTGAAAATGTGCTTAAAAAATTCACTTTGGAAGTTACAAAAAAAGACTCGGAAAAGGCTGAAAAACAAGGCGATGCAAGCCTTGCGGGAGCGGTTTACGGCGTGTTTAAAGACAGTGTTTTGATAGACGAATACACCACAGATGAAAACGGATATTTCAAGACAAAAGAGTATGTCTGCGGAAACTACACGGTTCAGGAAATTTCACCAAGCGAGGGCTATCTGCTTGACAAAACTGTGTACTCGGTTGGTGCAGAAGCTGAGAATTATTCCATTGAGCATAACCCCATTTCTATGACAGTGACCGAGGACGTGATCAAGGGGAATATTGCTATCATCAAGCATTCCGATGACGGCTCAACGCAGATCGAAACTCCCGAAGTCGGTGCAGAGTTTGAGGTTTATCTCAAGTCATCAGACTCTTATGAAGCTGCAAAAGACAGCGAAAAAGACTATCTCGTATGCGATGAAAACGGCTATGCTGCGACAAAAAAGCTCCCCTACGGAATCTATGTCGTTCATCAGACCAAGGGCTGGGAAAGCACCGAATATATGGAGGATTTTGAGGTTGTAATCAGCGAAAACGAAAAAGAATATTTCTATTTGCTCAATGACGCAGTGAAAAAATCCTTTGTTAAAATCGTGAAAAAGGACGCTGAAACAGGCAATGTAATTCCCGTTTCAGGAATCGGCTTCAAGGTTTGGGATTGTGCAAATTCCGAATATGTTTCGCAGAAAATTTACTATCCGTCTGAGATGATTCTTGATGAATTTTATACAGACGAAAGCGGCTCTCTTATGCTCCCGAACGAGCTTGCTTACGGCGATTACGAGCTTCACGAAGTGCAGTCGGCGGAGGGTTATGTGCTTGATAAAAATCCTGTTCCATTTACAATTGACGGTTCAGTGGAAACCGTAGTTGTGGAGAAAACAAATACCGCACAGAAGGGCAGAATTTCTGTTCAGAAAACAGGTGATATTTTTACAACGGTCGCTACAGCATCATCTGCTTACACGGACGAAAACTGCGAAACTATTGTAAATCCGACAACTTACACTCCCGTTTTTGCAAGCGGAAATCTGTCCGGTGCAGTATTTCAGATTATCGCAGTAGAAGATATTGTGACGCTTGACGGCACGATCAGAGCAAATGCCGGCGATGTTGTAGCTGAGATCACGACCGATGAAAACGGATATGCAGAAACAGACCTTTTGTATCTTGGCAAGTATGAAGTCAGAGAAATTACTGCCCCTGACGGCTATGCTCTTAACGCAGAATCTCAGTTTGTTGAGCTTACCTACGCAGGGCAGGAAATCGCAGTTCGTGATACCGTTGGCACAGCTTTTGAAAATGACTATCAGGGCATTGAAATTTCTCTTTCTAAGGTTATGGAAAATGATGAAAAGTTCGGAATTTCAGCGGAAGAAAGTTACAAAAATGTTCGTTTCGGATTGTTTGCCGCAGAGGATATTACTGCCGCTGACGGCTCGGTAATTCCTGCCGACGGTCTGATTGCGGAGGTTTCGCTGAACGAGGATATGACGGCTGTAATTGCAGAAAAAATTCCGTTCGGCAAGTATTATGTTCAGGAAATTGCAACCGATGAGCATTATGTTTTGAACGGTAAAAAGTACCTTGTAAACTTCGAGTATATGGGACAGGAAGTAACTACTGTTTCAATCGACTGCGGGCAGTTCGTAAATGAACTGAAACGTGGTAAAATCGAGGGAATCAAGGTAAATGAGAGCAACGAACCTCTTGAAAATGCTCTGTTCGGACTGTTTGCTGTTGATACCGCTGAGTTTACTGCCGACAACGCATATATGACCGCTGTTTCCGATGAAAACGGACACTTTGAATTTGACAAGATCCCATATGGTGAGTATATCGTCAGGGAAATCGAAGCTCCCACAGGCTACATTTTAAGCGATGAAAGCTACCCCGTGACTATTTCTGAGGACGGAGAAATTATCGAAATTACAGCAGTAAATAAGCCTATAACCATTGAAATTTCAAAACAGGATATTTACGGAAATGAACTGGTTGGTGCAAAAATGCAGCTTGATAATTCTGATGGCAAAGTCGTTGAAAAATGGACTTCTGATGGTACAAATCATGTTGTTACCGAGCTTCCTGCCGGAGATTACACGCTTAAGGAAATCGCCGCTCCTGACGGTTATGTTATCGCAACTGACATCAGATTTACAGTTGATGTTTATGGCAAGATTACTGTAGAAAATGTGGACGCAACTGCTGTTTCTGAGAACGGCAATCCTCTCATCGTAATGGTAGACGATACCACAAAGGTGAAAATCAGCAAGCGTGATATCACTACGGACAAGGAGCTTGCAGGCGCAACGCTTCAGATCATTGATAAGGACGGTAACGTTGTTGATGAGTGGGTTTCCACAACAGAGCCGCACTTTATTGAGGCTGAACTGACCGCAGGAGAAAAGTACACTCTTCACGAAGCTGCCGCTCCAGACGGATATGTTATTGCGAACGACGTTGAATTTACCGTAAATTCGGACGGTACAGTAACCAAGGTCGTTATGTACGATGAGCATACGCCTGATCTTGAAATTCCTCCTACAGTCACAATAGATACTCCTAATACAGGTGTATCCGCAGACAATAGCGCTGAGCTTTATCTCGTAGCCGCAGCGGTTATTATGGCTTTCGGTATGGTCATATGCAAGAGAAACGATAAGGAACAGAGAAAGGATGATGTGAAATGAGATCTAAAAAGAAATTGATCGCAGCAGCAAGTTCGGTGTGCTTTGCTGCTATGATGTCGACCACAGCCTACGCATCGGGAGATGTTGCGGGAGCTGTGCAAAGCACTTGGACCACTGCAAGATCGCAGGTGGTTTCGGTTGTAAACAACGTCGTGTTCCCCGTAATCGACGTGATATTGGCGGTTTTGTTGTTTGTCAAGATAGGTATGCTTTACATGGATTACCGCAAGCACGGTCAGATAGAATGGACTCCGGCGGCTATTCTGTTCGGCTGTTTGATCTTTACTCTGACGGCTCCGTTGTATATCTGGTCAATCGTTTAAAAAGGAGAATTTGTGTATGAAAAAAATATATTCAGCTATGTTTTCAGCGGCAATTGCAATGATAATGACCGCCTGCGGAACGATTTCTCCGCCAACAGCACAAACGACAACGGCAGTTACAACAGCCGAAACCAATGTGCAAAGCTTGACGGACTTATCTTCATCTTCGGACTCTGACAGCAAAGTTGATTCAGAAAAAATACAATCCGATACCTTTATCGCAGAGTTTTTCGATTCAAATATCAGCTTTGAAGATACAAGCGAATTGGTTACTGAGTCGATGAAAGGCTGTTCCTTTGAATCGGAAAAAGATGAGTCAAACGGAATACAGAAAATTATGCTTAAAGGCAAAAACGGCGGAGGAATAGTTAATGTTCTATGCATTGATTTAAGTCAAAGTAATCTTGATTACGACATGGAATATATCCTTGAAAACTTCGGGGATTACTATTTCGGACAGACCTCCGCACAGATGAGCGGTATCACTGAGGATGATTTTGTGTCAAATTATCGTATGACAACAAATGTATATTCAAAAGGAAAATATCAGCAGTACGGCTCTGTTCAGAAGTCTGACGGTATGGTGACGCAGTTTGGGTACACGGAAACCTATGCTGTGCTTAGTGAAAACAAGCTGACAGTAGTATCAGGAGCATATCTCGGTACGGATATGATGGAAAGACAGAGTTTTTCGCAGCTTATGGGTAAGCTTGCGGAAAATGTCAAGTATTAAAGGCTGGTGTAGTTATGCCATATATCCCATTTACAGACGAACAAAAAGTAATGGCAAACTCCGTAGATTTAGCGGAGTTTTTGCGTATGCGGGGCGAAAAACTGGAACGTGTCGGCAGAGAGCATAAACTCATTTACTACGACGGTTCGGGCAAGCATGATAGCATCACAATGTCGGGTTCAAGGTGGTTTGACCACAAAAATCAGGTTGGCGGCGGAGCAATAAAATTTATGCAGGAATTCTATGATATGGATTTTCAGACGGCGGTGCAGGAATTGTTAGGACAGACGATAACTTTCCTCTCTCACGCTCCTCCAAAAGCTGTTGTGCATGAAGAAAAAACGAAAGAATTCAAGCTTCCCAAATCCAATGAAAATATGCACAGAGTGTTTGCCTACCTCATAAAGCAGCGGTTCATTAAACCCGAAATTATCAGCTATTTTGCAAAGCAGCATACGCTTTATGAGGACAAACAGCACCACAATGCAGTGTTTGTAGGGCTTGATGAAAACGGAGTTCCAAGACAGGCAAGCAAGCGTTCAACCAATTCTTTCGGGAAAACTTTTCGCATTACCTGCGAGGGTTCAGACACTCGTTACAGCTTTGCACATTTCGGAGAAAATGAACGACTTTATGTCTTTGAAGCTCCCATTGATATGATGAGTTTTCTTACACTGTACCCGAAAGATTGGCAGAAAAACAGCTACATTGCCATGAACGGTGTTTATGAAAATGCCGTTTTAACAGCGTTAAAGAATCACTCAAACATCAATGAAATTGTGCTTTGCGTGGATAATGATGAGGGCGGAATCGAGGCTGTTGACAGACTTCGGGATATACTCACAGAAAACGGATATCCAAACGTTAAATGGCTTGCACCTAAATTCAAAGATTGGAACGAAATTTTAAAGGCAAAAAACGGAGCGGAATTTTTGCCTGCTGTTCCTCATAAGCGAAAGGAAGAATATCTGAAAGAAGTGAGTGAACTTGGGTATCTGAAATGCCGTCCCGATAAGCTGACCTCGCAGATCTATGCAACGTTAAAAAACAGACAATACAAATATCTGGCTGAGTATGCTTTGGCAGGCTCTGCATTTTTTATGCCCAAAACCGAACAAATAAACAGCGAATATCAAGCGTTTGAAAGGCTTCAAGGCAAGCTTGGGAGTAGTTACAAGCCTTACACCGACAAGGGCAAAAAGGCGCAAAAACAAAGGAATTTGCAGGATTGTGTGCATGAGGTTTTGCGTGATCTGAAACAGACCGACCGAACCCGTGAGCAGTCAATAAATACGGCGAAACTGCTGTATCAGCTTGCGGACAATGCCGTCAGAATGTCCGTTGAGGAAGCTTCAAGTGTCCCTGTTCAGGAGCAGACCGAGGATATTGATATTGTTTCCGAACCCGAACCGTGTATGGAGTTCGGGTAATGCGATACCCTCCGCCTCACAGCGCAATACCTTGAAGATAACAAACTAACTATCTTATTAAATACAAAGGAAAGAATATTTAAGATACATTCAAATCTGAACGAATCTGATGTAGTAAATCTAGTCGTAAAGATTCTAAAATATTGCTGTCTAACCCAGTTCTAATAAGGCTAGCATTGTGGTATGCAACAATAAATCTGTACCAACTGTTCTTAACCTTTGGACTTGCGTATACATCAAATTTATTTTTATTTCCAGAAAGATTAAATTTATGCAATCTATCATTAAAAATAGTTAATTGGTCACAATATTTTGCCATTTGCTCGATGCCATAATTTATGTTATTAATTTTCAGCTCTATTTCTTTACAATTTTTGTCATCAACATAAAAATGATTACAATCTGTGTGACCTGTTTCTAGATACATCTGTAAGCTTTCTTGATAAAGCTTTTGATGAAAACGTAAATTGTGTAGAAAACCATTAGAATCAAACCCTCCAATTTCCAAATCTTCGAGCTCAATTGGGGAAAATTCAATTTTTGATGGGATGATAGTCAGTAAGTAATTATATATTTCCTTCCTATCTTTAAAATTATTATCTGGTTTGTTACAATAAGGTATTTTGACAACGATATTTATTAATTCAGAAATGTCCCATGTTAATTTAAACATAATA
>OGOC01002591.1_pt1 | contig 11450 bp, 8 predicted proteins | sample 1552561 | NCBI WGS metagenome assembly OGOC01 (sample SAMEA2580148, study PRJEB22360) | human gut metagenome | biome: human gut; feature: human-associated habitat; material: faeces | place: Denmark | collected 2008/2010
TGCTGAGAACATCGAGAAGCTTTTCAGCGGCGATGTTTCCTTTGACGGCGCGCTCACCGACGGACTTGTAAAGGTCGATGGCGATGTTGCAAAGTTCAAGGCTCTTGAGGCTCTTGTTCCCGCTAAGAAGGCTGAGAAGCCCGTTGCAGAGAAGAAGGCCGCTCCTGCTGCAAAGCCCGCTGCGCCCGCAGAGAAGAAGGCTGAGACCAAGCCCTCTCCCGCTGCTGCTAAGCCCGCCGAGACCAAGGCTGCCGCACCCGCCGTTAAGCCCGCTGAGACCAAGGCTCCGGCACCTGCTGCAAAGCCTGCTGCTAAAAAGCACACCGGCAGCAAGAAGCACGGCAAGTAATTTATTGTTGAATTATCCAGGCGCCCGTGTGTTACTCTCGGGCGTCTGTTTGTGTTTTTTACCGCGAATATACCATTCAATTGCCGAATTTTGCGGAATACGCGGTACTGACGAATCGTATCCGGAAGGATTTGAATATAGATGAGATACAGATTTTCCTGCGCGGCTCTCGCGGCTATAATGCTGCTGAGCGGCTGCGCTTCGACTGATATACAGAACGACCCCCACAACCCCAGCGACCCGAACAGCCTTGATCTGATGGCTGACCTCGTTTCCGGCGGGAATTCCTCGGTGACTTCCCAGACGGAACAGAATGATAAGACAGCCACGGACGTTCCGGACGGCGCGCAGGCTCCGGAGATACCGTCAGGCTCGCTGCCTGAGATAGCCGTGAGCGGCTCCACGGAGGAAACCGCCGAGGTCCGGGACATGAACAACGACTTTGATATGTTCTACGAGGCGGTTCACGATAAGTTCGAGCTTACCGGCGAGGAGCTGAGCTTCGTTGATTACTCGCTGTTCGTAGGCGACAGCATTTGCAGCGGCTTTTCCGAGTATGGGATAGTTCCGCACGAGCATGTTGCAGCAAAGGGAAACCTCGGTTCCCGCAGCTTTTTTGACTATACGTTCAAGTACCGAGGCTGGGAGAGCAGAACCTATGATCAAGTGCTGAAGTCCGCTAATCCGCGGTACGTGTTCCTCTCGATGGGCATGAACGACGTCAACATGGTGGACGAAGCTACATACTGCGAGAATTACCGTAAGGTCATCGAGGCTACGCTCGAAGGAAGCCGCGCCGACGTTTTCGTTGCGGCGATAACTCCTGTATGCAGCAAGTTCTGCGGAAACAGCGTTATCGACAGCTTCAACAATACCATGAAAAAGTATCTCGAGGAGAATTTCCCGGAGCGCGTACACTACTTCGACTTCGGGCGATACCTCAAGAATGAGAAGAACGAGCTTCGCGAGTGCCTGCACTCCGGCGACGGCGTACACCTCGGTCCGTACGCCTACCGCATTGCCCTGTGGGAAATGCACCGCGCCCTGACCGAAGCGGGTCTGTGGGACGGCGATTCTGCGACAGGCACGTTTGAGGCGGAAAATTTCCAGCCCGCTGACGAGGTTCCGCCGGTTTACACGACAGCCGAAACGACCGCCAAGACCTCCAAACCCGCAAAGACGACTAAGCCGACCAAGCCTGATAAGCCTCAAAAAACCACAAAGCCTTCCGGAACCACCAAGGAAATACCCGTAGAGGAAACTCCGGTAGAGGTAACGACGCAGGATACCAAGCCGGCTGAGACTACGGCACCTTCCGGAACTGCGGATTCGGCAGTTCCACCGAAGTCAAGCGACGACCTGATTCCCACCGAGCAGACCGAGCCGGTGGAGCTTCCGGCATCTTCGTCCGCTGAGATTGCTGAATAAAAAACGACCGCCCATTTTTGTGGGCGGTTTTAAATTGTAAATCACCCGGCAAGAGCCGGGTGATTTTTGTTTTGATATTATTCGGACAGCTTCTTCTTGATATATTCCTGAATAGCCTTCGGTGATGCAAGACCCTTTAGCGCCTTGTTCGCCTGACCCATGAAGAACCCGAATACCTTCTGGTCGCCGCTGCGGTACTGCTCGGCTGCCTTCGGGTTGTTCGCGATTATCTCGTCGACGGTCTTTGCGAGGAGGTCGCTGTCCTCCTTTATCCACAGATCCTGCGCGTCCGCGATATTCTTCGGAGTGCCGCCGTTTGCGATCATCTCGCCAAGGATAGCCTTCGCGTTGGACTGTGAGATCTTGTCCGTCTGGAGGAACTCAACAAGCTGTGCGAACTCCCTGCCGCTGAACTTCAGGTCGTCCATGTCGACTTCCCCGAGGTTCTTTCTGCGGAGCAGCTCGCCGGTCACGTAGTTTGCGACCGCCTTCGGATTGTCGTACGCCTGGATTGCTTCCTCGTAGAAATCACAGATTTTCTTGTCGGATACGATGAGATCCGCGTCCTGCTTCTTGATGCCGCACTGCTCGACGTAGCGTGCAACGCGCTGCTCGGGAAGCTCCGGAATGGAGCTGCGTATCTCGTCAAGCTCCTCCTCGGTGAGGATTATCGGAGGGATATCCGGGTCTGGGAAGTAGCGGTAGTCGTGGGCGTCCTCCTTGCTTCTCATCGCGGTGGTCTCGCCCAGAGCCTCGTTAAAGCGGCGAGTCTGCTGAATTACGCGCTCGCCGTTGTCGAGGAGCTCCTCCTGGCGCTCGATCTCAACTTCTATCGCCTTCGCGATAGCCTTCAGGGAGTTCAGGTTCTTCAGCTCCGTTCTGGTGCCGAGCTCATTGCTGCCCTTCGGCGCGATGGAGATGTTTACATCGCAGCGTATAGAGCCCTGCTCCATCTTGCAGTCGCAGATACCAGCGTACTGTAACAGCAGCATGATCTTCTCCAGGTAAGCCACGACCTCGTCAGCGGAGTGGAAATCCGGCTCGGTGACTATCTCGATGAGCGGAACGCCGCAGCGGTTGTAGTCCGCGAGGGAAATGCGGTTAACATCGTCGTGGACGAGCTTGCCCGCATCCTCCTCGAGATGGATACGATTAATGCGTATCTCCTTCTCTTCGCCCTTGACGTTTATCTTTACCTTGCCTGCAAGGCACACCGGGCGCGGCATCTGGGAGATCTGGTAAGCCTTCGGCAGATCGGGGTAGAAGTAGTTCTTTCTGTCCCACTTGGTGAAGCGCGAAATGTCGCAGTTCATCACGTAGCCAGCCTTGATGATGTATTCAACGGCTTTCCTGTTCAGCACCGGGAGGGTTCCGGGAAGTCCGCTGCACACGGGGCAGCAGCGGGAGTTCGGAGTTCCGCCGAATTCAGCGGAGCAGGTGCAGAATACCTTGGAATTTGTGGAAAGCTCTGCGTGTGTCTCAAGTCCTATCGTAGGAAAATATGCGCTCATTCCTGTACCTCCTTAAAGCTTGGCGGGCGCAGTCGGAGCGAAGGTCTGCTCGAATGCGTCGGCGCACTGAAGAATAGTCTGCTCGTCGAAACGTCTGCCGATGACGGACATGCCCACGGGGAGACCCTCGGCGGTGTAGCCGCAGGTCGTGGAGATACCCGGCAGAGAGGCAATATTGACGGTAACGGTGCAGATATCCGCGAGGTACATCTTGACCGGATCGTTGTCCTGCGCACCTATCTTGTACGCCGGAGTCGGCGCGGTCGGGGTGAGGATAACGTCGGCAAGGTCGAATACAGCGTTGTATTCCTTGATTATCTGCTGCTTGAGGGCGAGCGCTTTCTTGTAGTAAGCGTCGTAGTAGCCGGAGGAAAGCGCGTAGTTTCCGAGCAGGATACGGCGCTTTACTTCCTCGCCAAAGCCCTTGCTGCGGCTGTCGCGGATAAGTTCCTCGAAGGTGCGGCCCTCGCCGCGGAAAGCCGTACTTGATACCGTCGAATCTCGACAGGTTGGAGGCAGCCTCGGCGCAGGCGATGAGGTAGTAAGCAGGGATAGCGTACTTCAGCCCGGGAATGGAGCACTCAACGAGCTTTGCGCCCTGGGCTTCGAGCGTCTTTGCGGCGTTCATTACGTGGGTCTTTACTTCGTCGTCGATGTCGTCGGAGTAGAACTCCTTGGGCATTGCGATCTTCATTCCGCTGACGGACTGACCGAGCTTTTCGGTGAAATCCGGAACCGGCTGGCGGGAGCTTGTCGCGTCGTGCGGGTCGTGCGCGCAGATGGCGTTGAGCATAACTGCGCAGTCCCTGGCGTCGGAGCAGATGGGACCTATCTGGTCGAGGGAGCTTGCGAATGCGACAAGACCATAGCGGGAAACTCTGCCGTAGGTGGGCTTGATTCCGGTCACGCCGCAGAAGGACGCGGGCTGTCTGATGGAGCCGCCGGTGTCGCTTCCGAGCGCAGCGGGAGCGAAGGAAGCAGACACAGCCGCAGCGCTTCCGCCGGATGAACCGCCGGGAACTCTCTCAAGGTCGTAGGGGTTCTTGGTCTTGGCGAACGCGGAGGTCTGTGTGGAGCCGCCCATCGCGAATTCGTCCATGCTGGTCTTGCCGAGGAGCACGTAGCCCTCTGCGTTGAGCTTCTCGATAACGGTCGCATTGTACGGCGGTATGAAATTCTCAAGCATCTTACTTGCACAGGTGGTCTTGATACCGTCGGTGCAGATGTTGTCCTTGATGGCGAGCGGGATACCGGTCAGCGGGCTCACATCGCCGGAATCAATGCGCTTCTGTGCGTTTTCAGCCATCTCGAGCGCCTTTTCCTTGGTAACGGTGATGAAGGACTGTACCTTGCCGTCGCCGGCTTCTATATTTCTGAAATATTCTCCGCAGAGCTCTGCGGCGCTGATCTGCTTTGAATCCAGCGCCTTGCGGAGATCGCGTATCTTTGCGCGGGTGATATCCATAATTACCTCCTGTTTATTCAACTACCTTGGGTACGACGTAGCAGTTATCGCGGTTTTCCGCGTTGGAGAGCAGCTTCTCCGTCGGAAACGAGGGCTGCGGTACGTCCTCTCTTACCTCGCTCAGGGAAATGCTGTTGTTGTCCTTGGTATCGTCGTAGGTTAGGTCGAAGGTCTTGATTGTATCCATCAGGTCGATGATGTCGCCCATCTCGCCCATGACCTTTTCAAGTCCGGCTTCGTCGTAGTTGAGCTTGGACAGCTCGCACAGGTGCTGGATCGTCTTGAGTTCTACTGCCATGATATAGCGTTCCTTTCTTTATGAAGATGATACTATAATTAATAATACTGTACTATTATACTCCATTTCAGCAGATTTTTCAAGTGTTATTTAAAAATTGTGCAGGAAATCGTTGAATTTTTGCATTTTGGCATATTCACCAGAAATTTTGAAATATGGAATCTCCTATTCTTGCAAAAATAACATTCCAGGCTTCAAAACGCACCGTACAGCGGAGCTAAACGCAATAGATAGTCTGGACTAATCGGAAATATAAAACAATAATGGAATCTGATATACAATAAAATGAAAGATTGCCGGAAAGAAACTTGCAAAAGCCTCTTGACAAACCAGCGATATGGTGATATAATATGAACGTAAATTCAAGCGGACAAAACGAATTGTGCCGGAGAACAAAGCCGCAGGCAGCGTTGCCGCGGCAGTGAAGTATCTGCAACTTGACGATGGCAGAAATTTCACCTCAGCACAATCCACCGCGGATATAACGTATGATCAAACCGGCTCAGCGCTGCGCCGAATATCGCGGCGTCCGGCGGGTCTTCTGCCGGATCCGGTTTTTTTCAGTACTTATTAAGGAGTGAGCTTATGTTAATGAAAGAGGGAGAAACAAGGATCCCTGCGGGCTGCGCGATCTCGGGCTTTATCAACAGGAGCGGCAGAAGGACAAACGGCAGCGTGATCGTGAATTCCATTGCCTGTATGCACGACCGCTCGAACGGTCTGGGCGGCGGCTACGCCGGATATGGCATTTATCCGGAGTACAAGGATCAGTACGCGTTCCATGTTTTCTACGATTCCAACGAGGCGAGAATAAAGACCGAGGCGTTCATCGACCGCCATTTCGATGTCATCAACCTCTCGCGTATTCCCACCAGAAAACACCCGAACATCACCGACGAGCCGCTTATCTGGCGCTACTTTGTTAACCCTCTTCCCACAAAGCTCCAGGAGAGCCAGCTCGACGAGCGCACCTACGTTGCCCGCTGCGTCATCAAGATAAACGACAAGATCGACGGCGCTTACGTTTTCTCCAGCGGCAAGAACATGGGCGTATTCAAGGCGGTCGGCTACCCTGAGGACGTCGGCGAATTCTACCGCCTCGACGAGTACGACGGCTGGGCGTGGACAGTACACGGCCGCTACCCGACGAACACCCCCGGCTGGTGGGGCGGCGCTCACCCCTTCGCCCTGCTCGACTACACGATAGTACATAACGGCGAGATCTCCTCCTATGACGCGAACAGACGTTTCATCGAAATGTTCGGCTACAAGTGCAACCTGCTGACCGATACCGAGGTCATCACCTACATCATCGACTACCTCCACCGCCGCCTCGGAATGCCCCTTGACGACGTTGCGAAGGTCATCGCGGCTCCGTTCTGGAGCGAGCTTGAATCCGGCAGGTTTAGCCCGGAGGAAACGGCGAAGATACGCCATTTCAGAAACGTTTATTCCAGCCTGCTCATCACAGGACCCTTTTCAATAATCCTCGGATTCAACAACGGAATCATGGCGCTCAACGACAGACTTAAGCTCCGTTCGATGGTCGCTGCTGAAAAGGGCGATACGGTCTATGTATCCAGCGAGGAATGCTCCATCAGAACGATGTCTCCGGACGTCGACAGGATCTGGAGCCCCCGCGGCGGCGAACCGATAATCGTAACACTTGACAAATAAGCGATAGAGCAGAATTGAAAGGAAGATCACAAGTGGCTATTAACTATATGAATCCTCTGTTTGAGGTGGTCCGCAACCCTGACCGCTGCATAAAGTGCCGCGTCTGTGAGCGCCAGTGCGCCAACGAGGTGCACCATTACGACCCCGACCTCGATAGAATGGTATCCGATGAAACCAACTGCGTTGACTGCCAGCGCTGTGTGACGCTCTGCCCGACAAGAGCGCTCAAGATAAGAAAGAACGAGAACGAGTTCCGCGAGAATGGCAACTGGAGCCAGCAGGTAATGGACGAGGTCTACAAACAGGCAGGCTCCGGCGGAGTGCTCCTATCTGCGATGGGCAATCCCCGCGAGTACCCGGTTTACTGGGACAAGATACTGCTGAACGCTTCCCAGGTAACAAACCCGCCTATCGACCCGCTGCGCGAGCCGATGGAGACCAAGACCTTCCTCGGCAAGAAGGAGCAGGAGATCCACTACGACGAGAACGGCAGGGCTGAATTCAAGCACAATCCGTACCTCGAGCTGGACGTTCCGGTGATGTTCTCCGCGATGTCATTCGGCTCCATTTCGAAGAACGCGCATGAGTCCCTTGCGAGAGCGGCTCAGGAGCTGGGAACCTACTACAACACCGGCGAAGGCGGTCTGCACAAGGATTTCTACAAGTACGGCCCCAACACGATATGCCAGGTAGCTTCCGGACGTTTCGGCGTGTTCAAGGAGTACCTCGACACCGGCGCCGCTATCGAGATAAAGATGGGTCAGGGTGCTAAGCCGGGTATCGGCGGACACCTCCCAGGTATGAAGATAAACGAAGAAATATCCAGGACCCGTATGATACCCAAGGGCACTGACGCTATTTCCCCGGCTCCGCACCACGATATCTATTCCATCGAGGATCTCCGCCAGCTTGTTCTCTCGTTGAAGGAAGCCACCGACTGGAAGAAGCCGGTCATCGTAAAGATAGCGGCGGTACATAACGTTGCGGCTATCGCTTCCGGTATCGCGAGAAGCGGCGCGGACATCATCGCCATCGACGGCTACAGAGGCGGCACCGGCGCGGCTCCGACACGTATCCGCGATAACGTGGGCATTCCGATAGAGCTTGCGCTCGCAAGCGTTGACCAGAGGCTCCGCGACGAGGGTATCAGAAACAATGTTTCCATCGTTGTCGGCGGTTCGATCAGAAGCAGCGCGGACGTCGTAAAGGCTGTAGCGCTCGGCGCTGACGCGGTTTATATCGCAACGGCGGCTCTGCTGTCGATGGGCTGCCACCTTTGCAGGAGCTGCAACACCGGCAAGTGCAACTGGGGCATCGCAACTCAGCGCGCAGACCTCGTTAAGCGCCTCAATCCGGATATCGCGTACAAGCGCCTGGTGAACCTCGTACACGCGTGGGATCACGAGATCAAGGAAATGATGGGCGGTATGGGTATCAACTCGCTGGAGTCCCTCCGCGGCAACAGACTCATGCTCCGCGGCATAGGACTCAACCAGAAGGAACTTGATATACTCGGAATCATGCACGCAGGTGAATAAACCCTGACACTGCTCGAAAGGAATGGTCATAACAATGAAAAAGGTTTATGTGAACGAGGACTGGTGTCTTGGCTGCCATCTGTGTGAATTCACCTGTGCGGCGGCGAACAGCGGTGCTCCCGATATGATTAAGGCGTTCGCAGGCGGGAAGAAGCCCGTCGCGAGGATCCAGATAGAAGAAGGCGACAAGATAAACTTCGCGGTCCAGTGCCGCCACTGCGACGCTCACCCCTGCGTAAAGGGCTGCATCGCGGGCGCGCTCTCAGTGCAGGACGGCGTTATCGTCTGCGACGAGGAGAAGTGCGTAGGCTGCTACACCTGCGTTCTCTCATGTCCCTACGGCGCTATCGTCATCGACGAGGCGGGACACAAGATCCGCAAGTGCGACCTCTGCACGCGCAACAGCCACGGCGAGCCGGCATGCGTAAAGGCTTGCCCGAACAACGCTATAGTTTTCGAGGAAAGGTGAGGTGACGGATATGAACTACGTAATTATCGGCAACTCTGCTGCGGCAGTCGGAACGATCGAGGGTATCCGTCAGATAGACAAGACCGGAAAGATAACCGTTATCTCCGACGAAAAGTACCACACCTATTCCCGCCCGCTCATCTCCTACTGGCTGATGGGGAAAGTCACAGACAAGAACATATACTACCGCAGCGCGGACTTCTACGAGAAGAACGGCGTTGAGACCAGGTTCGATACCCGCGTGACTAAGATAGACCCGGCTGCGAAGGATGTCGTTCTTGCGGACGGAAGCACGGTTCCCTACGACAAGCTGATGGTGGCTACAGGCTCGAAGCCGTTCGTTCCCCCGATGAACGGAATGGAGAAGATAGCCTCCTGCCACACGTTCATGAGCTACGACAGCGTAAAGGCTATCAAGGCTGAGGTCAAGCCCGGAATGAAGGTACTGATAATCGGCGCGGGACTTATCGGTCTGAAGGCTGCCGAGGCGCTCAACGAGTACAAGGCGGACATCACTGTAGTCGATATGGCTGACCGTATCCTGCCGTCTATTCTGGACGTCCGTGCAGGCTCCATCATGAAGAAGCACATCGAGAGCAAGGGAACAAAGTTCATTCTCGGAACCTCCGTTGACGAGTTCAGCGAGCACTCCGCAAAGCTGAAGAACGGCGCTGCAGTTGATTTCGACATGGTAATAATCGCGGTGGGCGTACGCCCGAACACCGAGCTTGTTTCCGAAGCAGGCGGCAAGGTAGAGCGCGGCATAATCTGCGACCTCACCCAGAAAACCACCATCGACGACGTTTACGCCGCAGGCGACTGCACAGTCAGCCACGACGCTTCCTCCGACACCGACAGGATACTCGCGCTGCTGCCGAATGCGTACATGCAGGGCGAGGTAGCCGGAAGGAACATGGCGGGCGCCGAGACAAAGTACGAGAACGCGATACCAATGAACGCGATAGGATTCTTCGGGCTGCACATCATCACCGCCGGAAGCTACGACGGCGAGGAATATGTTGAGGAACACGGCAATAATTATAAAAAGCTGGTATTCAAGGACGGACTGCTCAAGGGATTCATACTGATGGGCGACGTAAAGCGCGCGGGAATATACACCTCCATGATAAAGGAGCGCATAGACCTCTCCGACGTTGACATGGATATGCTTAAAGAGAGACCGCAGATGATGATGTTCAGCAAGGCGCGCAGGGAAGATAAGCTGGGAGGAATAAAGAGATGATCATTGACGCAAAGAATATGCCGTATGCAGAGCTGAATAAAATGATCAGGGACTCTGACGAGCAGAAATTCACGCTCGAGAACGTTCTCGGGCAGAGATACATCGGCGCGGGTCTTTCCGGCAAGGAGATACTCATAAAAGGAACCCCCGGAAACGCCCTCGGAGCGTACCTGAACGGCGCTAAGATAAGCGTACACGGCAATGCTCAGGACGCCACCGGCGACACAATGAACGACGGCGCGATAATCATTCACGGCAACAGCGGCGACACCACTGGCTACGCGATGCGCTCCGGCGAGATATACGTCCAGGGCAACGCCGGGTACCGCGTCGGTATCCACATGAAAAGCTATCAGGACATGTTCCCGACCATCGTTATCGGCGGCAAGGTCGGCGACTTCCTCGGCGAGTACCAGGCGGGCGGTATCATCATCGTGCTCGGTATCGGCGTTGAGGGCTGCCCGGTAGGTCACTTCTGCGGCACCGGAATGCACGGCGGCGAGATGTTTATTCGCAGCGACGTTATGCCGAAGGGACTCCCCGTTCAGGTTTGCTGCACAGTAGCCACCACAGAGGAGAAGGAGTCCATCAGACACTACGTAGAGCGCTTCACGAAGCACTTCGGCAATGATACTGACACGCTGCTCAGCTCCAATTTCTTCAAGCTCACTCCGAATTCCGCAAGCCCTTACAAGCAGCTTTACGTCAATAATCTTTAATAAGCGGTGAACGCCGCGGGAGGGGGATCTCTGATGTCCAGTATCTTTATCAACGCCAAGACCGAGATGATCTGCGATACGATATCGGCTGCGCTGGAGGACGCCGGCGCAGAAATCACCTGCTGCTTTGATGATGAGGAAGCGGCAGCGGAGGATCTTTCCGGCTATGATGTGGTGATAGTATCCACACCGCTTCGCAGCGAGTTCGGTCTGAACTACGTCGCTGAGATCCACGACCGCACTAGCGCGGTTATCATAGTGCTGGCAAAGACGGAGATCGCCGACGAGGTGCAGAACCGTATCAAGTTCACAGGCGCGTATGTGCTCCCGAGGCCGTTCACGAAGCAGGCGCTGGTGCAGACTATCCGAATGGCTCAGATGGCGAAGGAGAACATGCAGCGGCTGGAGCAGGAGCGCTCCAAGCTCTCGAAGCAGCTTGAGGACACGAAGATAATCGACCGCGCGAAATGCTGCCTGATACAGTACTTGAACCTCACGGAGAACCAGGCGCACAGGCATATTCAGAAGCTCGCGATGGATACGCGGAGAACGCAGCGGGAGATCGCGGATGATATTCTGAACACCTATAGCGGAATGACAAATGTGTAGAACAATAGAACGAATAAAGGAAGCAGCGCGTGCTGCTTCCTTTTGGTTTGTCGATAAACTATAATTTAGCTGTTTCGGAGGATAGTCATGACTAGATTTTATATGTTGCTTGTGGGGGAAAACTCTTGTTTTCCCCCACACCCC
>OGOC01002594.1_pt1 | contig 11431 bp, 14 predicted proteins | sample 1552561 | NCBI WGS metagenome assembly OGOC01 (sample SAMEA2580148, study PRJEB22360) | human gut metagenome | biome: human gut; feature: human-associated habitat; material: faeces | place: Denmark | collected 2008/2010
GAGAGTTTTTAAGTGTTTCCTCGTCTATTTATTTCAAGATAATTCTTATCTTCTACATATAGATATATCAAGCAAAGGAAGCATTTTTGTGCTAAGATAAGCAAAAGGAATAGTCATGACAAATGAAAAAGATAAAAAAACTTCAATAAAACTTTTTGAAGATTATAAAGTTAGAACTTCATGGGATAGAGAAAAAGAAACTTGGTATTTTTCTGTTGTTGATATTGTAGGGATATTAACAGATAGCCCCAATCCCAGAAAATACTGGAGTGTCCTCAAAACAAGGCTACGCAAGGAAGGCAGTCAGTTGACTACAATTTGTAGTCAACTCAAAATGCAATCCGCAGACGGGAAATTTTATAATACAGATGTCTTGGATACTGAGGGAATATTGAGACTTGTTCAATCTATTCCTAGTCCTAAGGCTGAACCTTTTAAACTGTGGCTTGCTAAAGTTGGAAGCGAACGACTTGACGAAATGCAAGACCCTGAAATTGCTATAAATAGAGCATTACAATACTATTTAGCTAAAGGATATTCTCCTGAATGGATAAACCAAAGATTAAAATCCATTGAGATTAGAAAAGCCTTAACTGATGAATGGCAAAGAAGCGGAGTTAAAAATACTGAATATGCTGTTTTGACTGATATCTTAACGCAGGAATGGGCAGGAATGAAAACTCGTGAATACAAGGATTTCAAAGGCTTAAAAAAAGAAAGTTTAAGAGACAATATGTCTAATATGGAGCTTGTTTTAAATATGTTAGCAGAAGTCTCAACAACAGAAATTTCAAAACAGAGAAATCCTAAAACCTTAGATGAAAATAAATCAGTAGCAAAACAAGGCGGTAGTGTAGCAAAAGAAGCACGTAAAAGACTTGAATTAGAAACAGGTAAACCTGTTATAACTGATGAAAACTTTTTGCCTAATCAGAGAAAGCCTAAGCAAATAAAGAAAAAGGATTAGTTAATAATGGATGTTATAGTCATGAGTAAAATTAACAAATGCCTATGACCCCTACCCGATAATGAAAGCGAAGAATAAGAAAGATAAAGGGGATTGCTTACGCTAATCTGAATTAAGAAATACATAAACTCTCAACGAGTGGGCTTGTCCCCGAGTTGTGAGTTGAAGTATTTGAGAATGCTGATATGCTTATGAAATGAGGTTATATATCTTATGATGTAGCTGAATAAATAGGGTTAAAAATAATACTTTATTTTTATGATATCTTTGAATACAGGAGAATTATTATGAGTTTTAATAATGTTAATTCAGCACAAAGCTTTATGCAGCAGCAACATTTATTAAATGCTGAAATACGTGCGAAAAAGGAACAACTTAATAACCTTACTCAGCAAACAGAAGAAGCCAAAAAACAAACATCCTTGTTAGAAGAAACAAAAGAAATAAGTTATGAAAACGTTATATGTACAAAACAGATGATTAGTTGTGCCTTAGAAAATCAAAAGTCCAGTAATAGGCAATTCAAGGCTTCAATGGTTGTGTCAATAGTTGCTATTGTAATTGCTCTTGTTTCATTAGTTTATGGTGTAATATCTTCCATTAATACATCTAAGTTATATGAACAACAATTACAGAAACAGGAAAAAATTATTGAGATATTAAACAAACAGAAATAACAAATTGCCTTAACTGCGGAGGACTTATTATGGATTTATCGACAAAAATTAATATAATATTAACGGCTTGTATTGTAGTTTTTACTATTGTTCAGGCGGTATGTGCAATATGGCAGACAAAGGAGACACAAATACAAAATCGTCAAAATTTGTTTAAAATGAGATTGGAACATTATAACCTCATTGAAAAATTTTACATAGAATTATTCTCTAATATAGGTAGTTCTAATGTCAATGCAAATTCTGAACTTAGTCATGATAAGTTAAAACACATTCAAGAAGTTTCATTTAAGATTATTGAAAAAAATGATGAAGCGGAATATTTGTTTTCAAAGGATGTCAAAAACGCAGAATGTGAGTTTATAAAAGAGTTGCTAGAACAAATTAAAAATATTAAAAATGACAAGGAACAATTTAATACCAACAAACTTCATGATATTAGAGAAAAAACTGAAAAACTAATGCAGGAATATTTAACCCTTTAAAATATCTATTCCTTTTTGAGCTTGCTTAAGCTGTCCGTAGTAGTATTCAAGCTCTTGTTCTGATGTTGCAGAATTAAGTATCTGTAAAGCTTTTGTATAAAACGGACTATCGCTAGATGTTACATGTTCAAGGTTAAGACCGACATCCTCAATGCTCAAATTTAGAGCCTGTAATATCTTTGTTAATGTTGCGTATGTAGGAAAATATACTCCTGTCTCAATTTTCGAGATGTGTTTCTCGTTAGCTCCTGCAAGCTCCGCTAATTGAGCCTGTGTTAAGTTCTTAGCTTTTCTGATTTGTTTTAATTTTTGTCCGAACGCGTTTTTAGTCATAACCTATCCTCTTACTAATTCTATTGAATTTAGAGAAGTTATTAAACCGTAACCCTATTTAGTTTGATTTTATTAAATCCTATTTAATAGGATACTTTTCGTATTTTTGTGTTACTATTGGAGAAAGAGTAGGAATGTATCCTGCGGATTATGGAGAATAAGAATATGACTTATGATAAAAAGAAATGTCCTTATTGTGGAGAAGAAATAAACTCTAATGCTATCAAGTGCAAGACATGTAAGTCATTCTTGCAAGAAAAAAGCACATTACAACATAAAACCTTGTTTTTTATAGGGTGCATTACAGCTTTTATAATTTTTTGTTTTATTGTTAGAGATTTCTCTCAAGATGAAAAGATACACTATTCTCACTCCATGTCTTTAGATAATAAGTCAAAATTAAATATTACAGGTACATACTCTGGATTTAACGGACATAAAGATTTTACTTATGACCTTGAGGGTAATTGCAATGAAAAGCCAGTGGGTAAGTCATTAGTTAAAGAAATTATAAATAAAATAGAAGAAAGTTCAGTTAATAATAGACCTGAATTGTATTATATATCACAATACAATCCTAATTTAAAGTTCAAAGTTGAAAATCCGACACCAAAAATAGGAATGTATGGTACATATTGCATAGCAGATTTGACATTTAAAAACTATAAGCTTGATACGATAGCAGGTTACAATGGTTATGGAGAGAATGCAAAGCCATATTTACTTAAAAATACGCATTTTACTGTAGAGTACAATGTATCCAAACTAGGTAATAAGTTCAAGGCGGACTCCCTATATATAGAAAGTACTTCTTTAGATGGTTATGAAGATTAAAAGGAGATTTTAATATGTCAAATGAAACAACAAAACAAACAAAATTATGTCCTTACTGTAAACAAGAAATAGTTTTAACTGCTTCCAAATGTCGCTATTGTGGTAAATATATAAATGAAGTCGAAGCTTACTATGGATTTTTGAAACAAGTTTTATCTCGTATAGAAGCTTATAAGCAAGCAATGTTAGACGAAAGACGATTTCAAGGCTCATTGGGTAATTCAAAAAAAGAAATTGAAAAAGTTATATCTTTCTATGATAAGTCAAATAATAACTACGCAAAACACCTATATTTATTAGCTTTGGAGCGTGTTATTATTATAGATTTTGAACAAATTAGTTCACATTACAAAAAACAGTATGGCGAGTATTTATTAAATGATGATGATAAAATAATAGACAAAATATTTGAATTTAGACACAAACACATTAAGTTTGTAGATGAGAAAATTAATGCATATATTGAAGTTTTCAAACACGATGAAGCAATAATCGCTCCTTGGAGGGAAGTTATTGAAGAAACATTACAAACCGAGTTAAAAGATAAAAGAGCTAAAGATATAACTAAGCTTGAATTTACCTCTAATAATAAAAATCATTTGTTGGACTATTTATTAAATGAATATTACAAGGCTTATGGCGATTATTTATCAGAAGAAGATAAACATATATCAGAAGCTATGAAAGAATTTCAGGAAAGAGCACAAGAATTAGAAGACGCAGAAGTTGACCATGTTTGTGGTGTTATACAAGATGTTTTCCAGTTTATAGCTGGTATTGTATGTATTATTCTATTAATAATGGGAATAATGGGAATTATAAAGTTGTATAACATATAAAACAACCCAAAATTAAATAACTATACAACTTCATCTAAGCTGATTTAAAAAGTTGTTAAGATTGCCTATTGAACAATCATACCGCCGTGCGATTGTTGTTTTAGGTACTTTTAGCGACACCAGTTGTAAGATTTCCTCAGTATATGGGTCTAATTTTGATTTTCCTTTACCTTGAGGACGTCCGAGCCTTACTCCTGCTAATTTACGGGCGTGTAATCCCTCTTTAGTTCGTAAACTGATTAGCTCCCTCTCAATCTGTGCCACAAGTGCAAAAATTGTAGATGTTACAGTTGCGGATATACTATTGTCATTGTTGCAAAAATTCTCTTTTAACGAATACAGGGTTATTCCTTTATCCTTTGTAACTTTGATTACCTCTAATATCTGAGTTATTGAGCGAGCTATTCTTGACAATTCAGGAACAATTAAAACATCTCCCGATTGCATGGACTCTAGCAACGCTCCGAGTTTCCTTTTCTTGTAATCTTTTGTACCTGAGACTTGTTCTTCAACAAATTCAACATTACCTAGTTTGTGATTATTAGCAAATTGTAAGATGTCAATTTTATTTTTTTCTGTGTCCTGCTCCAATGTGGAAACTCTTAAAAAAGCATATGTTGTCATTGTTATTTTTTCCTATTTTGCTTCAGTAACATGAAATGGTCTATTTTTGATTTTCTTTGTATGTATCTGAATAATGAAATACAGACCTTTTTGTTGTATGAATACCTGTAATAAATACGGTCATTTTCCTTGTATAGTAACAGCACTTTCAAACTTAGTCTTAATCGTACACATACCCTCTTCAACAGTTTCAATGAGGGCAAGAATACCAGTAAATGCCCGTCTGTTGTGGCTGGGCAAGCCGTCTAAATTCCACAGCATGTCTTTTAGTATTGTTACTAGCCCGTATGTATTATGGATTTGTTCAAGTAGTTTCAATGTTTCCATGATGATTGCCTTTAATTCCCCCTTTGAAAGTGTAGAGCCGAAGCCCTACACTATTGTAAACTTCCTGTAATTACTTTGTTTGATGAAAGCATTGTAAAGTTCTAAGTATTTTTTCTTGAATGCTGTTGTGTTGAAGTTGTTTCTTACAATGTTTTGAAAGCGAACTGTAAAAGCTCCGATTTGAAGTTCTTCAATCCCTGCTTCATCCAGTACAGACTTAATAAGAGCTTCCTTTTCTTTTTTCATCTCATCAAGTTCATTGATTTTAGCTTCTAAAGCTCTGATGTCTCTGATTTCGTTTTCTAGGTTAGATGTGATAATTACTGTTGCCATAATTTGTTTCCTTTCGTTTGTCTGTCCTTACCCTTATATATTACATCACTCATGATAGAATTACAACATACATGATGTAATATATTTACGCTTCTTAATAATTCTATCAAGTGTGTTGTATTAACATCAACAATGATGTAGTATGTAAGTATGGTTAATAAGAATGGAAAACAATTAAACAGGCTTGAATTAAAGTTACAAAAAGATATAGAGGACATAATGATTGAAAATGATGTCAAGTTCTCTATATTTCTTCCTGTGCTTAGAGATGATTTACCAGAGGATAAGTCCTCTAATGAATATAAGAATAAGCACAAAGCCGAATATTTAAAGCAGCTAAGGGCTTCTTACTCAGTTGATGAAGTTAAAAAAATGCTTGAAGTGTTGGGATATAAATTAACATTAACACTTGCGAATAAAGAGATAAAGCCTGTTAAGTATGGTCTTGATGATGATATTAAGGTCAAATATACAGACATCATGGCGGTGTGTGAACTTTTGGGGATAAAAATTGAATGGGTTAAAAAGGAGATAGAGACTCCCTAAAAGCACATAGTTAAAGCCTTATAAAAGGCTTACAGAAATTTTCCAGTATTTTCGGGATTTTTGCCCATTAAATTATTATGTTGAGGCAGGCTTCAACATAATAACGGGATGTTAAACTAGGTTTGTTCATGATAATATTTATATATGAAAATTCAGGAAAGACAACGTTTTGTACCTAATTTGGTATTAGCCCTTGTTCTTTATCTATTACAATATGATAAAGAAACAGGAAGCCGTCCGAGTTTAAGCTTAAAATACGTTAATACTGAAAGTTTTGATTTTTGTAAGGAATTTTCAGACTATTTAGAGACTTGCCTTGTTTCAAAATACAATCCTGACCGTAATAATACCGCTGTGGAAGACGAAACAGAGCAGAGATTGATAAAAGAGCTTGAAGCTCGTAAAAAGTTAATACAGGCGGAGGAATTTACGAGTGAAGAAGCAAAGAAGAATGACCTTGAACGACTCGACAAACGAATACATAATATCTCTGTGTATAAGAGCTTTAGACAGCCCTTTTTTATAAACAAAATTAACGAATTAAAAATCAGTATTCCTGATACTAACGAGACTGTTCTCAAGGGTTTAAAGCAATATATCGAAGCTCAGAGCAAAGATGAAATTTATAATCCTGGGGGAAGTATTGAAAATTGGAGATATCTTAAGGCTTCTTTTAAGGAAAATATTGATAAAACACTTAATTTGAAAAGTTATTATATAGAAAATACACGCTATATCGCAGTCATAGCTTATGGTTGGTTAAATGGAAGCATAAAGATAAATGATATATCTTTCACGATTGATGATAATAAAATTATAGACTCTGAAAACCCCTTATGCTTTTATAATGAGGACGGAGAGGTGTTTTTTAATAAAGATTTTAATGGTTATAAATTTTCTTGTAGTTTAGATTTAACGGAGTTCTTTGCAAATAAAAAGACTCCTAAGAGTCAAGAAAAAATATCAGAAAAAGAATTGATAAACAAAAAACTAAGCGAACATATACAGGCACTGGGAGCAAAGAAAAGGAAAGAAGTCTCATATCCTGTTTTAGTAAATTTGATTGATGAAATCAGGGGAAAAGATGAAAAACTGTCATCAAAAAGATATCAGTCATACATCTCAGATGTAAATAAATATATGAAAGATAATTCCTGTACGTATATCTTGCTTAGAAAAGAGTGCGATTGTTACCCCATAGCTCCACTTTTACCAAAAGAAGAGAGAGGAAAAATACACCTAGACTCCAAAGGAAAAACTTTTACATAATTTTATAAATATATTCTTAAAATACCTGTCCTGACTGGATAGGCATTTTTTTATTGTTTATTTTCTTTTTCTCTTATTTTTTATTTTTTCAAATTCAAAGGAAAAGGAAATCCATAATCGTCTACCGTTTGGGAAAAGAGCGGTAGAAAGAGAGAAAAATGAAAAAGTCTTATAAGGCTAAATTAGATGTAAAAAGCTCATCTTTGCTATTTGAACAAATTGACCCGCAATTCAACGAGGATGAGACAAATGACTTTAATTTAAAGTCCGAGAAAAAAGCAGCTCTAAGTAGCATGATTTCTAATCTCAAGACTATCAGGAAGAGTCTTGAATGCACTGAACCAGCTAGTGGCTTTATTACGCAGTTTGATAAGCTCAAAATGGCAATTAGTTTATCCGAACACGAAGATTATCTCGAATTTTTCATGGATATTATGCAAAGTAACATGGTAGAGTCTGATAATCCTAGTAAACCACCGTCCAAACTTGAAGAGGATGAAAAACATGCAAAAATAGCAGAACTATACAAAAATAGAGAATTTGAAGAACCGAAGCTAAACAGCTCATATAATAATGTTTTTAGCGAAGAAGCCGAAAAGGAAGATTTAAGACGGCAAGTTACAGGCAACTGGGAAGATGAAGAGGAAGCACCTGACGACTTTATTGAAGATGAAAACATTATCTCAGATGAAGAACTTGAAGACATTGAGCTTATTGAAAAATCGCCCCATAAGTACCCTGACTGTAAAATTTCTTATGAAGCCTACATGAAAAATGCAGGTATAATAAACATTTATATACAAAAAGATATGCTTGTAATTTATGTTACAGGCAAATTCATGGCTTCTAAGGGTAACTTAGGATATTTAACAAAGGATAGCATTGAAGAATGTCTTGAAAAAGTCCAAAGGGTAGCAGTATTTAAGTTTAATACTAAGATTTTCATTTCTTATGCAAAATTGTACCTTTGTGATGTTTGTGTTGATATACCATTCAAAAATGTTGAAAGAGTTATCTATGCTTTAAGTTCGTTGTTCCCTTTAGGCTCAAACCGCCACATGATACGGAAATACGGAAATCATGGGCTTTTATTAAAAAGCAAGGCGAAAAATACAGGAAGCTGTTTAGTTGCATATCTTAAGGGGTGGGAGCTTACAAACAGCAAAAACAGGGGCAAGCGTAGTTTAGAATATTTGAAAACAATCGGAAAAGCCGAACAAGAACGAGCTAAACAGTTATTAAGAATAGAAGTACATATTTATAAACTTGAAGACATGCGAGTTTTGCTGGATGTTCAAAACCGAAAATACAGAACTGTATATCTTCAAGATGTCTTAGAAAGTCAAGCAACTCCAATTCTTAAACGTTTTGAGGCTTTTGAATGCACCGAAGAAAAGCTAAAGGAAAAGATTGAGGGTTATATTGAAGATGAACAAAGACTTAAAACTCCGATACGCACAGCAAAACAGCTTGAAAAAATACTGGCATGCGAGAGATTTGCTGAACTCGTAAGAGATAATAATTATAATTTTTCACAGGCTAAAAACCATATTATAACTGAACATGATATATATAGCGAGGTTTTAATTACTCAACTGACAACCGAAATAAAGCAGCGATACTGGGATTTTTTGCTATATCGAAAACCAAAAGCTATAAAAATTGTTATCGACTTGTTAAATAAAATCCACGCTTATTATGGCAGAAAGAGCGAGGGTACAAATGACTAAAAAATTGACCGTTGAGTTTGTACCTTGCGAAGAGTCCCTTGATGAAGTTATCTCAAATGCTTTAATGACACAACTAATGATTACTATTGTGAATATTGGTAAGAGGGAAATAGAGTCTAATTGTAGTATAATTAAAAAGGAGAAAGAACATGACAAAGATAGTCAGAAGTAAGAAAAGAATTGTGGTAGGATACGGCAGAGTTAGCTCCGCAGAACAAGCAAATAGCGGACTTAGCTTAGATATGCAACGTTCTGAGTGCGAAAAGAAAGCTCAAAAACAAGGCTATGAATTTGTGTATTTTGAGGACAAAGGCAAAACAGGCTCAAATACTAACCGTAAAGGTTTAAGAGCTATGTTAAAGTATGTTAGAGAACATAAAAATGAAGTTGCCTATGTTATTGTTTGGAAGCTGGACAGGCTCTCTCGTTGTCTTGAAGATTTTTTCGCCGAAATACTAAAGCCTATTAAGAAATACGGCTGCACTATTGCCAGTATTATGGAAAACTTTGATGATATTTCTAAAGTTAAAAAGGTTCTTATAGGTGTTTATATCGGGCAAGCAGAAGATGAACTTGACAATATTAAGGATAGGACAAGTTCAGTTCTTAGAAATAGGGCTGAAAAAGGTTACAAACTCGGTAAAGCCCCCGTTGGTTATTTAAATTCAAGAGATGAATTTAAGCATGGCATTATAATTCCTGACCCTGATAAAAAGGATTACATAAAACGCTGCTATGAACTCTACGCAACGGGTTTATTTTCCTATGAAAGAGTAAGTAAAGAACTTGCAAAATACGGTTTTGTGGATAGTAAAGGTAAACCCTATACAAAGAAACGTATTGAAGATATTTTGAAAAGTTCTGTGTATATAGGCAAAGTAACTCATAATGGGGATATTTTTGACGGCGTACATGAGCCGATTATATCTGATGAATTATTTTACAGAGTCCAGCTCATGTTAAAAGGGGAAGATATCAAACGACCGAAAGGATTAGTATATACCTATTCTAACTTTATAAAATGTGCCAAGTGCGGTTATAGTATGGTTGCTGTAACAAAATACGGAGCAAATAATAGCGGAACTTATGTATATTATCATTGTTCTAACTATTCTAAAGCTCATCAAAAAGAAAAGAATATCAATGAAACCATCATAGATGAAGCAATGCAGGAAGTAATTGAGAGCTTTGATATTACAGAAAAAGAGATAAAAGTAATTAAAAAAGAAATTTTCAAAGCTATTGATGATTTGAAAAAATATGAGCATAAGTCCATTGATGAATTAAGAAAACAATATGATGACCTTGTGGATTGTATCGCTGAAAAGTTAATGCAGAAAAATACTGATAGATTAGGAGTATCAGAAACTACAAGGGTTGAAATTATACGCAAATTGGAAGTTCAAAAAGAAGCCATTGCTCACAAGATAACCAATCTTGCTGAAAGTTCTAAAGATACAACTAAGCGTATTAGTATCCTAATTGATTTTGCTAACAGAATTCCTGAATTGTACTTAAAAGCTACATTTGATGAAAAAAGGCTTATACTCAATACAATTACTGAAAGTATTATCTATGATGAAGATACAAACAGACTCAAAGTAAAATTAAGACCTGTATTTGAACATCTAAGACAAATTAAATTACAAAAGAAACAAGAATTTTCAGCAGACTTAAAAACCTTGACTGGAACTCTGGAAACACGCTCAGAAAGAGCAAAACAAGCCCTTAAAAATAACACTTTAGATTTAACCAAAATTACTATGATTGGAACTCGGCAAAACCGCTTGAATACTAAAATAGAGCCTCATAATGGAGACTCTAAAAAGTTAAATGTCGAAGGCGGGACTTGAACCCGCAAGGATTTCTCCACACGCCCCTCAAACGTGCGCGTATACCAATTCCGCCACTCCGACATGCCAATTTGTTTATTCAATTGTCAACAAAAATTATTTTAACACAAAAAAATAATTTTCAAAGAAAAATTTGCCGATGAAGGGACTCGGCTTGCACCGTTGGCGAAGAATGAGCCTTACGGGGCAGGATACTCGAACGGGTAAACCGCCGTTGTTCCGCAGGAACAACAGGGGTGAAGAGTTCGTTAGAGCATGGCCTTCTGAAAAAAATGCCGATGAAGGGACTCGAACCCCCATGAGTTTCCTCGCACGCACCTGAAGCGTGTGCGTCTACCATTTCGCCACATCGGCATATAAAATTTTAAAAGTACGATTGTTGGTGCCGAAATGGTTTTAATTGAAATACCTCCACTTCGCTACGGTTTGTCGCCACATCGGCAAATAAAGCGTCTTTTCCAGTACCTTTGTGGCGAAACAGCTCCGCTGCGTTCCGCGTCCAACGGCAAAAAACAATACTCAAATTGTTTTTTGCAAGCAGCACGCACAACTAGTTCCTGCCACATCGGCATATAAAATTTTAAAAGTACGATTGTTGGTGCCGAAATGGTTTT
>OGOC01002607.1_pt1 | contig 11383 bp, 8 predicted proteins | sample 1552561 | NCBI WGS metagenome assembly OGOC01 (sample SAMEA2580148, study PRJEB22360) | human gut metagenome | biome: human gut; feature: human-associated habitat; material: faeces | place: Denmark | collected 2008/2010
GAGGCCTATGCAGTAGGCGGCTGTGTCCGCGATGCCCTTCTTGGAAGAACTCCAAATGACTGGGATATCACAACCTCAGCCAAGCCGGAGCAGGTCAAAGCCCTGTTTCACAGAACCGTAGATACAGGAATCGCTCACGGAACCGTAACAGTGCTGCTTGAAAAAGAGGGATTCGAGGTTACCACCTACCGGGTGGATGGCGAGTATGAAGATGGCCGTCACCCGAAAGAAGTAACCTTTACGGCCTGCCTGGAGGAAGATTTGAAGCGTCGGGACTTTACCATCAACGCCATGGCCTACAATCCAAGGAAAGGGCTGGTGGACCTTTTTGAAGGGCAGAAAGACCTGGAAAACAAGGTGATCCGCTGTGTTGGTGATCCTCTGGAACGTTTTACAGAAGACGCTCTTCGCATTATGCGTGCTGTACGTTTTTCTGCGCAGCTTGGCTTTTCCCTGGAAGAAGAGACCCGAAAAGCTCTTTCTGTGCTTGCACCAAATTTAAAACATGTAAGCGCAGAGCGGATCCAGGTGGAACTTGTAAAACTTCTGGTGTCCCCTCATCCAGATTATCTGCGGATTGCCTATGAAGCGGGAGTTACCAGGGAATTTCTGCCGGAATTTGATCTCTGCATGGAGACGGAACAGAACACCCCGTATCACTGCTTTACCGTTGGCGAGCATATCCTGCACAGCCTTCTTTATGTAGAGGCGGACAAGGTACTGCGTCTGACAATGCTGCTTCATGATATTGCGAAACCGGTTATGAAGACCACAGACGAAAACGGACGGGATCATTTCAAAATGCATGCAGTAAAGGGCGAGGAGATGTCGAAGCAGATCCTTCGCCGTCTGAAATTTGACAATGATACGATCGCACAGGTTTCCCGCCTGATCCGCTATCATGACGACAGACCGGAAGGACAGATGAAAGCTGTAAGAAGGGCTGTGAACAGGATCGGAGAGGATCTTTTTCCATTATATCTCGAAGTCCAGAAGGCAGATATGCTGGCACAGAGCGACTACCGCCGCGATGAAAAGATTGCCCGGCAGGAGAGCGTAAAAGCCTGCTATGAGGAAATGCACAGGGAGAATCAGTGTGTTTCCCTCAAGACACTGGCAGTGACCGGAAGAGATCTGATCCAGGCAGGATACAAGCCAGGACCGGAACTTGGCGAGATCCTGAACCGGCTTCTGGAGCACGTTCTGGATGTTCCGGAGGATAATACAAAAGAAAAATTAATGTCACTCATCTGACATATCTGAGGCTGTTGCGGCTGCATATGAGACAGTACCGCAGCAGTCTTTTTTTGCATTTCTGCATGACGGGGTACATAAGATAGAAGGTACAAAAACAAGAGGGGGATTTTAATTTGTATGATTATGGACTCAGTACGCTGGAACAGTACAGCCTGACTGTGCTCTCCACAGCCCGCACGCGGGGTGCGCTTCTCTGCCGCTGCGAGGAGGGGCTTTTTATCCTGAAAGAATTCAAGGGGACGGAGAAGAAGCTTGGGAAACAGCAGGAACTTCTCGAGGGGCTTTCAGATGCCGGCTGTCGGGTTGACCGTTATCTTCCAAATAAAGAAGGAAATCTGGTCAGCAGGGACCGGGACAATATCCCATACACACTGCAGTTCTGGTATGAGGGAAGGGAGTGCGATACCAGATCGGAGGAGGATATCCTGCGGAGCGTGCGGACTCTGGCACAGATGCATAAATATATGAAACTTCCTCTGGTCCAGGATTATATGGAACCTTCACTGGAAGATATCTATCAGAGACATAATCAGGAACTGCGAAAGATCCGTAAGTTTATCCGCAAAAAAGGAGCGTCCTGTCAGTTCGAGAAACTGTATCTGGCGACGGTGGAGGATTATCTGGAAAAAGGTGACATGGCGCTGGGACTTCTGCGAGATTCTGCCTATTCGAAACTTCGACAGGATGTGACAGAAAACGGCTGGATCTGCCACGGGGAATATAACCAGCATAATGTCCTTATGATCAGGAAAGAGACGGCAGTCACCAGCTTTGAGCACTGGGGCTTTGATATGCAGATGGCTGATCTGTACCGTTTTATGCGAAAAATTCTGGAGAAATATTGCTGGGACTTACACATTGCCCGGAAAATGCTTTCCGCATACAATTCGGTACGCCCGATTTCAGAGTCTGAGTGGCAGAATTTAAGAGTCCGATTCTGTTATCCAGAAAAATACTGGAAACTTGCCAATCATTATTATACTCATAATAAAGCAGTGGTTTCCGGGAAAAATGTGGAAAAGCTGCGAACCCTGATTCATCAGAAAAAACAGTGGGAGGAATTTTCAAAACAGTGCTTCCGGCAGGAATAATTCTGAATGTGTCAAAAACAAAACTTCCCTTTTTCAGAAAATTGTTATATAATGTTAATTATCTTATACAAAGAAACAGGGAGGTATTTTGGAACATGGATTATAAGGAAATCTATAATCAGTGGCTTTAAAACCCATACTTCGACGAGGCAACAAAAGAAGAGCTGAAAGCAATCAAAGACGACGAAAATGAGATCAAAGAGCGTTTTTATATGGATCTTGAATTTGGTACGGCAGGCCTGCGCGGTATCATTGGCGCGGGTACCAACCGTATGAATATTTATGTAGTAAGAAGAGCAACTCAGGGTCTTGCCAACTACATCGCAAAAGTAGACAAGAAATCCCAGGGTGTTGCCATTGCATATGATTCCCGTCATATGTCACCGGAGTTTGCAGATGAAGCAGCGCTCTGCCTTGCAGCCAATGGCATTAAGGCATATGTGTTTGAGTCATTGCGTCCGACACCGGAGCTTTCCTTTGCTGTACGCGAGCTTGGCTGCGTAGCAGGAATTAACGTAACTGCAAGCCACAACCCACCGGAGTACAACGGATACAAGGTATACTGGGAGGACGGTGCACAGATTACACCACCTCATGATACCGGAATTATGGATGAAGTAAAGAAAGTAACTGATTACAGCACTGTTAAGACCATGTCCTTAGAGGATGCCAGGGCAGCAGGCCTTTATGAGACTATCGGCGCGGCAATCGATGATGCTTATATTGCAGAACTTAAGAAGCTTGTGGTACATCAGGATGCCATTGATGCAGTAGGCAAAGACCTTAAGATTGTATACACACCATTACATGGAACAGGAAATATCCCGGTCCGCCGTGTGTTAAAAGAGCTTGGCTTTGAAAATGTATATGTTGTTCCGGAACAGGAACTTCCGGATGGAGATTTCCCAACCGTAAGTTATCCGAACCCGGAGGCAGAGGAAGCATTTGCATTGGGACTTGCACTGGGCAGGAAAGTAGATGCAGACTTAATCCTTGCAACTGACCCGGATGCAGACCGTCTCGGTGTATATGTAAAGGATTCTAAGACGGGAGAATATCATTCCTTAACCGGAAATATGTCCGGCTGCCTGATTGGCGATTATATCATCGGACAAAAGAAAGCAATCAACGGCTCCCTGCCGGCAGATGGTGCATTTATCAAATCCATCGTATCTACCAATATGGCAGATGCCATTGCAGAATACTATGGCATTCAGTTAATCGAAGTATTAACCGGATTCAAGTTTATCGGTGGCAAAATCTTAGAGTTCGAAAAGACCGGAAAAGGAACCTACCTCTTTGGTATGGAAGAAAGCTACGGCTGTCTGACCGGAACCTATGCAAGAGATAAGGATGCAGTGGTAGCATCTATGGCGTTGTGTGAGGCTGCTGCATATTACAAGACCAAGAATATGACTCTTTGGGATGCAATGCTTGCCATGTATGAAAAATATGGATACTATAAAGACCATGTTGAGTCTATTACATTAAAGGGAATTGAGGGTCTGGCTAAGATTCAGGAAATCATGGATACACTGCGCAGCGAAACTTTAACTGAAATCGGTGGCTATAAAGTTGAAAAAGTACGTGATTACAAGAAGGATACCATTACAGACCTTGCAACCGGAGCAGTAACAGCAACAGGACTTCCAAGTTCTAATGTACTTTACTATGAATTAAACGATGCTGCGTGGTTCTGTGTAAGACCATCCGGTACCGAGCCGAAAGTAAAATTCTACATTGGTGTGAAGGGTTCATCTATGGAAGAAGCAGAGCAGAAATATGAAGTCCTTGGAAAAGCAGTTTTGGACAAAATCAATAAAATGTTATAGACCAAATTGTATGCCTTAATTTACCGTATTTTCCTTGACAAATAAAGGAAAAACAAGTATAAATATATTCGTAGGTAATCTTGGAGAGTGTAGACCTCAAGAAGAATTATAAAATCCAGAGGAGGAATTTTAACATGAACAAAGCAGAATTAGTATCAGCTATGGCTGAAAAAACAGCTTTATCTAAAAAAGATGCAGAGGCAGCTTTAAAAGCTTTCACTGATATCGTAGCTGAAGAATTAAAAAAAGGTGAGAAAATCCAGTTAGTTGGATTTGGTACTTTCGAAGTATCTGAAAGAGCTGAAAGAACAGGAAGAAACCCACAGAGCGGTAAAGAGATGGTTATTCCAGCTTCTAAAGCACCTAAGTTCAAAGCAGGAAAAGCTTTAAAAGATTTAATCAATAAATAAGTTGATAAAATGATTCTGATTAGAGGTGTAACGAAAGTAGAAAACTGCTTTTGCTACACCTTTTTTATTGAAATTCGAAGGAGAAAGAGATTTATTTTTCACTTTTTTAAAGTAAAGCATGTACAGGAAAGAATGCTGCGTGAAATCAGAATGCGTGGTAATTTCAGGGCTGCGTTTTTTCTGGCAGAACCTGTCTTTCCGGTTGCTTTGACCGGATACTTCCGACTGTCCGTATGCAGACGAACCGCCGGAAGTATACTGTCAAACATTGGAAAGACAGGACGCTATAAGAAAAATAAAAATGTCTGAATTAGAAGCAGCTGTGTTCTGCTTTTGGAAATCGTTGGATAAATCCAGAAAACGAAAACAATACATAAAATCTCTTCCGTATCGAAATTCGTTTAAATACGGACTAACTCGTAGTTCCGGGTTCCAAGTCCGATTTTTTCTGCATGCTCTACACAGGATTCCCAGTTGGTATCCGGATGCACCATATGAAAATGGTCTTTCTCATGAACATGCTGCATCTGTTCTTCCAATACACTGCCGTGTACTACCGGCTGCTTATTGCAGGCATCTGCACATGCCATGTCCAGTGCTACCGGATCGAAGGATGCAAACATTCCTACATCCGGGATAATAGGAATATCATTTTCTGGATGGCAGTCGCAGTTCGGTGACACATCACATACCAGCGAAATATGGAAACACGGGCGGTTCTGGCAGACTGCCTTGGAATACTCTGCAATCCGGTAATTCAAAAGATTGGATGCATTCCAGTTGGTTGGATTGACTGCGTCTTTTGGGCATACGCCGATACATCTGCCACAGCCCACACATTTATTTTCATCAATACCTGCCTTGCCATCTGTGATATGTGGTGCATCATGGGCACAGATTCTTACACAGGCTCCACAGCCTACACACAGGCTCTGGTCTACCGCCGGTTTGCCGGAGCAATGCATTTCCATTTTTCCGGCACGGGAACCACAGCCCATTCCGATATTTTTTAAAGCACCACCAAATCCGGCCCCCTCATGTCCTTTAAAATGTGTCAGGGAAATAAATACATCTGCATCCATCACGGCTCTTCCGATTTTGGCTTCCTTCACATATTCCCCGTCTACCGGAACCAATGCTTCGTCCGTTCCTTTCAGCCCATCTGCGATAATCACATGGCATCCGGTGGAAAATGGTGTAAATCCGTTTTCATATGCTGTATCCATATGATCCAGTGCATTCTTTCTGCTTCCTACATAAAGGGTATTGCAATCCGTAAGAAATGCTTTTCCTCCACATTCTTTTACAAGATCCACCACTACTTTGGCATAATTCGGACGCAGAAATGCAAGATTTCCTAACTCTCCGAAATGAATCTTAATTGCTGCATATTTATCTTCAAAATCAATATTTTTCATTCCAGCTGTAATACAAAGGCGACGCAGCTTCTGCAACAAATTTTCTGAGCCGCTGGTTTTAAAACTGGTATAGTATACTTTGGACGCTTCCATATGTTGTTCTCCTACTTGTTTTTACTTATTATTTACACACTTTTTATACTTCATATCATAATATAATCCGCCGCTTTTTTCAATAAAATGCAGACTGTTTTGTATCTTTGTGCGTTCTTAAAATTATTGCAGCACTCATTAAATCTGCATGCAGGCATGAAATTTTTTCTTCTATATTTCACCAGAAAAAAAGCAGCATCCGGTTTCGTAGGATAAAACTTTCGCTTTTCCTCAATCGTGACGCTGCTTCTGTTATTTTTATATTGGCTACATTGCTTTTCTCTGTTCAAAATGTACTTCTGTCATCATTTCCGGATTCAGCACATGCTCTAAATCTGCCTCGCTCATCAATTTCCGTTCCAGAACGATTTCTCTTACACTCTTGTTCTCCCGGAGTGCTGTCTTTGCGATGTCGGCAGATTCCTTATATCCAAGATACGGGCAAAGTGCTGTGGAAATACCAACACTCTTGTCTACCAGACTGCGGCAGTGTGCCTCATTGGCTGTGATTCCATGTATACAATTCTTTGTCAGTGTCTCAACCGCTTCTTTTAAAGTATCGATGGAATCAAAAAGGCTGTAAAATACCACCGGCTCAAAAGCATTCAGTTCCATCTGTCCTGCCTCTGCCGCCATGGTAATTGCTGTGTCATTTCCAATGACATGGAACGCTACCTGGCTTACCACTTCCGGAATAACCGGATTTACTTTGCCCGGCATAATAGAAGAACCATTCTGTCTTGCCGGAAGGTTAATTTCACCAAACCCGGTTCTTGGTCCGGAGGATAACAGTCTTAAATCATTACACATTTTTGAAAGGTCTACGGCGCATGCTTTCAGTGCACCGGATACCATCACGAATCCATCCAGATTCTCTGTAGCATCAAATAAATCCTCTGCCTGTTTCAGCGGATAACCGGTTATCTTTGCCAGTGCCGGCACCACGTTAGATAAATATGCCGGAGAAACATTGATGGCAGTTCCAATTGCGGTTCCCCCCAGATTTACAGTAAACATTTCACATCTTACTTCTTTCAGCCGCTCATAATCACGTTTTACCATGGTTGCATAGGCATGAAAGGTCTGTCCGAGGCGCATCGGCACTGCATCCTGAAGCTGCGTTCTTCCCATCTTTAAGATTCCATCAAATTCTGCTGCTTTAATCCGAAGCTCCCTCTCCAGTCCATCCAGTTCTGCCAGCAACGGTTTTAACAGTTCCAGCACCGTAAGTTTTCCGGCTGTTGGAATCACATCATTGGTGGACTGGGACATATTCACATGGTCATTCGGATGAATCCGGCTATAATCACCTTTTCTTCCTCCCATCCATTCATTGGCACGGTTTGCCAGCACCTCGTTCATGTTCATATTGGCACTGGTCCCGGCGCCACCCTGAATAGCATCTACAATAAATTCATCGGCAAAACATCCACGAATCACTTCATCACAGGCTCTTATAATTGCTTCTGCCTTATCTGCCGGAAGAGCCAGCGCATTCCGATTACTCTGTGCCGCTGCCTTCTTTACTTTTGCAAGGTTGCGGATAAATACAGGATGCAGACTCTGTCCTGTAATCGGAAAATTCTGTTTTGCCCGCAAAGCCTGTACGCCATAATAAGCCTCCTTTGGCACTTCCATTGTTCCAATTGAATCGGATTCCATACGCATTTCTTCTGTCATGATGTTTCCCTCTCTCTTTCTTATTTTTTTAACCCTACTTAGTAACGCAAATAGCGTCAAGACAGTCTTATCCTGTCCTGACGCCATTGTCACAAGGGTTTGTTTTCAATTTTTATTTTTTGTTTTTTGGTTCTGTCAAAGACTAGCACTCTTTGACCAGAAGGTAAATAGTTTTAAGTCAAAACGTGCTTTATATTTGTTTTTAGTGTAGTTTTGATTAATTGTTTTAATATTGTTTGTTGTTTTCTTTATTTTCTTAAGTGTCTGTCTTTTCAACAAAATAGAGGTATGATATAATACTTGAAAATAAGCCAACATACTTGTATGTGTAAAATCCAGACAGTGTATACAGCAAAATATTCACCGGCTACAAAATTTTATATATTACTTTACCTGCTATTTCAGATGCTATTTCATTTGTCATTTTTCAGCATTATATTTGCAGATAAATTCATTTTTTACATCAACTGTATTTTTCAGGAAACGAAAGGAGCCTCTATGGAAAAGGAATTAGACAACATTGATAAAAGCATCATCCGGATCTTACAGGAAAATGCCCGCACTCCGGTCAAGGATATTGCAAAGGAAGTCTTTTTATCTTCCCCGGCGGTTTCTGCCCGGATTGAGCGGTTGGAAAAACGAGGGATTTTAACCGGCTATCATGCCACTGTAAATCCCATGCTCTTTGGCTATCACATTAAGGCTTTCATTAATCTTGAGGTGGAACCGGCACAAAAAAAGGAATTCTACCCTTTCATCGATAGAATTCCCAATGTAATTGAATGTAATTGTGTCACCGGTGATTATGCCATGCTGGTGGAAGTCATGTTTCAGACTACCATCCAGCTTGACCACTTCATCAACGAACTGCAGCATTTCGGACGAACCAAAACACTAATTGTATTCTCTACTTCTGTGGAGCACCGCGATGTGCCCGTGAACTGATGAATTTTGCAATTCCTTCCACCCCGATTGTCAGGTAACGGAACAGTGACTCTGCAGCAAAAGCAAATACAATCATCAGAAGAATACTAATCTTAGACATCTGGCTCATGGCAAATAACTGGTTTAAGCAGATGCCGCAGAAAAGCAGCCCGGCGATATTAAAAATTAAAATTCCATATTTAAACTTATTCATCGGATGGCTGATTTTAATCAGAATCATAAATCCTACAACACATAAAAGCATGGTGGATGCAGTTGCCACATCGGAAGCAGGTATAGAAAATACTTCTCCGCAGACTACCAGCGAACCAACGATTAATACATCGGTCAGTCCTGCCGGAAATGCTTTTAATAATACTTTCCGTAAAAACCGTCCTTCAATACGGTTGCGGTTTGGCTCCAATGCCAGTAAGAATCCCGGTGCCCCAATGGTAAACATACTGATGAGGGAAATCTGTGCCGGCTCTAACGGATAAGTAATTGTCGATACCACTGCAAAGATTGCCATTAACAGTGAGAATATATTTTTTACAAGAAACAGGCTGGCAGAACGCTGCACATTGTTTACTACCTGCCGTCCTTCTGATACCACATCCGGCATATGGGCAAAATCGGAATCTAAAAGAACTACCTGTGCCGCCTGCGCTGCTGCTTCACTTCCGGACGCCATTGCCACGCTGCAATCCGCATCCTTCATTGCCAGAATATCGTTAACTCCATCGCCGGTCATTGCTACGGTATGTCCCGCATCCTGCAATGCATGTACCAACTTCTGCTTCTGTTTCGGAGTTACCCGTCCAAATACGGTATAGCGGTCTGCCGCATCATAAATTTTCTCATCGGTATCCAGTGTGCCTGCATCCACATATTTCTCCGCATGCTCGATTCCGGCACATCGTGCCACTTCGGATACGGTCTCCGGGTTATCACCGGAAATTACTTTCACTGCTACACCCTGGGTCTTAAAATAACCAAAGGTCTTCTTCGCATTTTCACGAATTGGATTGGAAAGAATCACATAACCCAGCGGCTCCGGTTTTTCGGTCAGGGTTCCCTTGATATCACTTCCCGGATATTTTGCCAGCAAAAGCACACGATAACCTTTTTTCGTATATTCCCTAATCTCATCTGCAATTTCTTCAAAGGCATTTCCCATGACAAATTCTGGCGCACCCAGAAGATATTTTCCATCCTCAAATACAACGCCACTGTATTTTGTTGCAGAAGTAAACGGCATAACCTCCAGTGCTTTCCGCCGGGCAGCCATAAAGGTCTGTACTTCCGCTGTTTTATCTTTATTGCTGTCGTTATCGGTATCACTATCTCTATCCTTATCTTTGCCCTTCCGCTCCAGATAATCACGAATTGCTTCCATAGTAGCATTATTATCCGGCACTGCTGACGCATAATCCCGAAGCAGAGACTGAAGAAACGTATTTTCCGCATCCTTCGCCGGAACAATTTTTGCCACTTCCATACCGGCTTCCGTTATGGTTCCGGTTTTATCGACACAGAGCACATCAACTCTTGCCAGTGCTTCGATACTCTTCATGTCATGGAGCAGTACATGCCGCTTTGCCAGACGCATGGTTCCAAGTGCCAGGGCAATGGTCGTCAGAAGATATAATCCCTCCGGTATCATTCCGATAATTGCTGCCACCATGGAAACGATGCTCTTCTGGAAAGTCTCTCCATTTACGATATAGCCCTGCCAGAATAAAATGATTCCAATCGGAATAATCACAATACCAATCCATTTTACCAACTGGTTAATAGAGCGAATCATCTCGGACTGTTCTTCATTTCCCATCGCTTTTGCTTCTGCAGTCAGCCTGGAAATATAAGAATGCTTTCCTACCTTCTCCAGTCTCGCATAACATTCTCCGGATACCACAAAGCTTCCGGACATCAGCCTGCTTCCCGGTGTTTTCTCAATTTCATCGGCTTCTCCAGTCAGCAATGATTCATTTACCTGAATAGTACCTTCCAGAACAACGGCGTCTGCACAAATCTGGGTTCCTGCAGTCAGTAAAATGACATCATCCTTCACCAGCTGCTCCGATAAAATTTTCTTCTGCTCTCCATCCCGGATAACAATGGCATGGGGTGCATTCAGAAGGCTCATCTTATCTAAGACTTTCTTCGCCCGCAATTCCTGAATAATTCCAATCAGCGTATTTCCGATGATGATTGGCAGGAAAGTCAGGTTCCGGAAAGAACCGACCACACAAAGCAGAATCGTAATGACTAAGAAAATAAAGTTAAAGTACGTAAATACATTGGACTTTACGATTTCCTTTGCACTCTTCTCCGTGCTGATGTCTGTTTTATTTACAAATCCTTCTATAAAGCGTTCTTCTACTTCTTCCTTTGATAATCCCCGCAGGATACGTTTTTCTTCCGGCATTCTGTTTTCACTCATAAACTGTTTCTTCATCCTTTTCATTCTGTATGAAATTCATTATATAGCTTTCCCCTATGGTATGGTATAAATATTTTCTTAAATTATTATAAACTATGTAGAAACCTTTCTTAAAACATATCCCCCTTTTTCACTCTACCGGAAAGCAATTTCCTGTAAAGGAAACAAAGAATGTGCCTCGGCACATTCTCGCGCCTGCGGCGGTCGCTTGCGACATCTACCTTATACGCCGCAG
>OGOC01002614.1_pt1 | contig 11360 bp, 7 predicted proteins | sample 1552561 | NCBI WGS metagenome assembly OGOC01 (sample SAMEA2580148, study PRJEB22360) | human gut metagenome | biome: human gut; feature: human-associated habitat; material: faeces | place: Denmark | collected 2008/2010
AGAAGTGCTTGCAGGTATGAAAATCCAGTCGCAGGCGGATATGATAAGAGCAGCAGAAGAGATCGGCACCAAATATCACTGTGCAGTTCTTTGTAAGGGCGGGCATCAACTGAACGATGCCAATGATCTGCTGTGGAGAGATGGTGGATATAAGTGGTTCTACGGAGAGCGGATCGACAATCCGAACACGCACGGAACAGGATGTACTTTATCCAGTGCGATCGCATCAAATCTTGCAAAAGAATATGATTTGGATGAGTCAGTAGAACGTGCGAAGAAATATATTTCCGGAGCACTTGCAGCAATGCTGGATCTTGGCAAAGGCAGTGGTCCGATGAATCACGGATTTGCAATTAAAAATGAATATACAGAAAGCAAAGTGGAGGAATAGAAGTATGAATGAAAAGAGAACCTCTATCTTTGAAAATGGACTGATCTGGTTTGGGGCAGGCGTGTCCCTTGCAGAGATCCTGACCGGTACTTACTTTGCGCCGCTTGGATTCGGAAAAGGAGTTCTGGCGATTATTATTGGTCATATCATAGGATGCATGATGCTTTTCCTTGCCGGAGTAATTGGTGGAAAGACCAGACGAAGTGCAATGGAAACAGTAAAAATGAGTTTTGGCGAGAAGGGAGGAATCTTCTTCTCCTTCCTGAATGTGCTGCAGCTGGTTGGCTGGACAGCGATTATGATTTATGATGGAGCACTTGCAGCAAATGGTGTTCTTCATACCGGCAGATGGGTATGGTGTCTGGTGATCGGTGTACTGATCATCTTATGGATTGTGATCGGAATCACAAATCTTGGCAAGATCAATACGGTTGCAATGGCAGCATTATTTATTTTGACATTAGTTTTAAGTTTTATTATTTTCGGACATGGTTCATTAAAGCCGGTTGCAAATGATGGATTAACTTTCGGAGCAGCTGTAGAACTTGCAGTTGCCATGCCATTATCATGGTTGCCACTGATCAGTGACTACACAAGAGAAGCTAAAGAACCAACGAAAGCAACATGGGCAAGTGTGATCGTTTATGGATTGGTCAGCTGCTGGATGTATGTGATCGGTATGGGAATCTCTATCTTTACAGGAGAATCCGATATCGCACAGATCATGGTAAAAGCAGGACTTGGAATTGCAGGATTATTAATTATCGTATTCTCAACTGTAACAACAACATTCTTAGATGCTTGGTCTGCCGGAATTTCCAGTGAATCCCTATCTAAGAATATCAATGGAAAATGGATCGCAATCGCGGCAACAGTGATCGGAATGATTGGGGCAATTGTTTATCCGATGGACGATATCACAGATTTCTTATATCTGATCGGATCAGTCTTTGCACCAATGATCGCTGTACAGATCGCAGATTTCTTTATCCTTCATCAGGATTTCTCAAGAAAATCTGTATGTATTCAGAATATGATCGTATGGGTAGTTGGATTTATCGCATATCGCTGGCTGATGGGTGTCGATACGATCCTTGGAAACACACTTCCTGATATGGTGATCACGATTGTTTTAAGTGTGATCGTAAGTTTATTGTTTGGGAAGAAGAATGATTAAGCCCTTTATAAATTTCTTAGTTATGTAGGTACAAATGCAATTTATACTTTTGACACTTACATCATATAATAATAACATATAATACCCTATAAGATATTTCTATATCCTGTAGGGTATTTTTTGATTGAAATCTATTGACAATCAAACTCATATTTCTTATAATCATATTATTCCTATTAGAATTATATGAAATACAACGAAGAAGGTGACAGACATGAAAGAGATATTATGCTTTGGAGATTCCAATACATATGGATTGATCCCAGGTACAACAAGAAGATATGACAGAGAAACAAGATGGACAGGAATTTTAGCAGAGAAGCTTTACGATAAAGGATATCGAATTATAGAAGAAGGATTATGTGGAAGAACCAGTGTATTTGACGATGCGACAAGAGATGGAAGAAATGGAGCAAAAGTACTTCCAATGCTCTTAGAGACATACGCACCACTTGACCAGGTGGTTTTAATGCTTGGAACCAATGACTGCAAAACATATAACCATGCAAGTGCAGATCGCATCGGAAAAGGAATCGAAAAACTGATCCAGCAGATCAGAAAAGCTGATCCAGCGATCGATATTTTATTAGTATCTCCGATCGAATTAGGAGAAGATGTATGGAAACCAGGATTTGATCTTGAATTTGACCAGCATTCTGTGAAAGTATCCAAGCAATTAAAACAGACTTATTTAAAGATTGCATGGAAGTACGGATGTGATTTCCTTGCAGCAAGTGATGTAGCCAAGCCAAGTAAGGCAGATATGGAACATATGAATGAAAAAGGACATAAAAACCTTGCAAAAGCAATCGAATCATTTCTTGTAGAAAAGGAAAGAAATCATTCAAACAATTATGTAAATGTGGTATGATAAGACAAATGTGGTATTTTATAAGGATTCACATAATAAAAGAAATAAAATGTTCAGAAAGGAATTTTACATATGGAAACGATCAATCCACAGGAATGGAAACAAGACCTGCCAGCATTTAAAGAAAAGACAGACCAGTTTTATGCAGGAGAACTAAGTAAAGCAGATTACAAAGGATTTTCCGGTGGTTACGGAAGTTATGCACAGAAAGATGGAAAAGCAAGTATGATCCGTCTTCGTATGTCAGGTGGCCATTTAACAAAAGATAAATTAAAATTTATCGCAGACAGTATTAAAACATATAATGTAGATAAAGTTCACCTGACGACATGTCAGACGATTCAGTTACATAACTTACAGCCAGAAGCAATTTATGGAATCATGGAAGGTGGATTAGATCATGGTATTGTCACAATGGGTGGAGGTGGAGATTTTCCACGTAATGTAACCGTATCTCCATTGTCAGGTGTTGAAAAAGGAGAATATTTTAACGTTCTTCCATATGCCGAAGCAGCTGGAGAATATTTGATGACATTTATCAAAAAAGAAGTTATGCCAAGAAAATTAAAAGTTGGATTTTCAAACGGGCCAGCTAATGAGACACATGCAACATTCCGTGATCTTGGATTTGTGGCAAGGGAAGATGGAAACTTTGATGTTTACAGTGCTGGAGGACTTGGTAACAATGCGAGATTTGGACTGAAAGTTGCTGAGAATGTACAACCAGAGAAGATTCTTTATTATATTTGTGCAATGAGAGAAACATTTATTGCACATGGAAATTATAAACAACGTGGAAGAGCAAGAACGCGTTATATGCAGGAGACTTTAGGTGAAGAAGGATATATCAAAGCTTTCCATGAGAAATTAGATGAAGTTTTCGCATCCGGACAGGATCTTGATCTTCATGTAGAAATTTCTGAAGTGAAGAAACAGGGAGATGGAAGTAAAGTATCTGGTAAACGAGTGATCGATCAGAAACAGGAAGGATTATATGCAGTTTCTTATCACCCATTCGGTGGCTGTCCAAAACCTGAGAAATTAGGAGAGATCTATGATGTGATCAAAGATATGGATGAAGTGGAAGCAAGAATTTCACCAGATGAGACAATGTACATCATCAATCTGACAGGAGATGAAGCAAAGAAAGTTTTAGATGCGACAGATGATGGTGCAGAAACGTTGTTTGAGACATCTGTATCTTGTATCGGAGCAACGATCTGTCAGGTTGGATTAAGAGATTCTCAAGGATTATTACACAAAGTGATCGAAGCAGAAAGAGAAGCTGGATTAAAGGATGGTTCACTGCCTAAGATTCATATTTCTGGATGTATGTCTTCTTGCGGAACACATCAGATCGGAGAGATCGGATTCCACGGAAGTATGAAAGTAATTGATAAAGTTGCTCATTCTGCATTTGTACTTCATATCAATGGATCTGATCTTCAGGGAAAAGAGAAGATGGGAGAAGAAGTTGGGATCATTTTAGAAGAAGATATTCCACAGTTCTTGGTAAAATTAGGACAGGCAGTTGAGAGTGAAGAACTTGACTTTTCACAGTGGAATTTAAAACATCCAGAAGGAATCAAGGAAATCGCAAAAGAATATATAAAATAGGACACAGAGATAATGGCATATTTTCCAATGTTTGTACAACTAAAGAAGAAAAAATGTCTAGTGATCGGCGGTGGTAAGATCGCACTTCGTAAGATTGAAGTTTTAAAAGATTTTGAAGCAGATATTACCGTGATCGCACCAGAGATGATAACACAGATTCGGCAGATCGATCAGATTTGCCGAATCTTTCGAACGTTTATGGAGAAAGATTTTAATGAGGCAGATTTTGTGATCGCAGCAACCGATGATCAAAAAACAAATCATGAGATCAGCCAGATCTGCAGACGAAAGAAGATTCCTGTCAATGCGGTCGATCAGAAAGAAGATTGCAGCTTTATTTTTCCATCCTATGTAAAAGAAGGAGAAGTTGTCGCTGCATTTTCAAGTGGCGGGCAGAGTCCGTTGATCACACAGTATTTAAAAGAAAAGATCAAACCAGATTTGAATAAAGAATTAGGACAACTCGCACAAATCTTGGGAAGTCTGAGAAAGCTTGCAAAATCATGCATTGTCACAGAACAGGAACGAAAGGCATTTTATAAAGAATTATTACAAATCGGATTAGAGGATATTGATTCATTGGAAGAACAACGAATCAATGAAATCATTCAAAAATATATATCAGAGTGAAATCGAGGAACAGTAAAAATGGAACGTACAAGAAGATTAAGAACAAGCAACTATATGAGAGATATGGTAAGAGAAAATCATGTGAGAATTGACGAATTGATCTATCCAATCTTTGTTACAGAAGGAGAAAATATCAAACATCCTGTAGAATCTATGCCAGGGATTTATCAGTATTCGCTGGATCGTTTATCAGAGGAAATTAACAGGATCAAAGAAGCGGGGATCAAAGCAATTTTAATCTTTGGAATCCCAGATCATAAAGATGAAGTCGGAAGTGGTGCATACGCTGAAGATGGAATTGTGCCAAAGGCGATCCGCCAGATCAAAAAAGAGTATGAAGAACTTTTGATCATTGCGGATGTATGTCTTTGTGAATACACATCTCATGGACACTGTGGCCTTGTGAAAGACGGAGTGATCTTAAATGATGAAACACTTCCGCTTCTTGCAAAGGCATCTGTAAGTTATGCAAAAGCAGGGGCAGATATCATTGCGCCAAGTGATATGATGGATCTTCGAGTGAAAGCTATTCGTGAAGCTTTAGATGAAGCAGGATTTGTATACACACCGATCATGTCTTATAGTGCCAAGTTTGCGTCAGGATACTATGGACCATTTCGTGATGCAGCACATTCTGCACCAGGATTTGGAGATAGAAAAACATACCAGATGGATCCAGCAAATGGACAGGAAGCTCTAAGAGAGATTGGGGAAGACATCGAAGAAGGAGCAGACTTGATCATTGCCAAACCAGCACTTGCTTATATGGATATTATGAAAGAAGCATCTATGAAATACAATATTCCGATCGTTGCATACAATGTAAGCGGAGAATATGCTATGGTAAAAGCAGCTGCGGCCAATGGATGGATCGATGAGAAAAAGATCGTTATGGAAAATATGGTCGGATTAAAACGTGCTGGTGCAAAGATGATCATTACATATCATGCACTTGATGTTGCAAAATGGCTGAAAGAAGAGGAAAGATAAAATGAAAGATACAAGATCAAAAGAATTATATGAACGAGCAAAAGTACATATTCCGGGAGGGGTAAACAGTCCAGTTCGTGCATTCCGTGCGGTAAATCGTACTCCAAGATTCATGGAATCTGCAAAAGGAGACCGTATTATTGATGCCGATGGAAATGAATATATCGATTATATATGTTCATGGGGACCTGGAATCTTAGGACATACTCATCCTCAAGTCATCAAAAAAGTCATGGACTCTTGTGAAAACGGTTTGACTTTCGGAGCACCAACAGAGAAGGAAGTGATCCTTGCAGAATTGATCAGTGAATTGATCCCGTCTATGGAAGTAAGCCGCCTGGTAAGTTCTGGAACAGAAGCTGTTATGAGTGCGATCCGTGCAGCCAGAGGATTTACAGGGAGAGATAAGATCGTTAAATTCCGCGGATGCTATCATGGACATTCCGACAGTTTGTTAGTAAAAGCAGGATCGGGAGCACTTACAACATCTGTTCCAGACAGTGCCGGAGTTCCAAAAGATGATACGAAGAATACATTAGTCGCAGAATACAATGACAAAGATTCTGTACAAAAACTATTTGATGAAAATAAAGATCAAATCGCAGCAGTGATCGTAGAACCGGTGGCAGCTAATATGGGATTAGTACTTCCAGAAGAAGGATTTCTCGAATTTTTAAGAGAGATCACAAAAGATCACGGATCATTATTGATCTTTGATGAGGTTATTACAGGTTTTAGGCTATCTCTAGGAGGAGCACAGCAGTATTATAATATCAAGCCGGATATCACAACACTTGGAAAAATTGTTGGTGGAGGAATGCCGATCGGTGCGTATGGCGGAAGAAGAGAAATCATGCAGATGATCTCTCCAGATGGGCCAGTTTATCAGGCAGGAACATTGTCAGGAAACCCAGTTGCAACAACGGCAGGAATTGAGACATTAAATATCTTAAAAAATGATCCGCAGATTTACGAAAGACTAGAGCAAAAAACAAGAAAACTTGCTGATGCAGCAAGAGAAGCAGGAAAAGGACATATTTGTGTTAATCAGATTGGATCTTTAATGAGTGTATTCTTTACAGACCAGAAAGTCAGAGATTTTGAAAGTGCTGTGACATCCAATACAGAACAGTATGCAGATTATTTTGGATATTTACTAGATCGCGGAATTTATATTGCACCATCTCAGTTTGAGACAATGTTTATTTCTAACGCACATACAGAAGAAGATATTGAGAAAACATGTAAACTTGCAGGAGAGGCTCTATGCAGTTTGGATTTCTAGGAATTGATTATAAAAATGCAGATCTTACCATTCGTGATGAAATTTCATTTACGGATCAGAAGAAGCTTGAATTTTTTCATAAAGCAGAGAAAATCGGAGTTGAACAGGTGATGATCTTATCGACCTGTAACCGCAGTGAGATTTATTATTTTTTTGATGATGAACAACAGATCAAAAAAATACAAAATATATACTGTGATATGTTCGATAAAGCAGAGATCGAGCAATATATCAGACATTGCGAAGAAGACAAAGCAGTTTCTTATCTGTTTCAAGTAACCGCAGGATTAGAATCTATGGTACTAGGAGAAGATCAGATTCTTGGACAAGTAAAAGATGCCTTGGATTTTTCAAGAACCATGGGATTTAGCAAGAAAGAACTAAATAAAGTCGTAAGAGATGCTATTACTTGTGCAAAAAAGGTAAAAACAACGTTTAGAATAAGTGAGAAACCAGTATCTGTTGGATATATCGGAATCTGTGAATTACAGAAAATATGTGATATCAAAGACAAAATGGTCTTGGTGATCGGAAGCGGAGATACTGCAGTTCTTGCACTTCGTTATCTGCAGGAATATGAAGCAGGCAAGATTTATTTATGCAGCCGAACACTGGCACATGCAGGAAATGTTCAGAAAGAGTTTCAAGAGATTGAGATCATTTCTTACGAACAAAGATATGAGATCATGAAACAATGTGATATTGTAGTATCTGCAACATCAGCACCACATGTGGTTGTAAAACAAGAATATTATACGCCAGAAAAACAAGTTACATTTTTAGATCTTGCAACACCAAGAGATATTGATCCAAAACTTTCAGATGACGCAAAGGTAAATCTGATCAATTTAGATACGATCAAAGAGATTTCTAAAGCAAATCAGTCAGAACGTGAAGAACTTTGCAGACAAAGCAATACGATGATCAGCAAAGCAAAAGAAGAAACGATGCAGTGGCTGTTTCAGGCACCAATGGAAGAAACAATTCGCTCCTTGCAGGAAAAATGTACAGAGATCGTGGAAGATAGTTATTCATATTTATCAAGAAAAATAGATTTTGGAACAAGAGAGCAGAAACTTCTAAAGAAGGTGTTAAATGCATCCTTGCAGCGCATGATCAAAGAACCGATTCAGGAATTAAAACATTTAGAAACAAGACAGGAACAAGCAGATTATAAGAAGATGGTAGAACAGCTTTTTGGGATAGAGACAAAGAAAGGAAAATGACCTATGAAATATATCATCGGATCAAGAGGATCACGCCTTGCACTGATCCAGACAAAATATGTTCAGGAAAAATTAGCGAAAGCTTATCCAGAACACACTTTTGAAATCCAGATCATTAAAACAAAAGGTGATAAGATTCAGAATAAACCATTAGATAAAATTGGTGGAAAAGGTCTGTTTGTCAAAGAGATTGAAGAAAAGATCATTTCTGGGGAAATCCATATGGGAGTTCACAGCATGAAAGACATGCCGTCAACCCCGGCAAAAGGCCTTGTTTTTACAAAAGTATGGAAAAGGGAAGATCCAAGAGATGTGTTGATCCTTCGAACAGCGAAACATCTGTCTGAATTACGAGAAGATGCTGTGATAGCAACAGGAAGCAAAAGAAGAGCATTTCAGTTATTAAAGTTAAGACCAGACCTTCAGATTATAAATATTCGAGGGAATGTTGATACGAGACTTCGAAAAATGGAGGAACAACAATTAGATGGAATCGTTCTTGCGGCAGCAGGTCTTAAAAGACTAGGAATGGAAGATGTGATCACGCAATATCTGGCGCCAGAAGACATGATCTCAGCACCAGCACAGGGTGCTCTGGCTTTGGAAGTAAGAGAAGATCAGAAAGAATTGCAAAAGATGTTGGATGTATTTTGTGATGAAGAAACAATGAACGAAGTATGTGCAGAACGAAATTTCTTAGAACAAATGGGAGGCAGTTGTCATACTCCGGCAGGTGCCAGATGTCAAAAGACAGATCAAGGGTACGAACTATATGCTATGTTTGGAAATGAAGATGGAAGTAAACAGGCATATACGAAAGTTTATGGAACATGCCCTGAGATTTTAGCACAAACGGCAGTAAAAAATGTCAAAAAACAGCTGGCAGGAATCGTATATTTAATTGGTGCAGGACCGGGAGATCCAGGACTTATCACGGTTAAAGGAAAAGAAATCTTAAAAAAAGCGGATTGTGTCATTTATGACAGATTGATTCCACAAGAATTATTAGATGAAACAAAAGAAGGATGCGAACATATCTATGTTGGAAAAGAAAATCATCATCATACGATGAAACAAGAACAGATCAATGAATTATTAGCACAAAAAGCATTACAATATGATATCGTAGTGCGTTTAAAAGGTGGGGATCCATTTGTCTTTGGAAGAGGTGGAGAAGAAGCCATATATTTAGCCGATCATGGAATTTATTGTGAAGTTGTTCCAGGAATCAGCTCCTGTATCGCAGCTGCGGAACTTGCGGGGATTCCTGTAACTCATCGAGGAATCTCCAAAGGATTCCGTGTTGTGACAGCACATGATCGAAGAAATCAGTTATCTGATCTTAATTTTGCATCTATGGCAACGTCTGAAGAAACCTTAGTGTTCTTAATGGGACTTTCGAAACTAGAAGAGATCACAACGAATCTATTAAAAAATGGAATGGATGCCAATACACCTGTTGCAGTTGTTTCTAGTGCAGCATCTACAAAGCAGCAAACGTGTGAAGCAACATTAAATACGATTCATGAAAAAGTAAAGCAAGAAAAACTTTCATCACCAGCAGTCATTGTTGTAGGAGAGGTTGTGAAACTTCAAAAACAGATTCAAAAACTAGAAGATACAACCTGTCATTTAGTTACCAAAATAGGAGATCAGCCATCAAAGTTAGCGCAGATATTAAAAGATCATGGATATAAGATCAAGGAACTTCAGACGGGAGAGATTTCTTATAGATATGACCGGATTTCCAAAGAGGAATTAGCGAAAGTGACCTATCTGATTTTTACAAGCAGATATGGAGTTCATGGTTTTATGAAACAGATGAAATCTTCGAATCTGGATCTTCGAGATCTCTTCGATAAAAAAATTGTCGTTGTAGGTAAAAAGACAAAAGATGTCTTGATGCAATATGGGATTATAGCAGATCTTATGCCAGAAGAAGCAGGAGAGATCAATCTTTCCGAACTTATGAAACAGGAAGTAGATGCAAAGGATGTGGTCTGGTACTGTAAAGGCATATCTGGTGGAGAAAAATTAAAAAAAGCCCTTACACCGATCTGTCAGGTAACAGAAAAGGTCATGTATGAAAATAATAGAAAGATTTTAAGTGAAATTCCAGAAATGAAAGATATCCGAAGTGTTTCTTTTACCTGTGCATCATCAGCTCGAAGATTTTTTGATCAGATAGGAGAAGAAAAGCAACAATGGATAGAGAATATTCCGTGTATCAGTATTGGAGAAAAGACAACGAAGCAGCTTCGAGAAATAGGAGTACGGCATATTTTAGAATCTAAGGATACAACCTATGTATCAATGTTTTATAAAATCAAAGAATCAATGTTATAATAGAAAAAGAAAGGCAGAGTAAGATCATTATGGGATTTGAATTTCAGATTTTAGACAAACTTCAAACGATCCATACTCCATTATTAGACAGATTTATGGTAGCTATTACGAAACTGGGAGATGCAGGGATCGTATGGATCATTTTAACAGTCATTTTATTACTGATACCAAAAACAAGAAAATCAGGAGTATACATGGCAGTTGCATTAATTGCAGATTTGATCATTTGTAATGTGATCTTAAAACCGATCGTGGCAAGAATAAGACCATATAGCATTAATCAGACGGTCCATCTGTTGGTCACACCATTGAAGGATTATTCTTTTCCATCGGGACATACAGCTGCATCATTTGCATCGGTCAGTGCACTGTATTTTGCGGGAAGAAAGAGAATGGCAGCAGGAGCTTTGATAGTATCTGTTTTAATCGCGTTTTCAAGAATGTATTTATACGTTCATTATCCAACGGATGTTTTAGGAGGTTTGATCATTGGGCTCTTATGTGGATGGATCGCAGATATGATCATCCAAAAAGTTATGGAAAAAAGATCAAGGAAAAGTAGATAGATTTTGTACTAAATCAGATTCAAGTTGAATAAATTGGAAAAAAAGGCTATAATATGAATTATAAATCGTATGTAGAATACAATGTACGCATACAAGAATCTAATAATAATCACATCAAGAGTTGACATAAAGAGTAGATGATCAAGAAGAAGGAGAGTAGTATGAAAACAAAAATCGAAGTACAGTTTCAGGAACGCAACATAGATGTAAAAGACACAGAGAAACTTGTTAAAGAAAATTTAAAAGCAGCTGGTGTTAAAA
>OGOC01002619.1_pt1 | contig 11339 bp, 7 predicted proteins | sample 1552561 | NCBI WGS metagenome assembly OGOC01 (sample SAMEA2580148, study PRJEB22360) | human gut metagenome | biome: human gut; feature: human-associated habitat; material: faeces | place: Denmark | collected 2008/2010
GGCGATATCCTTACCATACACCATCAGCTGGAGTTCCGGGTTCTTCATACCGCTCCACCAGAAGGCCGGCTCGATTTTAAGGTTATCGGCAGAAAGCGTACTGGAAGCGAAAAGGGCCAGTAAAAGGCTCAAGAATAAATGTCTGTTCATGATATATGTTTATTGATTTATATGACAAGGTTGTACATACGCAAAGATAGAAGGATTCCATTGATAATAACACGTTTCTGCCCAGCGAAAAGAGAATAAAAATCACGCGAACGTTTGCGAACCCTCGTAAATTAAGACTATCTTTACTGCCTAAATCTAATCAACTAATTCAAATGATAAAAAGTCTAATTGTATCCATGCTTCTGACAGGTTGCGTTTCCTCCCTGTCCGCACAACAAAGTTTTTGGAAAGAAGATTTCTCTGCCGGGAAATTACCCGACGGCTGGATGATTGTCGATTCGACGAAATCGGCAAAGTGTGAATGGATTGTTACCGATCAGCCTTATCCCGGTTCTTTCCAGTTTGAGCAACAAGCGCCTCCCATCGCCTCTACGAGTCGTGGCTATCATATGCAATTCCGGCCGGGCGTAGTCACCGGGGAGGAGATCACGAAGTGGAATCAACGGGAGGAATACCCGAACGGCTATTTCCAGACTAGCGCTATCGATTGCGCGGGAAAGAACGATGTGGTGTTGAAATTCCAACACTTGTTTCGTTGGAATAATTGGTTCACCGGAAAACGTGCCGGCCTTTGGGTTGGCGTCAGCAACGACGGGGTGAATTGGAAAGAGTATAACGTGATGGATAAGATCCCCGCCGCTACCCAGCTTCACGCCCCGGTGAATGAGGAGATCAACATCAGCGAGGTAGCCGCAAACCAGAAAACTGTCTACTTGCGTTTCTTCTGGCGGGATATCTTCTCTTGGTATTGGATGGTCGATGATATTGAGCTGACAGAGCCTTTCGCACATGATTTGGCTTTGGAGAAAGTGACCTCACACCAAGAAACCGGGAATACGTTCACGAAGGAAGACGTGTTGAAAGTGAAGCTGAAGAACGTTGGTTCCCAGCCCGTAGACGAGGATTTCACGGTAACCGCCTCCTTGAACAACGGTCAGAAACTAACCGCCACGGTAACCGCCTCCGGGCATCCGATCGCTAAACAAGAGGAATATGAGGTAGCTTTCCCCGCTACCGACCTAACCCAGATGGGCTCCTATAAAATAGAGTTCGCTATCCAATACCCGAAGGATGAGCGTTCGTCAAACAACGTATTAAAAGCGAACCTGTTCGCCGCCCGTATGAACTTGGGTAAGTTGACGAAGTTCAATAAGATCAGCAACACGGAATATGAGTTCGTCTCCGGGTACGCTAAGGTTAAGTTGATGTTTTACCGGGATGATATCTTCCGTATCTGGTTGGCACCGGATGGGGCATATACCAATCCGGCGGCAAACTCGATCGTTGTGGATTATGGGGTAAAGAACCCGAGAGTCTCCATGGCCGACAACGGCAGCTATTATAAGTTCACGACTCCCCAATGTGTCGTACGTGTCTATAAGAACCCTATTCGTTTCGCCATGTATGACAAGAATAACCGTGCCGTGATCTACGAGGAGGCCGAACCACTTGCCTTCGGACTGAAAACGACCCAAACGATGCGCCGTAGCGGTGATGAGGATTTCTACGGTTGCGGTATGCAACAAGGTAATTTCTCATACGCCGGGAAGGAAGCGGATATCGAGGTGACCGGTTGGGATGAGGATCAATCCTCTAACCCGGCTCCCTTCTATATGTCCACGAAAGGATATGGCGTATTCCGCAATACGTTTGCCCCGGGCCATTATGCCTTCAACGGCACGGAGATGCTGGACAAGAACTATGATGATGGCTTTAAGCTGATGGGCTTCACCAGTCAGTTGACGCATAACGAGAATCGCTTTGATGCGTTCTACTTCTACGGCCCTTCCTTGAAAGACCTATTGAACGACTATACGGATATCACCGGAAAACCTTTTATGCCGGCGATGTGGATGCTTACGATGGGAGACGCCGACTGCTATAACAAAGGGGAACAGCGCACCGGATGGCCTCAATCCACCCCGGACGTAATCAGCCAAGTTGCTGATAAATATGTGGAATATGATATGCCCCGTGGCTGGATCTTGCCGAACGATGGCTATGGTTGCGGCTATGTGAAATTGGATTCTGTTGTGACGGAATTAGGTAAACGAGGTTTCCATACGGGCTTGTGGACAGAGAATGGTGTGGATAAGATTGCCTACGAGGTTGGTAAATGTGGTACCCGCCTGTGTAAATTGGATGTGGCTTGGGTTGGAGAAGGCTATGAGTTTGCCTTGAACGGCTGTAAATCCGCATTCGAGGGTATCGAGAACAATACGAACGAACGGGGTTTCGTATGGGCTGTTTGCGGTTGGGCCGGAACCCAGCGGTATTCTACGGTATGGAGCGGTGATCAAGTGAGCAACTGGGATTATATCCGTTACCATATCCCGACGATCACGGGTGCCGGCCTTTCCGCCATGAACGCCGCTACTAGCGATGTGGACGGTATCTTCGGCGGTTCCCCGAAAACCTATACCCGCGACTTGCAATGGAAGGTCTTCACCCCGATCTTTATGACCATGAGCGGCTGGGCGGATGCCGACCGTCAGCCTTGGGTATATGGGCATCCGTACACGGATATCAACCGTAAATTCCTAAAGCTGAAGATGCGTCTGAACCCGTACGCCTATACCTATTGCCATGAGGCGCATACGACCGGTGTACCGATGGCTCGTGCGATGGTACTGGAATTCCCGGATGACGTGGTTACCCGTGATACAACCACCCAATATCAATTTATGAGTGGCGAGTGGATGATGGTTGCTCCTGTATATACCCGTAAGAACGTACGCGATAGTATTTACTTCCCTGCCGGAGAATGGTACGACTATTGGACCGGAAAGACATACGAGGGTGGCAAGTGGTTGGATAAATATGAGGCTAAACTGGATATTTGCCCGGTATTTATCCGTCAAGGCGCCATTATCCCGATGTACCCGGATATGAATTATGTCGGCGAGAAACCTGCGGATGTCTTGACCTTGGACTTATATCCCTACGGAAACACCTCTTTCAATTTATATGAAGACGACGGTCTCACCCGTGATTATAAGAAAGGCGAATTTGCCCGTACCTTAATCTCTGTTTCCTCCCCAAAAGGTGAGAAAGGCACGATCACCGTGGATATAGCGAAAGCGAAAGGAGATTATAAAGGACGTTACCAAGAGCGTACTTACCTATTGGATGTCCGCTCAGAATCCAGCCCGTCAAACGTAACCGTAGCCGGGAAGCCGCTATCTGCCATCTCCCCCGAAGCGTTCAATGCCGGACAAGAAGGCTGGTACTTCGATGCCTCGGACCGTATGGGAAGGGTTAAGGTACGGACGAACCGCTTGTCTACGAATCAAGATCAGAAGATTGTAATTGGTTTCTAACACTTCTATTTATTTTAAAGGTATATGAAAACACAATTGACTTTATGTATATCCGGGACATTGACGCTTATCGGAATGTCCGGTTGCGAAAAAACTCCGGAGCGTCCTATGAATGTTGTGTATATCTTAGCGGATGATTTAGGATATGGAGATGTTGGCTGTTATGGCCAACAGATTATCAAGACTCCCAATATAGACCGGATGGCGAAGGAGGGAATGTTGTTTACGCAGCATTATGCCGGATGTACGGTGAGTGCCCCTTCCCGTTGTTCCTTGATGACCGGATTGCATACGGGACATACGCAAGTCCGGGGAAACCGGGAGATCACGCCCGAAGGCCAACAGCCGATGCGGGAGGATACCTATACGTTGGGTAAATTAATGAAATCGGCCGGTTATACGACCGGTATCTTTGGTAAATGGGGGTTGGGAAATCCGGGCTCTGTCTCCATTCCTAATAAGATGGGCTTCGATGAGTTTTATGGGTATAATTGCCAACGGCAGTCGCATTCCTTCTATCCGGATCATTTATGGCATAATGAGGAGAAGGTTCTTTTTCCTGAAAACGAGAACAATGCTTGCAAGACATATTCACAAGATTTGATTCATGAGCAAGCTTTGAAATTCATCCGGGATCATAAGGAGCAACCGTTCTTCGCGATGCTTACCTATACGCTGCCTCATGCGGAATTGAATCTTCCGCATGATTCTATTTATAAGATGTACGAGAACTCATTCGAGGAGACTCCTTATATTGGTAAGTTTGATAAAGTGTATGGCGGTTATAACACCTCGGAGAAGCCCTTGGCCTCCTTTGCCGCCATGGTCTCCCGGTTGGATAAATACGTGGGGGATGTAATGGCTGAATTGAAAGAGTTGGGTTTGGATAAGAATACGATCGTGATTTTTACCAGCGATAACGGCCCGCATCATGAGGGTGGAGCTGATCCGGACTTTTTCAAGAGCTACGGACCTTTCAGGGGGATCAAACGGGATGTATATGAAGGAGGTATCCGTATACCTATGGTGGCATGGTGCCCGGGTACGATCAAGGCCGGAGCTCAATCGGATCATATAAGCGCATTCTGGGATGTCATGCCTACGTTGGCAGAGCTTACAGGTACGGTTTTGCCCGAGCAGACGGATGGAATCTCTTTCTTACCAACCTTGTTATCAAAGAAAAATCAACAGGCCCATAATTATTTATATTGGGAATTTCACGAGTTGAATGGCCGGGAAGCATTGCGCTCCGGTAAATGGAAACTAATCCGGCAACCGATCGTGGGTGAAACTATATTGGAACTGTATGATTTAAGTAATGATATACATGAGGATACGAATCTAGCGGAGAAGTATCCCGATAAGGTAAAAGAACTAGTATCCTTAATGGACAACGCCCGTACAGAGTCTCCGTACTTTGACTTTGGAAGAGAAAAGTAGGCGTGCGAGTAGAGAATAAAGTGTAGGCGTAATATCTGTTAGGTAATGATAAAAAAGGCTTTCTTTCAGCGAGAAAGCCTTTTTTTTGTATCTTTGGCTCTCGTAATTTTAAGACAAAAAGAAGTAAGACTATGTTAGACGTTCAAGCGATCCGAAAAGACTTTCCGATCTTGGATCATAAGATATACGATAAACCGCTTATATATTTTGATAATGGCGCTACTACCCAGAAACCTCGTCAAGTGGTAGAAAAGATAGAGAATGGATATTATAACGTAAACGCCAATATCCACCGAGGCGTACATTTCTTGAGCCAAGCGGCGACAGAGGCGCATGAGGAGGCTCGCAAAACGGTACAGCATTTCTTGAATGCCCGTTCCTCGAATGAGATTATTTTTACCCGGGGAACTACGGAATCCATCAATCTGATCGCTTCCAGCTTTACGGATGAATGTATGTCGGCAGGGGATGAGGTGATCGTGTCCGTGATGGAGCATCATTCCAATATCGTTCCTTGGCAGATACAAGCGGCCCGGAAAGGTATTACGTTGAAGGTGATCCCGATGAATGAGAAAGGGGAGTTGAATCTGGATGAGTATCGTAAATTATTCTCGGATAAGACTCGTCTGGTTTCCGTGACTCATGTGTCTAACGTCTTGGGTACGGTAAATCCGGTAAAGGCGATGATCGAGATCGCTCATGAACAAGGCGTACCGGTGTTGGTAGACGGGGCTCAAGCCGTTCCGCATATGAAGGTGGATGTGCAGGACTTGGATGCGGAGTTCTATGTTTTCTCTGGTCATAAGATTTACGGACCGACGGGTATCGGGGTCTTGTATGGTAAAGAGGAGTGGTTGGATAAACTTCCTCCGTATCAGGGAGGAGGCGAGATGATCGCTACGGTCTCGTTCGAGAAGACAACTTTTAATGAGCTTCCCTTTAAGTTTGAGGCGGGAACTCCGGATTATATTGGTAGCACGGCGTTGGCGGAAGCCTTGCGGTATGTAGACCGGATCGGTATAGAGAATATAGCTGCTTATGAGGATGAGCTTTTGCGATATGCGACCGCTGGATTAAATACGATCGAAGGGATGCGTATTTTCGGACAAGCGGATCATAAAGGAGCGGTGCTTTCTTTTTTGGTGGGTAATATCCATCATTACGATATGGGGATGTTGCTGGACCGTTTGGGAATAGCGGTTCGTACAGGGCATCATTGTGCCCAGCCTTTGATGCATGCCTTAGGGATCGAGGGGACGGTGCGGGCGTCTTTCTCCTTTTATAATACGAAAGAGGAGATCGATACGTTCATCGCAGGTGTGGAACGAGTTCGGAAGATGTTTTGAGTATGATGTATTATATTAAGAAATATCCGTTTTCACTGGTGATTATATTGATCGTTATTTACTTGTCGTTCTTTAAGCCGCCGAGGATGGATGATATCCCTTTATTCCCGGGTGTGGACAAGGTGGTTCATTTCTGTATGTATGGGGGGATGTCGGGTATGCTATGGCTGGAGTTCTTGCGGAATCACCGGAAGTATGAGACGGTATTATGGCATGCTTGGATCGGGGCGGTTTTATGCCCGATCGTTATGAGTGGGATTATTGAGATATTGCAAGAATATTGTACGACGTACCGGGGTGGGGATTGGTTTGATTTCTTGGCGAATACTTGCGGGGTGATCGCCGCTACGGCATTCGCTTGGTTCGTGCTTCGCCCTTGGATTGTGAAGGATTTGAATAGTTAAAATTACGATGCCCATTCAATGGAGCTTATGATGGGCATTTAAAGGTGCTTACGATGCCCATTGTAAGGATGCTTGAATGAGCATCGTAAGCATGTGGCGTGTTTTACGATAAAAAGAGATAGATACATGTTATTACCCTATATGGAAACCGGGCGTATAGAGGCTGGGTGTGATGAGGCGGGAAGAGGCTGCTTGGCGGGTGCGATATTCGCCGCCGCCGTGATTCTTCCGGAAGATTTTAAGAATGAGGATTTAAACGATAGCAAGCAATTAAGCGAGAAGAAACGGTATAAGCTTCGTCCTGTCATCGAACGTGAGGCGATCGCTTGGGCGGTAGGCATCGTCAGTCCGGAAGAGATCGATAAGATTAATATCTTAAAGGCTTCTTTCTTGGCTATGCATCGTGCGATCGAGCAACTGAAAGTACGGCCGGAACATTTATTGATCGATGGAAACCGTTTTACCCCTTATCCCGATATTCCGCATACGACCGTAGTAAAAGGCGATGGCAAATACCTGAGTATCGCCGCCGCCTCTATATTGGCTAAAACCTATCGTGATGATTATATGAATGAATTGGCCTTGGAATACCCCGCTTATCATTGGCTGGACAATAAAGGTTATCCTACCAAGGTCCACAGGGAAGCGATTCGTACCCACGGAATCACGCCTTATCATCGCAAGACATTCACGCTTTTACCGGAGCAGCTTACACTAGGTTTTTAATACGTATATAGGCATAACCTTATGCGTATATACGTATGAGGCTATGCCTATATCGGTGTAGGCTTACACGTATATACGTATCGGCTCGTGCCTATATACGTGTGAAAACACCTATTTTTATTGTTGTTCCTTTGCCCGGTAAGCCATTGCGTACAGACGCATTTGCTTCACCATCGCTACCAACCCGTTGGAACGAGTAGGGGATAAATGCTCTTTTAATCCTACCTTGTCGATAAAGTAAAGATCGGCATCCAGTATCTCCTGCGGGGTATGGCCGGATAGGATATTGATCAAAAGGGATACGATACCTTTTACGATCACGGCGTCGCTTTCTCCTTGGAAAATAATCTTTCCATCTGCATAATCCGCTTGGAACCAAACCCGGCTTTGGCAACCCTCGATCAAGTTGCTTTCCGTTTTATATTTCTCATCGAGCGGGGGAAGGGAGTTTCCCAGATCTATTAATAACGCATATTTATCCATCCAATCATCGAAGACTGAGAATTCTTCGATTACATTGTCTTGAAGTTCATTGATTGTCATTTTATCAGTATTTTATCGATTGTATATTACTTCCAGTACGGTTTGACCGGCAGCTTTTAGAGTCTCACGGTCTATATTCTCCATATTATCTTTTTGAGTATGCCAATAACTGGCGAAACCTGTTTTAGACTCAGGGTCGTAGTTAATGATGTCGATACTCGGGATATTACGTCCGCTAATCACATATTGGTGATCGTCTGTGATGGCTCCACCTGCGGCGTTAATGAAATATTTGCCATATCCCAGATCGCGGGCCGCGCTCCATACCATCTCGACGATCGGGGCTGCCGCACGTAAGGATTGTTGCTCCTTGAAAAACGTGGCGTTCTTGCCGCCCACCATATCCAATAAGATTCCGTATTCCGCCGTATAATTAGGGACATGCGGATTTTTTGCCCAGAACTGGGTACCTAGGCACCAGCTATCCGGTGTATAATCGGTTACGAATTCCGGCGTACCATAATCCTCCGCATCGAAGAAAATAATATCGATGCCGATACCCGGGGCTTTTTGTCCGATTTGGCGGGCGATCTCCAATAAGGCACCTACGCCGCTACCGCCATCCTCCGCCCCGCCCAATGGGGTCCGGTGCTTGGAAGGATCGGGATCGTGGTCCGAATAGGGACGGCTGTCCCAATGCGCGAATAGTAAAACACGTTTACTATTCTCCGGATCAAACGAGCCTATGATGTTTCTCGCTTCCAGCTTCGTTCCGTCGTAGGCGGTCAGTATCGCTTCCTGTTGGTAGACTTTGGCGCCAAAGCGCTTCAATTCAGATGCTAAGTAATCCCCGCATGCTTTATGAGCCGCCGTGTTAGGTACACGGGGACCAAAAGCGACTTGGTTCGCTACATAGGCGTAAGCGCTGTCTGCGTTGAAATCGGGAACAGCTGAGGCGATCGGTTGTTTTTTGATCTCCGGCATATTACCTGTCTCTTTGGTTCCTTTGGCTCCACATGATAAAAGAGCAAAACTCAATAACGCAAAAAATAATCTGATCATAAATCTGTTTTGTTTATAATGTTTTTACGGAGGCAGTCGCTTGAACCTCGTCTAATACACGCATCAAGTTTCCACCCCATATCTTGGCGATATCTTCCTCTGTATATCCTTTCTCTATTAATTTAACAGTGATCTGTATGAAATCGTTGTCACTTTCGCAACCGATAATTCCGCCACCGCCATCAAAATCAGAGCCGATACCTACATGATCGATACCGGCGACTTTCACCATATGATCGATATGTTCGATCGCGTCGGTAAGGCTCGCGTTTTTATAATCCTCATTGATATAGCGGTCGAGCAAGCAAACTTGCGCTACGCCTCCATTTTGGGCAAGGGCCTTTAGTTGTTCGTCGGTCAGGTTACGGTCGTGCTTGCACATCGCCATGGATGAGGAATGCGAGCAGATGATCGGGGCCTTGGACAATTTGATAACATCCCAAAATGCCTTCTCAGAGGCATGAGACATATCCACCATGATACCTTGGCGATTCATCTCTTTCACGACCTCTTCGCCAAACGGACTTAAACCGTCCCATTCTTTCTTGGTATGGGTGGATGAGTCGCAAATATCGTTATCGTAGGAGTGGCAGAGCGTGATATAATTGACACCCATCGCCTTGAACTTAGCGATATTCGCCAGATCCTTACCAATGCCGTATCCATTCTCTATACCGATAAAGAACGCTTTTTTCCCTTCATTCTTCAAGCGGATGAAGTCTTGGTTCGTAACGGCGATGCCACATAAATCCTTATTCAATTCAGCTTGCTTGCGAATACCTTCGATCAAGCCTGTTACTTTTTGTACGGCTTCTTGTAAAGAGGCCTCATCACGTTTACCTTGTCCGATGAAGGCCGCAAGGAACACCCCGTCTAGTTTCCCTTCTTGCATCTTAGGGATGTTTACCCGGTTACGTTCCCGGTCGGCGATGCTGAATCCGGCACGTTTAAACCAGAAAGGAGTATCGGTATGTGTATCTACGGAAAGGAAATGCTTGTGCATCTCTTTGGCTTGGTGGAAAGTCTCGGCCTTTCCTATCAGATGGTGGAATATCTTTAACATCGTAGTGTCGCCTCCGTAAGTCAATGCTTCCGGATGCCATTGAACTCCCATGATGGATCGGTTCGGATAAGCGTCGATAGCCTCGATAATACTGTCGGGCGCATAAGCGGTAGCCTTGAAGATAGGCGCCAACTCCTTGATCGCTTGATGATGAAGAGAGTTTACGGCTAAGGTATCTTTCCCTAGAATAGTGGCTAGCTGTGAGTTCGCGTCAACAAAGACACGGGGTGAGCCATACGAACTGGGGAAATCTTGCCTATGCTTGACAGAATGATCGCCACGTTGTGAGGGGATGTCTTGGTAAAGCGTACCGCCAAACGCTACATTCAACAGTTGCAATCCCCGGCATATGCCTAAGACGGGAATATTTTGGTCGGTAGCCATCTTGATTAGTTTCAACTCATACAAATCGCGTACCGGATCGACTTCCTCCAGCTTTTCCCGAGGCTCCTCCTCATACCATAGAGGGTTTACATCCGCTCCTCCTATAAGAACTAGCCCGTCTAAATTCGATACGATATTTCTGAGTACCTTACCGTCAGTAACAGCCGGGATGATAACCGGAGTTCCCCCTGCCTTTACGATGGATTGGATATAGGTGGCCCCCACCCGGGAAGCACCATTGGAGATACTAGCGGAAATCCCGATCAATGGGGAGAATCGTGCCCGCACGTTTACATCGCAAGAGTCTGTCAACTCATATAGCTTTTTTAAGTTGGGTACTTCCGATCCGGGTGTCTGTGCCTGTGCTCCACATAAGATACTACAGGCGCATATTGCTGTGTATAAGATCTTTTTCATAATATGTAGTTGTTTTCGTTTGCTATTTGTTTTGGAAATCTTGTATAGCGGTCATAACCCTTAGCAAGTTTCCACCCCATATTTTCCGTATATCTTCTTCCGTATATCCTTCTTCTAAAAGTCGGACGGTACTGTTAATCAACTCGTTGGTAGCCGAGCAACCGATCAGTTCCCCGTCTCCGTCAAAATCCGAGCCGATTCCTACATGATCGATACCGATTAAATCCACGATATGATTGATATGGCGGATAGCGTCGCTTAAAGAAGCTTTGTCCTCTTCCTTATTGATGAATCCTTTGTATAGGCAGATTTGGGCGACACCCCCTTGAGCGGCCAGCGCTTTCAGTTGATCATCCGTTAAATTGCGAGGATGATCGCAAAGCGCACGTGCGGAAGAGTGGGAGGCTATGATTGGTGTCTCGCTCACTTCCAGTACCTGATAAAAGGTACTTTCCGCCGCATGCGAGATATCAATCATGATTCCTAACCGGTTCATCTCTTTTACCACTTCCTTACCGAAAGG
>OGOC01002621.1_pt1 | contig 11321 bp, 9 predicted proteins | sample 1552561 | NCBI WGS metagenome assembly OGOC01 (sample SAMEA2580148, study PRJEB22360) | human gut metagenome | biome: human gut; feature: human-associated habitat; material: faeces | place: Denmark | collected 2008/2010
GGGCGGGCCGGGGCGGGGTCGCTGTAGGTGCCCGCCGTGTTGGCGGTGTTCATGCCGGAGGAGCCGACGTTGGGGTATCCGGTATCGCCGGACGAACTATTTGCAGAGGAATAATCGTATTCCCATTTGTTTTCATTTTCCATGGTACAACTTCCTTTCTCGAAGGGACTGGTTCGGGAGGGGCGCTTCGCCCGTCCCTCTCTGGAACTGGCTCTATTGTAGCCGCTAATTGTGAAAACGAATCGCTGAGCGGGTGAAGAATGTGTGAAATAAGGTCGTAACCGCAGGCCTTGACAGCGGCGCGGGAGCTTGGTATTGTAAGGGAAAAGGAGACTGCGTATGAAACTGGAAGAACGGCCCGGCGGCTTTGTACTGTATAAAGAGAAGACCGAGGTGGGCTGCTGTCAGCTGACCCGGACGGCGGCAGGGGCGGACGTTGCCTGCCTTACCATTGTACCAGAATGGCGGCGGAAAGGCTATGGGTCTTATCTGCTAAAAGAGATATTGCGCCGCTTTGGCGGATATGACAGGGAGACGGCCACCGTTTTCACGGCCCCGCTGCCCGCTGTGCCGGGGGAGAAAGCGTTCTGGGCAAAGTTCGGCTTTGCGGCAGAGGGCAGCGGGCTGTGCCGCCGCCGCACCCCCGACCTGACGGCCGTGAAGCTTGTGCAGGACTTCCTCGCCGCGCGGCTGACTGACCCGGGGCTCTGCATCGATGCCACCTGCGGCAACGGGGGTGACACGGCTTTTCTCTGCCGCCTTGTGGGCAAAGAGGGCCGGGTGCTGGGCTTTGACATCCAGCCGGAAGCCATTGCCTCCACCCGGCAGAACCTTGCACGGAAGGGCCTTGCGGCAGAGCTTCACTGCGACAGCCACGCCAACCTCCTACAATATGTACAGCCCGGCACTGTCGATGCCGTGATGTTCAACTTCGGCTGGCTGCCCGGTGCCGACCACGGGGTGTTCTCCCACGCCCAAAGCAGCATCCCGGCGCTGGAAGCTGCCCTCGAGACCCTGCGGCCCGGCGGGGTGCTCAGCGCCATCCTGTACAGCGGCAAGGTCATCGGCTCCGACGAAAAGACCGAGATCCTCCAGTGGATGCGCTCCCGGCCCCTGAAACAGTGCACCGCCCTCGTCTGCAGTTTCGCCAATTGGGCCGATACCGCCCCCTTGCCCTGCTTCCTCCTGAAAAAATAACAAAAACTCTTGCATCTAGGTGGAATTGCTGGTAAAATATAAGTTGTGTGTAATTTTGGCATCCTTGCCCTCTCAGCCAAAGCCTGTCGGCTTTGCCAGCTCCCCCGAAGGGGGAGCCAACGCATCTGGAAGGAGAAGTGCTGCAGATCTGCAGGGCCTGTACCTGGAGCAGCAACCGGCTCTCCCTTTGGGAGAGCTGGCTGCGAAGCAGACTGAGAGGGCAAGCCAGTTTACGGAGAATCACCAATGTAACGTGAGATTGACCGAATAAAGAGCCATTCTGATTCAGGAGAAATCAATATATGACAAATCGTGAAGAGATCGAGCGCCGCCGGACGTTTGCGATCATCAGCCACCCCGATGCCGGCAAAACGACCCTGACCGAAAAGCTGCTGCTGTACGGTGGAGCCATCAATCAGGCCGGTTCCGTCAAGGGCAAGCAGAGCGCCAAGCACGCTGTGTCCGACTGGATGGACATCGAGAAGCAGCGCGGTATTTCTGTCACTTCCTCTGTCCTGCAGTTCAACTATGCAGGCAAGTGCGTGAACATTCTGGATACCCCGGGCCATCAGGACTTCTCGGAGGATACCTACCGTACCCTGATGGCAGCGGACTCCGCTGTCATGGTCATCGATGCGGCAAAGGGCGTTGAGGCCCAGACCATCAAGCTGTTCAAGGTCTGCACCCTGCGTCACATCCCCATCTTCACCTTCATCAACAAGATGGACCGCGAAGCCCGCGATCCCTTTGAGCTGATGGAGAACATCGAGGAGATTCTGGGCATCAAGACCTACCCCATGAACTGGCCCATCGGCTGCGGCAAGGAGTTCAAGGGCGTGTTTGACCGCAACACCCGCAAGGTGCTGGCTTTCTCCAGCGACGGCCGCGCCAACGGCGTGAAGAAGGTCAACGAGACCGAGGCCGAACTGGGCGATGCCGCACTGGATGAGCTGCTGACCCCCTACCTGCACCAGCAGCTGGTGGACGAGATCGAGCTGCTGGACGGCGCTGCCGAGGAATTTGACCTCGACAAGGTGCTGCGCGGTGAGTTGAGCCCTGTGTTCTTTGGCTCTGCTCTTACAAACTTCGGCGTCGAGCCGTTTTTGGAAAACTTCCTCGAAATGACAACTTCTCCTACTCCGAGAAATTCTTCTGCCGGTATCATAGATCCGTTCGACCCTGAGTTCTCGGCTTTCGTATTCAAGATACAAGCTAATATGAACAAGGCTCACCGTGACCGTATCACTTTCCTGCGTATCTGCTCAGGCAAGTTCGATAAGGATATGGAAGTTCTCCATGTTCAGGGCAATAAAAAGCTCAGACTTTCTCAGCCTCAGCAGATAATGGCTCAGGAAAGAGAGATAATCGACGAAGCCTATGCAGGAGATATAATCGGTGTGTTTGACCCGGGTATCTTCGCTATCGGTGATACGATTTGCTCGCCAAAGAAAAAGTTCGAGTTCGAGTCTATCCCGACCTTTGCACCTGAGCATTTTATGAGAGTCCGTCAGAAGGATACCCTCAAAAGAAAGCAGTTCGTAAAGGGTACAACACAGATCGCACAAGAGGGTGCGATACAGATATTCCATGAGCCTGACAGCGGTATGGAAGAAGTTATCGTGGGCGTTGTGGGCGTTCTTCAGCTTGAAGTTTTTGAATACAGAATGAAAAATGAGTACAACGTTGACCTCTTCAAAGAGGGCCTGCCTTATTCTTATATCCGCTGGATAGATAACAAGGATATCGACCCTAAGACATTGAAGCTTTCAAGTGACACAAAGCTTGTCAAGGACTTCCGTGACAACTATCTGCTTCTTTTCACAAGCGAGTGGAATATCCGCTGGGCGCTTGAAAGAAACGAGGGTCTTGAGCTTTCAGAATTTAACAGAGGCGACCTGCAATAATACAATATTGCTAAATACCCTTTCCTAAAAAGTGATAAACTGACCAAAGTGTGTGCTTTGGTCAGTTTTTTTCTTGACTTTTTATTTGATATATGTTATATATTAAGTAGGTATATGTATGAAATATTAAGTAGGTATATGTATGAAAACTATTTTATGGGGTGATATGTATGATAAAAAAGATAAGTGCGGCGGCAATTGCGGTCATTATGTCAGCGAGCATGATGTTCACTACAGCTTCGGCAGATGCTTCCTATGTTCTTGATAAGGACGCAGGAGAAGACTTCGTCAATTTCATAGACGGCAAGCTGCCTGATATTTTAAAGAGTATGGACAGTGTTGCGGACGGCGATAAGACCTACTTCGACTATGGCTCATGGTTCATGGATCTGGATTTTGACGGTGTGCCTGAGTTTATAATAGGCGGTGAAATGGCTGACGGCGACAGACATTATTCTATTCTTACCAAGGACGGCAAGGAGATAAAGATAGATGACACTGTTGCAAACGGACAGTATTTTCCGGGATTTATGGGCTTTGATTATATGCCTTACAGAGATCTTTATACAGGGGAGGTATCATATTTTTCAAGTAACGATAAGATAAAAACTATGACCTTTGACCCTGAAAAAGGCGTTACTGAAAAGGAGCTTTGCTCGGAAGAATACGATTTGGAAACTGACAGCACTGTTTACAAAACAGACGGCAAAGAGGTCAGCGAGAGCGAGTATTATAACTATAAATCCACCCTCAGCAGATTTATCCCTCTTGAAGTGGAAAATACAGAGCTGACATCAGATGAAACTGCAAAGGCTGACGCTGATAAGCTTCTGGAAATGTATAACGAGTATAACTGCGTTGTCATGACGGCGGAGAACAAAAAGGACGATATGATAAGCGTAATAGTCGAGATGGTCGATCTTCTTAAAGAGATGATGGTTGACGTTCCTTCTGAAATTGCTGATGATGTTGATTGGAGCTATAACAGTTGGTTTGAGGATTTAAACTTTGACGGCGTTCCTGACTTTGTTATCGGCGGTATTGCAGACCTCTTAGATGAAGGTACTGCTTTAAGGCTTTATGACGTTATCGGTATGGGCAATGCAGGCTTTTTGGCGGATACCAATGTGTCGAACGACCATGGCGACGGTGAGAAAGGCTTCGGCTTCAAGCCTTATGTAAACAAGCAGACTGGCGAAAAAACATACCTCTCAGAGGATAGATATGCAGAGGACGGCAAGGAGCATTACGCAGTGAGAAAGCTTTTTAGCTGTCTTGGTGAATGTCTCACCGCTGATATCTGCACCGCAGAATATGACAGCAAAAAAGGCGTGACTTCATACACCATCGAGGGAAAAGAAGCCACATCAGAGGAGTTTCAGGCGTATCTTGCAAAGCTTAACAGCGACTATGATGAGCTTTCTGTAACAATAAGCACCATGGGCGAAAACAAAGTCCCTAATAATGAAGGCACCCTTGCAGAGTCATATGACGATTATAAGCTTGGGGACGTTGTGGGCGGAGCAAGCTTTACATATGTAGAAAAGAAGAACACTTCAAATGATATCTCTAACCCTGACAAAACAGCAGGCTCTCAGGCTTCAAAGAATTATAATACCGATTCGTCAACAAATCCGTCAACAGGGGCGGCAGGCGTTACAGCCGCAATAATAGCCGCTGGAGCAGGTTTGGCGATATGTGCAAAGCGTAAAAAGAAATAGTCTTTTCAGCCTAACATATGCAGAGGTGAACAGCGTTCACCCGTATATTGGCATATTATCTGTGTGCTGAATATTTTATCACCGTACCCTCTCAAGTCGGTACTAATATAGAAGTTTTTCAACAGATATTATGTAAAGACCTATACAGCGGGCTATAAACAGAACAGGCAGATACTTCATTACGAGGTATCTGCCTGTTCTGTATTTTTATAGCGCAGCAATCTGTACATAATATAGATACCATTGTTTATTGGCTATTTGGGTTTACGTTCATTTCTTGTACGAATAGCATTAGGAGAATCGTCATCTTGCCACGTATGGTCATTATATATGACATCTGGTATCGCTTCAAATAACTCATAAATCAAATCATGAGCTGGATTATTATTTGGAACCGTATGAAATAGCGGAATTACGCCAAAAGAAATGTAAAACAATTGTTTGCGAAGCATTTGATTTGGGGAACAAACAACATGAATGTACTTATATTTTCCGTTTAAAAAAATCTGAGATGCAACATAACATTCGTCAGCAGAGTTATATACACCATTTTCGCCCTTATACTTTTGATTATATTCATCTCCTAATAAGGATTCGATAGGTATTCCAAGCTTTGTTAGATATTTAACCCCTGCAAAACTTAGTGAATACTGGTCTTGTATGCCATTTGCTGTATGTACACTACCAGGAATATATATTCCAACTCTTCGATTGCCTTTTCTTAGCTTATTATACAATTCGAATGCAAAGTTTAACCTTTCTTTAAATTCTGAATCTGGCTCGCCATGATTAAGTGGATGCTGAGCTGCAACCTCAATAAGTTCATCTTCATATTGCATATGTATTTTCATGTTAATATCTGCTTTTCTATATAAAGATTCCCAATATGTCCGTGCATTTGTTTTTTCTAAGCCAAAATTAAATGTTGATGGATTTATTAATTCCGTCACTTCAAAAAAAGAGAATCTATGCTTAGCTTCATCAATCAATGCATTTATGTGATTATATGTTCGTTTGGCTATCGTATTTTCATTGATATTGCCAGAGAACACAAATGAAGTAGTTCCATTAATAGTTCTTGCAGGTGGCATTGTCATTGACTGATACCCCCATACTTCGGTTTCATTTATGCCCATAATAATTGTTTGACGCAAATATGTAAATGCGCATCCAATATACACAGATCCGACTGTACTTTGATTTGACAAATTCTGTGCTTTTAGCACTTCTCGCTTAATCGTTTTAATTATATTTTCAAATTGTGTTGCAAATGCATCTCTTGATAATTCTTTATCATAAGGCGTTTCAATATCAGCCACATCATTGATAAACTCAGAATACTTATTCGGTAGTAATATAGTAAAAGAAGTGCCGTGAACAAGCGAATCTGCAATGAAATCTGATGACAACGCTGTTATTAAGTTTGCGCCGGTGGTTGTAAGAATATAAATGTTTGTTTTGTTTTTTAAATTTTTAATTAAAACTTGAGGAGCAAGACCACTATCTAAAAAACCTTTAATGCCTCTTTGTTTACAATAGTCTAATGGGGAAATCAAATAATCTACACTATTATTATCACATTCCAACTCATCAGTAATAAAACTATTCGTGCCGTCTGAAATAAAATCGCTTGTTAATTTAATGGAACAATAGTATTTTTTATCTCTCGTAACGATATAAGTGTATTTTCTCGTGCCTTTTATCTTTATGTCCTCAATATATTCTCTTAACACACTTATATGATATGGTACATCACCTGTACCATTGTCGTTCTCCCAGCATTCTTGGCGTATTTGATCACAAGATAAAGGAAGAGGTGCGTTTTTAGCTAAATACTCTAAAATGCGAAATGGGATTCCTGTCAACGCCTCTTCCTTAGGAATATCATCGGTATAAAGTAATTGAGTATCAAAATCAAAATATTTATGTGAATCAAAAAATAATTTAGACATAATGCCTCCCATAGTAAGTACATTCAAAACAAAACCATAACTAATGAAAGAATTTCAAATCTCATTCTGAATCTATTTTATAACTAATAGGGCTATGTTACACTATAGATACAGAGAAAAAGCAATCCAACCTCTAAAATGTTATGTATAATTATAGCATAATTCTGATAGAATTACAACCCTTAAATGATAATTAGGAGGAATCGCTATGAAAAAATATCTTTCCATTATGAGTCGAAAAACAAAGATCAAATGTGCAGGAATTATTATTCTTGCTTTTGTAAGTTCGTTCCTTGCCTCTCTTTGGCCTGTAAGACTGGCTAAACTCTACACAAACATTTCCAACGGTACTATCAATACACTAGCTAAAGGAGCCATAGCCGTTGCAACCTTCGGCTTGATTTACCTTTCTGCCGAGTGCATTACGATTCTTCGTAGAGTTATGCTGGACTGCGTAATTGCTACACACGAATCGGAAGTACGTGAAAACAGTGTTGAAAAGCTTCTTAAAATGCCTGCATCATTTTACTCTGGTAGCTTAAGCGGTGAAAAAACAGCACAGTTAAATCAGGGGGTTGCAGGATTCAGTCAGCTCATAAAAATCATGTGCAACGATGTATTCGCCACTGTTCTTACGGCGGTTTGCACGCTTGTACAGGTTTTTCTGAATGCGCCGTGGATTATGGTTGGAATCATGATGCTGTACCTTGCTCTGACAATTCTCATTTCAGTATTCCAGATTCGTTCGCAGAATGGTATTCGTGAAAAAATAGTTGGATACAAGAACTCTCTTGATGGTCAGATCTGCCAGTCCATCATGAATCTTGAACTTATCAGAAGCATGAATGCTGAGGAGTATGAGAAAAAAAGGCTTGTTCCGTCAATCTTGAATATTAGTAATACCGAGAAAAGGCACCACAAATATATGGGATCTTTTGACTGCGTAAAGCAGTTCTGCAAGATCTCATTCCAGATTATTCTGCTGATTGCTTCGGTAGTTCTCGTTTCTAGCGGAAAGATGTCTGGTGCATCAGTAATTACAGTATGCCTTCTGTTCCAGCAACTTGTCAAGCCTATTGATGAAGTGTATCGTTTTATGGATGAAACAGCTTCTTCCGTAATCAAAGCGAAGGCTTTGCTCGAAGTGACCTCTAACCCATCTGATGAGGTATTCAACATCAATTCCTCTGGTGAAAAAAGCATTGGAAACAAGATCGTTCTTAATGATGTTATCGTAACTAATCCGGCTAAAACTGAACAGATTGCTTGGTACGAAGATATAGTAATCCCCACCAACTCTGTAATCGCACTCCAGGGTCCAAATGGTTGTGGTAAGTCTTCCCTTGTAAAGTGTTTGAACAGATATTACCCACATATTCAGGGCACAATTCGTCTTTTCGGTCGAGATCAGTCATCATTTGACCAGAAAGAACTCACTTCGATGATCTATTACACTCCTCAGAGTTCATTCTTTATTGCTGGCACCGTTAGAGAAAACCTGATGTATGGTATTGAAAGAGAAGTATCTGATGCAGAACTGGCTGATGCACTCTATCGTGTTCACTTGACTGGAACTGGACATGGCGATACTGTTATAGATGTAGATGCAAAAGAAGCTCTTGATTCTTTTATCAATGAGAAGTCCGAGAGACTCTCCGGTGGTATGAAGCAGAGACTGTCTTTGGCTAGAGCATTCCTTCGTCACCCTAAGCTGTTCATCTTCGATGAGATCACGGCTAATTTAGACGAAAATTCAAGAGACTTTGTACTTACGAATATCGAAAATTACGCAAAGAGCATCGGCGCAGGTATCATGTACATCAGCCATGATTCGTGTGTAGTAAAGAGATGTGAGAAAATAGTTACACTCAATAACAAGCTTCGCAAGAATACTACTGATGATTCAAAGAAACAGGAGGTAGCATAAGAAATCTATCCCCCTCCCTGTGAGGGGGACAAGATGTGGTATGATTAGGTTGTAGGGAGGAGAACACCTCTCAACAGTAAACAACAATCCGTCAAAATTTTAAGGAGGTCTTTCAAATGAAAGTATTTACAGAGAGCAGAGAAAACAGAATGCAAATGGACAAGCACCTTGAAGGCAGCCCCCCTATGCCTCATGAGCACGACTTCGGAAGACCGCTTCCTCCTCATGAGCGTCATGGCAGACCCATTCCTCCCCATGAGAGGAGAGCAATGATGCACGTTGAGTTCGGTGAAGACGACATCGCTCTTCTGGATACCATCTTCGGTGATCCCGACACCGCAATGGCAGCAGCTTACATCATTCAGGACGCTCCTCCGGAGATTCAGATCCTTGCTATTCAGCTTATGAAGATGAACGGTTCTTCTACTTTCCTCACTGCAAACTCCGGCATTGATTCTCAGGTGAGATTTCCGTCTCCCACTATGGACGAATCTGCACAGAACCTCTACGCAGAGCTTTACGGTGATGCAGGTGCTCGTTTCGTTGGTATTCTGAACTCCTCGCCGAATGAGATCGCAGTTATTTCCAGATTGATCGCCTATCTGGATGACAAGACGAAGGAGGTATCGTAATGGATATGCACAGAACTGCCAAAGAAATCGGACTGTTTCTCACGGCTATCAACCTGGTTGCTGTCATGGACAGTCCTGATGTTCAGGATAAGGTAGGGGCTTCAATGCCCCTGCCGGATTCTGACACTGAGAAGAAAGTAAGTGACATAGCTAAGTGGCTTGCCGGTTTTGGCAAGCGTAAGTATATGTTCCTTACCCCTGAGATCGCATTGATTGAGGAGCTTCTCAGACAGACCGACAACAAAGCCGAAGTCACAATTGCTATTCCCTGTGATCTTGACCCTGAGATCAAGGAACGATTGCAGAATAATCTTCCTCACGGAGCAATAGTGGAACTGCTCGAAGAACCTCATTTTCCTGCTATGCTCTATCCTAGCAACGGAATGCTTGTAACTTGTGGATACATGGGCGGAGATAGGGCGATGGTAATGGCAGATACCTACAGGATGGTAGAGCATTACAACAGTTTCCTCGGCAAGAAGGTCTTTATTCCTTACATCGAACTTACCTCAGCGGCTCGCTATGATGGCTGGATGGAGGTTGGACAGGATAGGATAACGGAGAAATGGAGGAGTGGACATGAATAATACAGCTGTAATCTCAAGCGGCGGTTTGAGGGAAAAGGTCAAGACTGAAAGAAAACAGAGTGCTTTGTTGGAGAAACTCAAAAAGAGTGGTTCGCTGATTCTTATCGCTGCGATGTTTGTCATCGGAAGTGCGGTAGCCCTCCTTTTCAATATTCCCATCAAGAGTGTAATGAGCAACTACTCCTACGATGTTCTGGCCATTCTGATCGTCATGGAGTTGTTTACCAACTTGATTGCGGAGACCGGCATTATGCAGCTCTTAGCTATCAAGATAGCTGAAATGTCCAAGGGTAAGAAACGCCTGTGTCTCATGATGTTCGGCGGTATGATGTTCCTTATCAGCTCATGCTTGAATAACATTACCGCAGTCATGATGATTCTGCCTATCGTGTTCGTACTTCTCAAAACCCTTGAAGTGGACAAGAAGTATGTATGTACGTTCTTTGCTGCTATTCTTGCTCTTAGTAACACAGGCGGAGCTGCGTCTCCTGTTGGCGATTTTCCAGCAATTGTCATTATGACTAGCGGTATTACTAGCTTTCTTAGCTACCTTACTCACGCTTTTCCTCTCTTTGCAATCACCTCTGCGGTTCTGATCGCAGTTTGGGGACTTCACGTAAAGAAGGAAAATGATGATGGCGCATTAAGAAAATTAGCAGTTACCAATCTTAAAAGCCAGTACAAGAACATCGAAATCCGATTTGACGTTCTGAAACTCCTTGCGGTTGTTTTTGTGGGAATGTTCCTTGCCTGGAGCTTCGTCCCTCAGAACATTATTCCACCTGAAATCATCGCTATACTTGGATACGGAATCGCCATGGTCATCTGCTCGGTCAAAAAAATCAAGGTTCGTCAGATCATGGATCTTAAATCCGTTCTTACTATCGCCTCTTTCCTTTTCTTTGCTCAGGTAGTAAGTCAGACAGGTGTTCTGAATCTCCTTGCAGCTTATCTCCAGAATCATATTGACAACCCGAAGATCCTTGTAATGGTAATCATGGTCATTACATCACTTGTGGCAGGTATCTTTAGTGCAGGTCCGGCTGCCGCAGCTATGATGCCTGTAATCATTAACATCTGTCAGGGACCTCTCGGTGGTCAGTCGGATTGGATCGCTGTAGCATACGCAGCAGCAATCTGTGCCGGTTCAAGTCTCTTTATGTGGTCTGCAACCGCAGGATTCATTTTGAGTGGCAAGGTAAACGGTGCAGATATCGAAGCCGAAGACGGTAAGAAGACTTCTTGGGGAGTAGGTCAGTACTTGAAGTATGGATTTGTGAATTACGCTATTCAGTTAAGTATCGCACTAGCGGTTATCGCAGTGGTATTATAAAGAAAAGACGCATAAAGGGCGCTGTAAAAAAAGCGCAACAAAGCCCGTGGATTCCCTCGATATGGAAG
>OGOC01002625.1_pt1 | contig 11304 bp, 9 predicted proteins | sample 1552561 | NCBI WGS metagenome assembly OGOC01 (sample SAMEA2580148, study PRJEB22360) | human gut metagenome | biome: human gut; feature: human-associated habitat; material: faeces | place: Denmark | collected 2008/2010
TCAAGCTGAACGATACCTTCGGCTTCCCCCTCGACCTGACCAAGGAGATCGCTGCGGAGCAGGGCATCGAGATCGACGAGGAGGGCTTCCACGCCGAGATGACCAAGCAGAAGGAGCGCGCCCGTGCAGAGCGCCTCAAGAAGAACATCTCCGGTTGGAGCGAAGACCTGTTCGGCACTCTGACCGCTGAGCCCACCGAGTTCGTCGGCTACGACAGCCTCAAGAGCGACAGCGTCGTTGTGGCTCTGAGCGACGAGGAGGCTCTGACCGACGCCATCGCCACCGACGAGCAGGCCAAGGAAGGCGTGCTGGTCGTTCTCGATAAGACCCCGTTCTACGCTGAGATGGGCGGTCAGGCCGCAGACCATGGCGTCATCACCGGCGCTGAGTGCGTGCTGCGTGTGCAGGACGTCAAGAAGACCCCCAAGGGCTACTATGTCCACACCTGCACCCTCGAGAGCGGCATCGTCCATGTCGGCGACCATCTGACCGCCCGCGTGGATAAGGAATACCGCATGGCCATCGCCCGCAACCACACCGCTACCCACCTGCTGCAGGCAGCTCTGCGCGAGGTCCTGGGTGACCACGTCCATCAGGCAGGCTCCTATCAGGACGCTTCCATCACCCACTTCGACTTCACCCACTTCAGCGCTGTCACTCCCGAGGAGCTGGTCCGTGTGCAGAAGATCGTCAACGACAAGATCTTCGAGTCGATGAACGTCACCGTCAAGGAGATGCCCATCGAAGAGGCCAAGAAGCTGGGTGCTATGGCTCTGTTCGGCGAGAAGTACGGCAAGGTCGTCCGTGTTGTTGATATTGAGGGCTGGTCCACCGAGTTCTGCGGCGGCACCCACGTCAAGAACACCGCTCAGATCGGCGGCTTCAAGATCGTCAGCGAGTCCTCTGTTGCTGCTGGTATCCGCCGTATCGAGGCTGTCACCGGCCGCAATCTGCTGATTCGTGCCAATATGCAGGAAGCGATGCTGCACACTGTGGCGAACACCCTGAAGGCAAACAACGTCGCCGCTCTGCCCGCTCGTGCGGAGGCTGTCATGGCTGAGAACAAGGCCATGAGCAAGGAGCTGGAGGACATCAAGGCAAAGGTCGCCGCCTCCAAGGTCACCAGCCTGTTCGACAACGCTGAGACCGTCGGCGACGTCAAGATCGCTTCCGCTTACTTCACCGGCACCTCCGGCGACACCCTGCGCGGCATGTGCGACACCATCCGTGACAATGCCAAGGCTGCTGCTGTGGCTGTTCTGGTGGGCAAGTCTGACGACAAGATCACCATGGCTGTTACCGTGACCAAGGACGCTCAGGCAAAGGGTCTGAAGGCCGGCAATCTCGTCAAGGAGATCTCTGCCATCGCAGGCGGCAAGGGCGGCGGCAAGCCCGACTTCGCTATGGCTGGTCTGAAGGATGAGACCAAGATCGACGAGGCTCTGGCCGCTGTCAAGAGCATCGTGGAGAAGCAGCTGGGCTGATTCTGGAACAAACCTCTCCGTCACGCCTGACGGACAGGCAGAATGATAAAAAATCTGGAAGGAGCGATTCCCATGGAAGATTGTCTGTTTTGCAAAATTGCAGCGGGGGACATCCCCTCGAAGAAGCTCTATGAGGACGAGCAGGTGGTGGCATTCTACGACATCGCCCCGCAGGCCAAGGTGCATTTCCTGGTCATCCCCAAAAAGCACATCCCCTCGGCCGCTGCGCTGACCGAGGAAGACGGCGCTCTGCTGGGCCATGTGTTTGCGGTCATCGCAAAGCTCGCTAAGGAGCAGGGCCTCGACAACGGCTACCGTGTCATCTCCAATGTGGGCGAGGACGCCGGCCAGACCGTCAAGCATCTGCACTTCCATGTTCTGGGCGGCGAGAAGCTGCCTGTCTGATTCCGAAAAAGTAAGGGAGATCGTTGAATATGGCTAAGACTTATACGCTGAATGTCGCGGGCCTGACCCGTGAGCTGACCATCTGCAAGGTGAACGACCACATGGACATTGCGGCCTTCATCATGCTGGGCGACGCCGAGCTGACGGTGGCTGCTGCCGCTGAGCTGCTCAAGAAATGCCCGGATTTTGACATCCTGCTGACCGCTGAGGCCAAGGGCATCCCGCTGGCTCACGAGATGAGCCGCCAGAGCGGCAAGCCCTACGTCTGCGCACGCAAGGGCGTCAAGCTGTATATGCCCGACCCTGTTGTCGTCGAGGACCAGTCCATCACTACTGCTGGCAAGCAGAAGCTGGTCATCGACCGCAAGGAGCTGGACAAGATGAGCGGCAAGCGGGTGCTGGTCGTGGATGATGTCATCTCCACCGGCGGCTCTCTCAAGGCTCTGGACGAGCTGGCCGAGCAGACCCAGTGTACCATCGTGGGTCAGGCCGCCGTTCTGGCCGAGGGTGATGCTGCCCAGCGCAAGGACATCATCTTCCTCGAGCCGCTGCCTCTGTTCCTCCACTAAACCGATATGCGACGCCCGCTCTGCGCGTTCTGCCTGAGTGCGCTGGGTGTGTTAGCGTTGTGCTCATTTTTGCCGCAGATGGGGCTTTTGCTGCCGTCTGCGGCAATTTTTGTTGTCTTCTGCCTGCTGGTCTGGTGGAAAGGCGGGGCCGCGAGAGGGTATGCAGTCTGTCTGTTGTTGGGTGCAGTGTTGGGCGTCGGCATCATGGAGATGACCGGCACACGGCTGGCAAAGATACAGGACGCTTACGCCGGGAGAGACGTGACCCTCACCGCCGAAGTGGAGAGCACAGGCCGCGCTTATACGGCGGGCCGGGTGAGCGCCGTGCTAATGGTGGAAAAAGTGGACGGGGAAGCTGTCCACTTCCGGGTGGAGTGCGCCAGTCTGCCCAAATGTGAGGCCGGAGGCCGCATCCGGGGCCGCTTTTCGCTGGATGTGCCGGACGCTACCCAGCGTCTGGACGACTACGCCGACGGCATTGTCCTCAGCGCGGAATATCTGTCCGGGATGCTTCGTCTTGGGCAGAGCGAGAGCTTCCGCGCCCGGACGGCTCGGCTCCAGGCGGCGCTGAGCCGCGCCCTGCGAAAAGGCATGGCCGAAAACACCGGCGGCGTTCTGGCCGCGATGGTGGTGGGCGACCGGAGCCATCTGACTTCGACTCTCCGCAGTGCCTACCGGGGCGCGGGGCTTTCCCATGTGCTGGTGGTGAGCGGTCTCCACGTCACCATCTTCTGCGGCCTGCTGGATGCTCTGCCCCACAAGGAGCGGGAGCGCAGCCGGGCTTACCGCCGGATGCGGTCGGTGCTCCGGGCCGGGACGGCCCTTCTGCTGGTGGGCATCACCGGCGCGACGCCCTCTGTCCTCAGGGCGGCGGTGGCGGTCTGGGTCAGCTCCCTCGGCGTCTGGGTGGGAGGCCCGGCGGATACGCTCACCTCGCTGGGCGCGGCAGGCGTCCTTATGTGTCTGGGCAACGGGTACGCGGTCTATGACGTGGGCTTCGAGCTGTCGTTTGCGGCAGTGATGGGAACACTGGCCGGTGCTGAGTGCGCAGGGCGTGGGCGGGAACGCTATTACGATAGAAAGAAGAAACGGAAAAGCCGCCGGGAGAAACCATCCCGCGCAGTGCTCCTCTTCCGGCGCTTTGCGGGCGGCGTGTGGGACTCGCTCTGCGTCTCCCTCTGTGCCTCGGCGGCGACCTTCCCGGTGCTGGTGCTGCGGGGGATGAGCACGACAGTCTGGGCTGTGGCGTCGGGCGTGGTCGTCCTCTGGCTGGTGGGGCCGATGCTGAGCTTCGGCCTCGGTGCAGCTCTGCTGGGTCTGGCCGCGGAGGGCTTGCCTTTGTTTGAGATCATCCGCCGCCTGGTGGCCTTCTGTGCCGAAGGGCTGGCATGGCTGATGAACGAGTGGGCTTTCCGGGTGTCCGTTCTGCCGGGAGCGTCCCTCTGGTTTGATGGGACCTATGCCGCACTGGTGTGTCTTGTGCTGATCCTGCTCTGCGTAATGGCAATGCGGCGGCACATCCGACTCCGGGTAGCTCTGCCGACGGTCATTCTGCTGGCGGCGCTGGCTATCGGGCTGGAAACGGCTCTGAGCTGGAACGTGGTGAACATCGAACTCGTGGGGACCCGGGCTGCGCCTGCCGTCGTCATCACCCAGAGGGAGAAGGCAGTCGTCCTCTTCCGGGGCAGCAGCATCACCCAGCGGGCGGTGGAAAATCAGCTGGAAAAGCGGGGCGTGAGGACGGTGGAACTTCTGGTTGACCTGCGGATGCAGCCGGAAGAACCCTGCCGTATCGAGGCCCAAAAGCGCATCAATGCCGCTGCTTTGGCCGAGAATACCACCCGCTGTGCTTCCTGCGGCGAAGTGGATCTGGAACTTTTCTGCACCCGGCAGGGCTGCATTCTGCGGATGCGTGTCGGCGGGCAGAGGTTCATCACCCTTAGCGGCACGGTCCGGCCTGCAAAGCCCATCCGGGCCGAGTGGCTGCTGGCCTCGATGGCAAGGCCGGACAATATCCAGTACACCGACTGCCTGACCCTGAGCAGCAAATACCGCTGGATGGAAGAGGACGCAGAGCCTGTCTCGAGGCTGCGCCTCCGTGAGCACTTTTCAAAGCGGGCAGAGTATGATAGAATAAAATAATCCAAATACAAAGGAGCCGATCATTTGGCAACGGAAACGAAACTCCGGCAGCTGGCCCAGGGAGGCTGTCCGGTCTACTATTTTTATTCCAGCGAGCGCTATCTTGTCCGGCAGGCTGTGGCCCGGGCGGCAAAGCTTCTGGCCGAAGGTGAGGACGAAGAGACGACCGTTCTGGACGGTGCTGCGCCCGAAATCGAGCAGCTCATCATGGCGGCAGGCACTATCTCCTTCTTCGGGACGCGGCGCGTGGTGCTTCTGCCCGAGGTGGACCCCGCCGCCTACAGCGACAAAGACCTCGACGAGCTGTGCGCCACGCTGGCCAGCCTCGAGAATGCCGTGGTGGTGCTGGGCAGCGTGTTCGAGATGGAGCGCAATAAGCTCAAGCTGGGCAAGCGGGCGCAGAAGCTCATCGCCCAGTGTACTAAGGTCGGCTTTGCCGAAGAGCTGGCCAAGCCCAAGCCCTACGAGCTGAAGGTCATGGTGATGGACCGCGCCAAGGCGCAGGACACCACCCTCTCCGAGGGTACGGCGACGGCCCTGCTGGAACGCTGCGGCGAAGACCCGTTCCTTCTCGAGAACGAGGTGGACAAGCTCTGCGCCCTCTCTGGCTACCAGACCGTGACCACGGCCATGGTGGCCGAGATGGGGACTGTGAGCCTCGAGGCCGACGTCTTCGAGATGATACGGATGATAACGGCGAAAAACGCCACCGGTGCCTGCAAAAAGCTTCAAACGCTTCTCCGCCTGCAGCAGGAGCCCATCCCCATCACGGCGGCCATGATCGGCAGCTATGTGGATCTCTATCGGGTCAAACTGGGCGCAGCCAAGCGGAAGAGCTACAGCACCGTGTTCAAGGATTTCGGTTACAAGGGCAGCGACTACCGGCTCAAGCGCTCTGCCGAGACGGCCAGCCACTACACGCTGCCCCAGCTGGAAGCCTGTATGCAGATTTTGCTTGAGCTGGACAAGAGTCTGAAAAGCCAGCCCGTGAGCGCGCAGACCCTGCTGGAAACGGCGCTCTGCCGCCTGGCAATGGCGGGAGGAAGAAGATGAGCGAGAAACTGGAACTGCTGCACACCGACCGTGTGCTCATCGTGGAGGGCAAATACGATGCGGCCCGTCTCTCCCACCTGACCGACGCCATGATCCTGCTGACGGACGGCTTCGGCATCTATAAGGATAAGAAGCGTCAGCAGCTCTTCAAACAGCTGGCCCACAAAAACGGCCTTATCCTCCTGACGGACTCCGACGCGGCGGGCTTCCGCATCCGCACCTACATCACGAATCTGGTGGGGGAGAAGAACGTGGTGCAAGCCTACGTTCCGGCTATCCACGGCAAGGAAAAGCGGAAGGCTCAGCCCGGCAAAGAGGGGCTTCTGGGGGTCGAGGGCGTGGACGATGCCCTCGTTTTGCAGGCGCTCCGGGACGCTCTGGGCGAAGAAGCTGGCATTGCCCCTGCAAAGCCGGAGGGGCGGCAAATTACTTATACCGACCTCTATGAGTGGGGGCTTTCGGGTACGGCGGGTTCGGCTGAGCGGAAAACAAAGCTGCTCTGCGCTCTCGGTCTGCCGCCCCGGCTCTCGAAAAAAGAGCTGGTGGAAGCCCTCAACCGCCTTTACAGCTACGAGCAGCTGGACGAAATGCAGTCGGAACTGCTCGAAACATGAAAATACCGCAAACTCTCCTGAAGAAAACATGAAAAAGATTCAAGCAAGACTTCTGGGGAATTTGCCATAAGCTGTGATATAATCAATATACTGTGCGCCCGTCGTGGACGAAACGACGGGCGCAGATTTTTGCAAGATGCAATAAAGGAGACAATCAATGGAACGCGAAAAACTCAAATCGAGACTCGGGTTCATCCTCCTTTCCGCTGGCTGCGCGATCGGCATCGGAAATGTGTGGAAGTTCCCTTACATGGCAGGTCAGGGCGGCGGCGGCGCTTTCGTGCTGTTCTACCTGCTGTTCCTCGTCATTCTGGGCCTGCCCATCATGACCATGGAGTTCGCCGTGGGCCGTGCCAGCCACAAGAGCCCGGTGCGCGCCTATCAGGCCCTCGAAAAGCCCGGCCAGAAGTGGCACATCCACGGCTACTTCACCCTCGTCGGCTGCTACCTGCTGATGATGTTCTACACCACGGTGGCCGGCTGGATGCTCCACTACTTCTACATGACCGCTGCCGGTAAGCTGGTGGGCCTTGACGCTGACCAGGTGGCTGGCAAGTTCACCGAGATGCTGGCAAGCCCGCTGACCATGGGCTTCTGGATGGTGGTCGTTGTGGCCATCGGTATCTTCGTCTGCGCCCGCGGTTTGCAAAACGGCCTCGAAAAAGTCACGAAAGTCATGATGATCGCTCTGCTGGTCATCATGGTGGTGCTGGCAGTCAACAGTATGTTCATGCCCGGCGCAAAGGAGGGCCTGACCTTCTTCCTCGTACCCGACTTTGAGCGGATGAAGGAAGTGGGCATCGTCAATACGCTGGTGGGTGCCATGAATCAGGCGTTCTTCACCCTGAGCCTCGGCATCGGTGCAATGGCCATCTTCGGCAGCTACATCGGCAAAGAGCACGCCCTGCTGGGCGAGAGCGTCCGCGTCGTGGTGCTGGATACCTTCGTCGCCGTCACCGCCGGCCTCATCATCTTCCCGGCCTGCTTCACTTACGGTGTGGACCAGACCAGCGGCCCCAGCCTCATCTTCATCACCCTGCCCAACATCTTCGCAAATATGGCGATGGGCCGTCTGTGGGGCAGCCTGTTCTTCCTGTTCATGGCCTTTGCGGCACTTTCCACCGTGCTGGCCGTCTTCGAGAACATCATCTGCTGCGGCATGGAGCTGACCGGCTGGAACCGTCAGAAGTCCAGCCTCGTCAACTTCTTCCTCATCATCGCCCTCTCTCTGCCCTGTGTGCTGGGCTACAACATCTGGGCCTGGGACGGCTTCGCCATCTTCGGCGGTGCGGTGCTGGATGTGGAGGATTTTCTCGTCAGCAACCTCTTCCTGCCGCTGGGCTCCCTCGTCTACCTGCTGTTCTGCGTCACCCGCTACGGCTGGGGCTGGGACAACTACAAGAAGGAAGTCAACACCGGCGAAGGCCTCAAGATGCACGACTGGATGCGCGGCTACCTGACCTATGGCCTGCCCATCATTGTCCTGTTCATCTTCGTGTTCGGCCTGTACGATAAGTTCATCGCCTGATAAAACAAAAATACGGGATGCTGCATTTTACAGCATCCCGTATTTTTTATCGCTTTATTTCACATACCGGCCTTCGCAGATATTCTTGCAGCAGGCGCTGATGGGGAACCAACAGCAGTCGCGGCAGATGTCGGCGAGGATCTCTGGCGTGGCCTTGGCGTCGATCTCGCGAATGAGGTCCTGGTAGACGTAATCCTTTTCCTCGAGACCGAAGTATTCCACTGTCTTTGCATCGTAGCGCTTGACCTTTTCCTGCGTGTCGCAGAGGTCAGTCCCCAGCTTGTTGGGGCAGCAGGAGCAGAGGGTGTCAGTGGAGAAGGTGAGGTGGATGGTGGTGCCGGGAACATCCCGCAGCTGATGCACCACGTCGGTCATGTGGGCCACGAAATCGTTGTCATAGCCTTTGCCGGAATAGCCCTGCGTGCAGAGCAGATGATGGGGACGAAGTACGATGCTCATGCTTTCAGCCCCGGAATGCGCTTCCGCAGATTCAGGCCGATGGCGCAGGCCAGAACTGCCTTGATGATGGCAGTGGGGATGAAGGGCAGGACGCAGGCGGTGATACCCACGGCGATGGTGCTGTGGGCGACGACCACGAACATTGCAACGCCCACCACATAGTTGACCACCGTGCCGACGATGACAGCGGTGACGAAAGCACCCTTGAAGGCGTCACGGTGCTCCACGCCGAGGCCGATGATGTAGGCCATCAGGGGGAAAGAGATGAGGAAGCCGCCGGTGGGGCCGACGAACTTATCGAAACCGCCGGAGAAGTTTGCCAGCACCGGCACGCCCACAGCGCCCAGTGCCAGGTACACCAGCGAAGCGATGGCGGAAAGCTTGGAACCCAGCACCACAGCAGCCAGCGTGATGGCGAAGGTCTGCATGGTCATGGGGACGCCCAGAGGCATCGGGATGGAGATCTGGGCCATGACAGCGATAACGGCGGCGAACAGACCTGCATAGCAGATGTCCCGCACAGAGAACTTGGACTTGGTGGCCGCAGCGGCCCGGGTGTTCTGACTCATAAGAATTGTTCCTCCTATACATTCTGGCCCAAAGCGGCCATGCTCCCAGTATGGCAGATTGCAAACGCTGCGTCAACTTTTGATTTGCGAAAGGGTTTACAATTTAAAACGAAAAACAAAACAGAAAAATACACAAAAGATGTCGCTTTTGGTTGTGAAATGTGCTATACTAAATCTTAGCTATAAGAAGCACACCAGTGATATATAGAGAGGAGAACATCATGCAGCATGAAACCGTGATCGTGCTGGACTTTGGCGGCCAGTACAATCAGCTCATCGCGCGCCGCGTCCGCGAGAATAATGTCTACTGTGAGATCTATTCCTATAAGACGGACCTGTCCGTCATCAAGGCAAAGAACCCCAAGGGCATCATCTTCACCGGCGGCCCCAACAGCGTCTATCTGGAGGATTCGCCCACCGTCGACCCCGAGATCTTCAGCTGGGGCGTGCCTGTGCTGGGCATCTGCTACGGCAGCCAGCTCATGATGCACCTGCTGGGCGGCCACGTCTGCCGCGCCCCCGAGCGTGAGTACGGCAAGACCGAGGTCTTCGTGGACAACAGCAGCAAGATGTTCACCGATGTGCAGCCCTCCACCGTCTGCTGGATGAGCCACAACGACTATATCGAGCAGGCTGCGCCCGGCTTCAAAATCACTGCCCACACCGTCAACTGCCCGGTGGCCGCAGCTGAGAACGAGGAAAAGGGGCTGTACGCCGTCCAGTTCCATCCCGAGGTGCTCCACACCGCTGAGGGCAAGAAGATGCTGCACAACTTCGTGTACAACGTCTGCGGCTGCACCGGCGACTGGAAGATGGACTCCTTCGTGGAAAACAACGTCGAGGCCCTGCGGAAGCGCATCGGCAGCGGCAAGGTGCTCTGCGCCCTGTCCGGCGGCGTCGATTCCTCCGTGCTGGCTGCTATGCTGGCCAAGGCCATCGGCAAGCAGCTGACCTGCGTCTTTGTTGACCACGGCCTGCTGCGCAAGAACGAGAAGGAAGAGGTCTGCTCTGTCTTCGGCCCCGGCAACGCCAACGGCTTTGACATCAACTTCATCTGCGTGGATGCCCGTGACCGCTACTTTGCAAAGCTGGCCGGCGTCACCGAGCCGGAGCGCAAGCGCAAGATCATCGGCGAGGAGTTCATCCGCGTCTTTGAGGAGCAGGCAAAGCAGATCGGCAAGGTGGACTTCCTGGCACAGGGAACCATCTATCCTGACGTTGTGGAGAGCGGCCTGGGCGGCGAATCCACCGTCATCAAGAGCCACCACAATGTCGGCGGCCTGCCCGATACCGTGGACTTCAAGGAGCTGGTCGAGCCTCTGCGCAACCTGTTCAAGGACGAAGTCCGTCAGGCTGGCCGTGAGCTGGGTCTGCCCGAGTATCTGGTCAGCCGCCAGCCGTTCCCCGGCCCCGGTCTGGGCATCCGCATCATCGGCGAAGTGACCCCCGAGAAGGTCGCTATCGTGCAGGACGCCGACGCCATCTGGCGTGAGGAGATCGCCAAGGCGGGCCTCGATAAGGAGATCAGCCAGTATTACGCCGCTCTGACCAATATGCACAGCGTCGGCGTTATGGGCGACGAGCGCACCTACGACTACGCCGTGGCCCTGCGCGCTGTCACCACCACTGACTTCATGACTGCTGAGAGCTACAATATGCCCTGGGACGTGCTGGGTACTGTCACCAGCCGCATCGTCAATGAGGTCAAGCATGTGAACCGCGTGTTCTATGATTGCACCGGTAAGCCGCCGGCAACCATTGAGCTCGAATAATGAACCAAAGCCCCCAAACCCCTTATTTTTCAAGGGTTTGGGGGCCTTTTTTGTTTGCCGTGGCATTACCGTGGCATTACGGCATCAAATCATCGAGTTTTTTGACCGCTTCCGGCACCGTGGAGGGGTATAGATGGCCGTATGTTCGGAGGGTGGTTTGGACGTCCTCATGGCCCAGGCGCTCGCTCACAAGTAGGACCGGGCAGCCCAGGTGGATGAGGAGCGAGGCGTGGGAGTGCCGGAGATCGTGGAGCCGGATGCGCTCCACCCCGGCGGCCTCCGCTGCCTTCAACATCTCCCGGCGGAAGTAATGCTTCGTGAATGGGAACAGCCGGTCATCCGGTCCGACGTCGTAGAGCGCTGCCATGTACTCCCGCAGCTCTGCCGCCAGCTTCGAGGGCACCGGAACCACCCGGCGGCTCTTTGGCGTCTTCGGCTCCGTGATGACCTCCTCGCCGTCGATGCTCTGGAAGGACTTCGAGACGGACAGCGTCCCGGCTTCCAGGTCCAGGTCCCTCGGCGTGAGGGCCAGCAGCTCGCCTATCCGCAGGCCGGTCCAGAACAGCACAGACAGCCCGGTCCGGGCCGGGAGCTTGCGGCCCTTCTCATGGACGGCCGTGAACTGCTCGACGGTCCAGAAGTTCATCTCGTCCGCGTTTTTCTTCCCGACGCCACCGGCCAGGCGGGCCGGATTGACTTGGAGGCCGTA
>OGOC01002628.1_pt1 | contig 11294 bp, 6 predicted proteins | sample 1552561 | NCBI WGS metagenome assembly OGOC01 (sample SAMEA2580148, study PRJEB22360) | human gut metagenome | biome: human gut; feature: human-associated habitat; material: faeces | place: Denmark | collected 2008/2010
ATGCAAAAAAATTGCAGAATTCTATATTTGATAATGCAGAAATGTTTTATTCCATGAAGGCTAATCCGGCAAAAGAAATTATTAGACTTTTAGTAGATATAGGATATGGAGTAGAAGTAGCATCTATGGGCGAAATGAAGATTGCATTAGAAGCAGGAGTTAAACCAATAAATGTAATTTTTACAGGTCCGGGAAAAGAAAAAGAAGAGTTGGAATATGCTATTGAAAAAGATATATATTGTATAAATGTGGAAAGCTTGCAAGAAATTATATTAATTAATGAAATTGCAACACGACTAGGGAAAATTATTAATATTGGTATACGTATTAATTTTCAATATAAACGGTCAGGCAAAATTAGTATGGTTGGAAATACTCAATTTGGAATTTGCTTATCTGAAGTTCCAACGGCAATTGAATGTTTAAAAAAAATGAAAAATATTAAATTGATAGGATTTCATGTGTATATGGGAACTCAAATTTTGGAGGCTGGAGAATTATTGCAAAATGTTGAAAATATTATTTTGGTAGCTTTCAAATTGGCTGATCAATATGATATAAAAATTTCATATTTAAATTTTGGCGGTGGTTTTGGGGTGAATTATTTTAAAAATGAAAGAGAACTTAATATGAATGAAGTTAGAAGAGGATTGGATAAGATTTATAATAAATATTCAAAATTAAATAATGTAGAAAGAATAATCTTTGAAAGTGGACGCTATGTTCTTGCTGAGGCTGGATTTTTTGTAACAAAAGTATTATATACTAAGGAAGTTGAAGAAAAAAAATATATAATATGTGATGGCGGATCTAATTTTCATTCATCGGCTGCATTTTTAGGAAGATTTGTCAGAAATAATTTTCCAATGCATTCCATTTCTAAGTCAAATAATACAGAGGTAGTTACTATTGTGGGAAACTTATGTACACCAACAGATGTAATAGGGCAAAGTGTAGAAATAAATTGTGCAACGGTAAATGATTATATTGTAATTGAAAAATCAGGGGCATATGGATTGACATATAGTCCACATAGTTTTTTATGTCACAGATTGCCAAAAGAAATTTTATATGATAATAATGAGTGTTATGAGATTAATAATTGTGATAATGGTTTAAAATATTAAGTTTTGAAATAAATGCAAGAATTTTAAGAAATAATTAACTATAAATGAGCAAATAAAGGAAAATTTACAAGAATGTTACTTTTGCTTATAATTCAGATACATTTGAATAAATCAGGTAAAGATATGTCTTTGTGCCACAAGTGAGTTTGTGTAATATTTTAAAATTGCTCATTTATAGTAATTAAATAAGGTAATTTTAGTTTCTAAATATCAAAACGTAACTCTTTCAGTTTACTGAAAAAGATAATTTTTCCCTTCATTATAAGTTCCTTTCATTGAAAATCGAACAGCTAATTTCCCAGTCATCGGATCTTCAATACCTATACTGATCTTATATTTCTTTCCGGCCAGTGAGATCATCTTTTTTACCTGCATTCTTGTTTTTGTCTGTAAAGTTTCTTCCGGCAGAAGTGATTTTAACGAAATGTCAACCGCTTCTTTTTCAAGACTATTTCCATCCTCATCTTCTACCAGAACCCATACAGGCCAGTCTTCATAAAATGGTGCAACTCCATCATTCTTCCATTTAAGATTCAGGCTGACATAACCCGGCATCTGAATAAGGCTTGCTTGCGAAATCCACAAACGATATCCCATGCTTCCTAAAACTTTCCTATAACCGTTTTCATAAGTTTTATCCGCTATTTTCGGTCCAAGAAAAGTAGTATGTGCTTTCTTTATCAGATTTATTGTCTGATCCAGATTTGTGTCAAGCAACTCTTTCATTGTAATTGAACTTGTAAACTCACCTCCGGAAGGAAACTTTTTCCAGAAATCTTTCATTGCGGATAACCCTTTTTTCTCATGAGTCTGGTCAAACTCACCGCCTTCATTAATCCAGCGAAACCATTCCTCTGTGCTCTCTGGCTGTCCGGTCATATCGTTGTAGAGACCTGTTCCATAATGTTCTCCCTCACTAAAAGGTCTTCTCATCAGTATCATGGAATCAGGGAAGGCCTCTGTCCATGGAATCATATAACGTTCTCTTACAGATTCTTCTGGCAGACTCTGTATTCCTGCGGAAATATTTACATGCCATTCTCCCCAGTGCCCCAGACTTCCAAGTTCGATATAACTGACCAGTCCATCTCTGCCAAAATGCTCTCCAAGTGCATTAACTGCCCTTTTGTGATATTGTATCATCTGTTCATTATTATAATCAGGAGCATATCCCTTTCCATACTCCATATCATACCAGGTTCCCGCATGATCAGTTTTGTCATATAGCCATTGTGGAATGTCCATATGCTTTTCCTCCCCGGGAATATCACACACAAACCTCAGTACCAGGTGTTTCCCTTCTTCTCTCCATCTGTCAGTCTGATTTTCGATTTTCTCCCAGTCATATTTTCCTTCCTCCGGTTCCAGTTCAGCCCAGGTAATATCCATATACAGTAAAGATATATCCTCTCCTATTGTTTCTTCCCAGGCACAAGGTGCATATCCCATTAATGGATTTCCAAAAATTTCTTCTGTTTTTTCATATATCTGAGTTTTTCTTCCAAATACCATCCATACTCCTGCTGCTATAATAACTAAAAGTCCAAAACCCAACAGAACCAGATATCGTTTCTGACTTTTAGCCATGATATTCTCCATTATACTGAATCAATGTAACATCTTCCACTCCACCGATATCCCGGATTTTTTCCATAAACTCCATATCATTCTGTCTGCAATATATTTCCACTGCCATTTCTGTTTTTTCATTGCGCATAGTTTTTGATTTTACGAAATATTTTCTTTTTCCAAAACAACGGATAATTTCATCTCCCGCCTGAGTTCCCTGATAATGAATCACTGCAATATAAATTCTTCCATTTTGTTGTTTGTGATAAAACAGGGTGATCATCAGAATGATAATCACAGCTGTCAACAGAGTTAATGCATACATACCTGCACCGGCTGTAATCCCCGATGTGATTGCCCAGAACAGATACAGAAGATCCATCGGATCTTTAATTGCTGTACGAAAACGTACAATAGACAATGCACCAACCATACCAAGAGAAATCACAATATTGCTGCTGATCGCAAGTGTTACCATACAGGTAAGCACTGTCATTCCCACAAGTGTAACTGCAAAACTTCTGGAGAAAATAACTCCAACATAAAATTTCTGATAAACCAGATAAATCACACTTCCCAAAATCAAAGCCACTGCCAGAGCAGCCAATATCTTAGGTATATCATACTGACTGAACATTCCTGATTCCAGTACAGATTTTTTTATCATATCCTGTACACTCATCTTATCATCCTCCCCTGTGTATCATACCAATACTCAAATCCATTCATGTACCGCGTTTTTTCATAACACAGTACATATTTGGAAACTGCTGTAAATTCTGCTGCCTGCGGCGGCAGAAGATTTCTCAGAATCTGAGGCAGCATCTCTGTAAATTTCACTTCCATGATCAGTTTTCCCGGTTCCAGTACAGATAAAGCCGGAAGCGTACTGTCGAAAATGTCATAGCTTCCAACAGCAGCTCTGACATCTGTATCAAATGTAATCCTGACTGTTCCCTCATCCATGATCCATGGTTCTCTCTCGTAATCTACGATTGTTCTCGGCCGCATCATATTACTCATACATTCTATGTAAAATTCCCTGCAAAGATTATACGGGCTTTTCAGAAGAAATTCATACTCGCCGGAAAGAATTTTTTGCACCTCATCTTTTGTCAGTGGGGCATCTTCTTTATAAATATAACTGCCGAATTTCTTTTTTCTTTCCAGCTTGATACTTTCAGCACTATAATTATAAATTCGTATCCTGTATTTCTTCCTCATAAGAACGCCGCTTTCCTTTTCTTCATATGCACTGTTCCAGTAATCATCAAAATACAGGCTCCGTATCAGATATCCTCCATTTTCTGCATGAGGATCCAGTTTCATAAGTGGCTTCATCCGAAGATTCAGGACTTCTTTCTCACTGGTACTGATAAGATATTTCCACTCGTTACGAAAACGTTCTTTCTTCCTGTCAGCCTTCCTCATAAATATCTTCCTCTACCGTATTATCTTCTGTTATGTAAAAACACTTCATACCATAATGTTTTCCTTCATCTGTTACATAATAATCAAATGCATCCTGCGTTTTTCCAGATGTATTTGTTGCTCTTACTCTCACAAAGTACTGTCCTGCTTCCGGAAGGTCCATCTCGGCTTCCGGAACAATCAGTGTTGTGTTCTGATAGATCACATCCCGGAATAGATAATCTCTTGCAACCTCTACAGAATACGTAATGTCCTCTGCGTCCAGATCATAAGATACATCCCAGTTAAATTTCAGCTTATCACCGTCTATTGTCGGAACACCTATATAAAATGGCATTGGTGTTTCCAGACTTTCCAGATATAACTGATAGTTCTTCTCTATCTCATCAGGAAGTGATGCTGCAATCTGATCGTATTGTTCAGATGTAAGCGGTTCATACTCTGCATCAGGCATCAAATATAAATAGGGCTTCAGTACATTCTTATAGCTCTCTATCTTTGATGTGAGCATATCTTTGTTCAGATATTCCCTCAGATCCAGAATGGCATCATTTAATTTTTCCCGGAAAGACCGTGACTTCAGACACCTTTGAAACAGAATATTTCCCCAGTAATTGCTGATTCCCTTTTCCCAGCTGTTCTGATCCGAAAAATTCCTTAATTCATATTCCGGTCTCATCAGACAGCCATCGTTATCCCAGGCAATAAAGTACCAGATATCTGAATTCAGAGGACTGTATAAATAAACATTTCTGTTCTGTGTGTCTACGTTTCCCATCAGAATCTGAAATGCCATCCAGTAAACAATATTTTCTTCATCAAAATGTTCTTTCAGTACATCTTCAATCCCTATAGAATAATCATTCAGATCTGTCAGCATATCGATCAATTTGGTATGATCTGAATCCCCTTTTATTTCCAGCATTTTTTCAAAGGCTGTCTTATCATATCCTGCATCATCTTCTTTTTTTATAATATCCTCGTAGCGATAAAATTCAAAAGAATTAATCTTATACAATTGTCCGTTTGAATCCAGTCCATGACTCTTTAATGCCGTCTTATTCAGTTGTTCAACCTGTGTATAAATTCCATAATCCTCAAATTTTACACCTGATTCTTCTGTATTATCCTTTACATACAAATGCACAAACTGTGTACGTAAACCAACCATCTGAGGAATTCCCCTGATCAGATCATATGCCAGCTTATTTCGAAAGCGCATTCCTTCTGTCATATGTTTATTCAGGTTAATGGTTCTCTGGCCTCTCCACGTTCCTTTATTCTTTTTTAACTCAATTTTATAATTTTTTTGTGCATTCTGGCTGGATGTCTGGCCTCTGATCTGAACAGTTGCATTAGGCACGCTTTCTCCATATCCGACTTCCCCTTGTGTCGGTCCATTCTCATCTCCCACCTGCAAAAGTCCTGCCACCTGATATCTCTCCACTCCCATATCTTCGTAATCATAAACAGAATAGCTGTTGATTTCCTTCCATGTATGATATGTATTTTCCGATGAATTTCCCTTAGATACAGTAAGATACATGGTAACAACACTGGTATCATCATCATTTTCATACAAAGAATCCTTATCTCTTAAATGAATCTCATTGATTTCTTCTTTCTCTGCTTTTTCTGCCTTTACCTGTTCTGTTTTGTTATCTTCCTGTACTGTCTGATCCTGTGAAGAGTTTCCCGCTTTTTCCAGAGTGCAGCCTCCACAGAGAGAAAGACTGACTAATACTGCACTTATCAGATTTATTTTTTTAATTCCTGTCAACGCTCGTTCTCCTTTCCAGTTTCTCATCCATAAAATATCCGATTCTGGTAAATACCCCCGATTTGTCTTCTGCTACCACCGGCTGTATGCTGAGAATATAATATGGCAGACGTCTGGTATAACGTTCCAGACGGATCATAACTATAAAATAAAACAGTACACATCCTGCAAGAAACCCAAAGCCATAATATACCTGCGGACAAAACAGTGAAATCACAGTAAACACAGAAGTTCCCACGGCAAAAATTACAGAAGCAGCCAATGCTCCCCTGTAATCTGTAAAATATAAAAGAAGCAGAAGCATCGTATTTGCAACTGCATAAATGCCGTAACCAACACAAAGTGTCCGGAAATATCCATACATCAGATCATTAAATCCCAAAGGAAGGTACTTCAAAAGACTCTCACCCATTGAAATCGCCAGCGCAGTAGTCAGTAACTGCTTCAAAGCGGTATATTTCAATTCTCTGTTCAGTACATCCAGCATTTCTGTACCGGCCTGCATAATATCCTTAATGGTTCCCCCATCATTGAATAAACTGTAATAATTCCTGTATTTCGGATAAAAATTAACTTCTACAGAAACCACAAAATTTACAGTGGTGATCAGAATTGTCAGAAATGCGATCAATGCCGGTACGTCATGTGACGGTGCCCCATAAAAAAGCCCTTTTACCTGTTTCCCCAGCGGTCCGGCCCACATGATCACAAGGTGGGCAAACAGCCCGATATTAATGCAGAGTCCTGTAAATGCCAGCGGCAGAAACTCATCTGCCCACCTTAAAAATAAGAATGCACTGATATCACTTTGTGGAAAATACTCATACAGTAAAACAACATCCCATAAAAGCATGATCCCATATCCAATGCATACCGCAGCCATCAATGCTTCCACATGGGAAATTCCCAGAAACAACAATAAAGCTCCCGAAAGAAAAGTAACAGCGATCGCAGCAAGAAAGGATAACATAATTCCTCTGTAATCTTTAATTGCAGTAAGATAACTCATCGCATTCCATGTAACGATCAGTTCTCCAAACAACTCAAAACATAAAAACTTATCTATAAGCCCAACTCCGGAAAATATCAGAAAAATCCCATATAAAATTCCTCCTGCAATGAGCATTAAGCCTGTCGAACCCCAGAAAGATGACAGAACTGCCTCATTTTTTTCTTCATAAAGCATATCTGCAATAAATCTTGTTACTACCATTGACAAGAAACTGGTTACCGTCAATGATGCAAGAAGTGTATATGTGATCATGCAGACCAGTAATTCTCTGCTCTGTTTCGGAGCGCCTGTCCTGTCACACAAAAACATAACCCCCAGCAGAAGTACGATACCAAGCAACATGGGACCGGTACAGATAATCCCTGCATATCCATAGGCGCGGAAAGAAGCAAACAGCCCTCTTCTGCTGAACAGTTTTTTGAGTTCAAATCCAATCCCTGCCATATGCTTCCTCCACCTCCCTGTAAAGTTTTCTGTATTCACTGATCATGCGCTCATGCCTGTAATATGCCTTAGTTCTTGCCTGTCCGCTTTTTCCCATTCTGATCCGTCTTCTCCTGGATTCACACATTTTTTCCATAGCGAAAGCAAGTCCATCCCTGTACATAGGCGGAACGCAATAACCGGCACATCCAAAATTATCTCCTTCTTTTCCATTCAGAAGTTCCCGGCAACATCCTACATCAGTCGTTACACATGGGCGTCTGGCCGCAAATGACTCCAGCACGGATAATGGCTGGCCTTCTGATATACTGGTAAGGATCGTAAAATCCAGTTTTCTCATATACTGTACAATATCTACCCTTCCTGTAAAAACAAGATTTTTGATATCCAGCTGTTTCACCAGTGCATAACACTCATCTGCATATTCCTCGTCATCTACCCCTCCCAGAATATGAAGTCTCACATTCTCCATTCTGGATGAAAGTTCATAAAATGCATATATCATAGTCTTTATATCTTTAATGGGTGCGAGACGGACTACCGCACCTATGTCTATCCATCCATCTTCCTCTTTCAGAGGGATCTGTGACAACCTGTCATAATCAATACCATTTTCAATTACTCTGCATTTCTCTGCATCACAGCCAATCTGTATTTGCGTAAGCATCGCATTCGTAAATAAACTGGTTACCCGAAAAGCCCTTTTATAAATTGCTTCTGATAACATATAAAAGAAATCCACTGTTTTTTAAATGATGGGATTACCCATTTTGCCCTGATGATCTCTTCCTCCCTTTCTCTTGTGTATATCCCATGCTCTGTAAGTAATACCGGTCTTCTGTAAACATATCCTCCAAGGCAGGCAAGAAGTCCCCCATATCCTGTTGAAATGGCATGATAGGTATCTGCCAGAGGAACCTCTGAACCCAGAAGATATAAAACCGGAAGCAGCATGGAACGCATTGTATGAAACGCGTCCGCAAATGCAATATACGGATATTTTTCCAGACAGCTCTCTGTTAATATATTTAAAAACTGCTCACTTTTCAGAAATGACATCGGATTCATTTTCCGGTCGTGATATAAATGAAACAATACTTCCCAGTCAGGATGACTGCATTCCATCAATTCTCTTAAACTCTTTGTTTCTTCTTCCGAAAAATGATTGATTCTGTGCAGCTGTCCATTTTGATTTCCATGTTCCTTCAGTTTTAATGCATCATCCAGAAATACTTCATGGACTTCCACCACATTATCCGGCAGTTCATAGACAAATTTTCCACGGTCACATGCATGTGCTCCTATTACCCACAGCACAAACTCATGCTCTTTCATAACAGTGATATACTGATGCATCCATGTCGAAACTCCACCATGCACATACGGATAACAGCCTTCTAAAACCAGACAGATTCTCAATTCTCTCACCTTATTTCTATTTTCACTGATTTCTCTTTTGCCCGAAGCAGATAGAGATTTCCGGTAATATGCGTCAGTTCTCCACCTTCTATATTACCCGGAGTCCCTTCATTCATTCTTATCATAATATAAGCTTCATCATAAAAATTATCTAATTTAAGATTAAGTTCCTGATCTGATACATCCTTATCGATCACCAGTGCCCCATACCGCTGTATTGCGCCTGATAGTTCGGAAGCAGTAAGATTTCTCAGACATGGAGCTGAAGTATACAGCCAGTCCATATATTCATCCAGCCGTTTTTTCAGTTTCTTCCATCCCAGTCTGGCACCTCTGTCTTCGTCCAGCAGATCATCCGGATGTATAAAATGTGTATTGACAAAATGCATATTCAGTTCAGATACAGCCGCAAGTTCCATATAATCATCAATCACAGCACCTGAAATAATACGGGGCTGTTCCACAATTCCATCTTCTGCGGCTTCAAACTCCTGTGTATATGCCATATCTCCGACAAAATAATTACTTGCAATTGTACGTATCTCCGGAAATTCTTTTACGATCATTTCCCGCCCTTCATCTGACAGCACATTAGACGGCGGTACATAAACAGACAATTCTGTCCCCGGAAACATCTCTTTTCCAAACCGTATCAGCTCTGTCATGGCTTTTTTCATTGCATCATAGCTTTCCCATGTTTTATATGGAAGGATATTTGCATAATCCACATTTGACAGGCTCAATGGCTGATGATTATATCCATGATATCCCAGTTCTCCTCCCTGATGAAGCAGCATATTCCCAAAATACTGAAATCTCTGCACATCTTCCTGTTCCACAACATCTCCGGACACATCATCCTCATAATTGTCAATAATAACGCCTGTATATTTCACACCGTGTTCCTCTGCCAGCTCCAGCATATCCGGCCACCAGATATTTGTATAAAACTCTTTGATGCTGAGACCATAATCACGTTTGATATATGTTCCGTCTCCACTCGGCACAGGAGATGGAAAATCATCCAGATAGAATACAGATCCATTAAGCACCGGGTAAACCATCACATCTGTCAGCAGACTATAGGATGCCGCAAAAAATCCTCTTGTGGCTTTTTCACATAATCCAAAATTATCAACTACAAATTTACCTTTTCCATAACTGTTTTCCCAGATAAGCGGAACCTTCTTTTCATCATCTGTCCATGCATAAACCTTCGCCGTTTCTCCAACACTTACTTCCCATGCTGAATCATATGCATCCGGAATCTGGAAAGATCTTCCCCCTCCAATCATGAAATCATCATCAATATAGATTTTATCTACCAGAACATTTCCATAATCAGAGTCTGTAATTCCCAATTTCTGCTCAATGAGCGAAACATATGTATCCTTCTGAAGTGTTAACGCAAAAAGAACACGTCCTCCTTTTTCTACCCAGTTTCCAATCTTTATAACTACATCCTTCAATGGGTTCAGATCCGACATCAGCACCACTATTGTTTCATAGCCTGAGAAATCAGGAATCTCACTCTGTCTGATATCTGCCAGATCTACTCCTGTTTTCATATCCATGAAAATTCTTTCAAACTGTTCCCATGCCACCACACTGTCTGCCTGACTGCTGTCCATCAGCACCAGACAACTGCTCTCAATATTTTTGACTGCCTGTGTTTCAGTTACAACCGTATCCCTGTCCAGATATGCCTTCTTCTTGATCTCTGCCTGATACTGAATTCCTGAACGCTCTGTCCAAAGCACCACACTGATTGCCAGAAAAACTCCCAGAATAACAGTCAGACCCTTAAATCGAAAAGACTGTAAATATTTTATCATTCCTGCCAAAAAGCCAATGCCTCCTTACTCTTAGACGACAGATAGATTTGCTCCTCTTTCATCTGTCTTAAACACTGCTGCAACTCCGCTCCCTTTTTTCGTTCTGCCAGATACCGGATCTTCAAAATCCAGAACTCCTCTTTCCGATGCCATTTCTGATCCATCAGCCCTAGAATCTCTTCCGCCTGAACATAATCTCCTGTTTTCATCAGATTTTGGAACAGACGCACACATGTGGAAAGCGTCGTTTTCACCTTCAGCTTTTGTCTTAAAAGACGGATATAACGTTCCCTCTGTTCTCTCTCCATCTGGGCTTCCAGAATCCCCTGATTCAGATACTCTTCCATAAAATCACAGTACTGCTCCAGGATCTCCGGATCGTCCGGTGATGCCGCATACAGCTTCTCCATCTTCTGCAAACGAAAATCATATTCCTTGGAAAGTTCAACCATGGCTGTGATCGCATAATGGACAACCTCTACATCTTCATTCATGCGGGCCTGTTTCAGAAGATCCATATATTCTTCCGGATCATCATTTAACACATCCATGATCAGTTCACGGCGCACTCCCGGTTCGTTAATCAAAAGTGCTTCCTCTAACGGAACGATCTTTTTGTCCGTATCCGAAACTGCCTGAAAAATATTTTTATAAATCTCTTCATTTACACGAAGCTT
>OGOC01002633.1_pt1 | contig 11281 bp, 7 predicted proteins | sample 1552561 | NCBI WGS metagenome assembly OGOC01 (sample SAMEA2580148, study PRJEB22360) | human gut metagenome | biome: human gut; feature: human-associated habitat; material: faeces | place: Denmark | collected 2008/2010
TTGGGATGCAGAAGCCGGAGAACCTAAAAAAACAGATGTTAAAGCTGCTACAGATATCTATGTAACTGCTGATGCTAATAATCCATTGGTTTGGGTTTTGAATATACTCAATAAGGAAACGGGAGAATGGGAAACTGTTTCTATGCCTAAGGCTGCTCGTATCACTAGTATGCGTGCACTTGGCGAACAAGGTGGAAGTATCGATTTTTCTTCTACTGAGGCAAACGCTACCTTGTATTATGGAGTAGTAGGAAAAGATGTTAAATTTAACGGAAAATCTTATCCAAAAGGAACGTTTCTGTCTGCTAGAGGTAGCATGATTCATGCATTGATTAATCCGGTGAACTTGGAGGTTAAAGATATTCAATCTTATGAAATCGGCTTGACTGATTCTAAAGGAAATACAAACTTTGTTGTAGCTAGTATTGCAGCTAATGTTAGTGAAACTGCTTTAACTCGTGCTGAAAATACAGCAAATAAAGGTATCTATGACTTGACTCTTAAATTTGCTGAAGGTATAGATCCGGATAATTTGAATGAAAATATCGCTTATGCACTTACAACGAAAGATGCGTGGGGGAATGAAATCATCTCCGGATATGATGTGAAAGTTACAGCTAAAGAAGAAGAAAAGACACTTGTAGATGTAAATAAGGATGTAGATTTCAAAGTTACTCATAATCTGGATGAATTGGTTGGTGATCAATTGAATGATGTAGTAGATTATACTTATTCAGTTGTCGAAGCCGATGCTAAGAAAATTGAGGCTACATTTAGCAAGGAAAATAAAACAATTATTGCTAATAAGGAAGGCAAATTGACTGTTACTATTGCCTATTTTACTACTGCTGGAAATGAAAAAGAAGCTAAGTTGAATTTGACATTCAAGTATGCAGCTGAAAAAGCAGAGATTAAAGATATGACTTGGGTCGTAGATGGCGAAAAAGTAACAGCTACTTCTGAAATTGTTGGTCCTTCAGTAGATGTAATCAAAGCAAATATAACAGCTGGTATAGATACGGAAATCGCTTATACTGATGGTAAAGTTGAAATTAACGGAGTGAAGGATTTGGAATATGAAGGTGGTATTACTTTGAAACTGGTAGGTTTGGACAAAGACGGAGAACCCGTAGCTGATATGTCTACAGGTGTAGCTGATATTACTAAATTTGTAATCGAAGCTACATTTGATCCTGCTGAAGTTGCTGCTGTTCCTCATACTGCAACAGTTAAATTCAAAAATGCAACTCCGACTCCGGGATTGGATAATGATGTTCTGTATGAAACGACATTTAAGATTACTGTAGACCAGCAGGATAGTAAATTGTTTGAATTCAAACGTGCAGGTGCTTACTTTAGTGGTGATAACGCTACTGCTTATGGTAATGTAAATGATGAAGATGCAGCAGGTAAGATTACTTACAATCTTTACAAACTGTACCAGGAAGGTTCTATTTCTGCTAAAGAGAAAGCACTTATTTCATTTGATGAGGAAATACCGTCCAAAATGGTAGATGATACGAAAGTCTATGCTGATGCATGGTTGTCCTCAAATAAGAGTAGCGATGAGATCACAGTTGCGCCTTATGATGCTTGGGGTGGTGCTTATGAAGGTCGTAACATTACAGTAGCTTATGCTCCGTTTGGAAATGACCGTCTGAATGTTATCACTGATAAGTTTAATTTGACTGTGAAATCGGAAATCTTCGAAGGTACATTTAAGTATATTGGCAAATCAGGTACTGAAGCTAAGCCATTTGAAGTAGATGGAGGACATACACAAGATCTGTTAGCTAAAGATTTCGAAAAAACAGATGCTTATGGTGTTGGCTATGACTTTGATGACAAGAGAATTAAATCTGTTGTACTTGAATTGGCAAACCAGGATGCTAAAGATTATGTAACATTAAGTGCTACTGACTTTACGAAAACTGACAAAGTTGTAATCTCTAAGAAAGCTTCTCAAACACCTATCGTTACTCCTCCGGTATGTGAAGTAAACGTTATCATTACTGATAAATGGGGTAGACAGACTACTGAAACTGTTTATGTTAAAGTGTTGAAGTAAACCGGATTTAAAAGATCTGTAATTGAGGGCATCTTAATCCTTTTAAGATTAAAGATGCCTTCTATAATATATAATCAAATCTTTTGAGAAGAAATATATTCAGGGATAGACTGAAAATTATGCTTGTGAAAGTATATTCTCAAATGTTTATCTCTAGAAGGGATGCCTCCCTTATTTCCCACGGACATCCCTTTTTATCTCTCTCTTAAGACATCTTACTTATTATACTAGAAGCAATTTGCTAGTCCCTTATTTCCTATAGATAAGGAGATGTTTTAAGAATACAAAGAGCCCGGGCTTGTGAAAGTCCGGGCTTTTCGATATTCATCTATCAGGCTTAATCAGCAGAAAGTCTTTATCATACAATCCCACAAGTAAACTTTCTCCTTTGGCGTTCACTTTCAGGCCTCCGTATGTTGCCTTTTGATAAAGGGTGTCTTGACCTTCTTCAAAGAAGAAAGATTCGGCACCAAGAAATAAACGATCATTTACAATTTTATAGTTGATGATCAGTTCGTTATCGTTCAAAGGTTCCAATGCATCCTTAAGTCGGACAATACGGGCTACCCGGTTACTGTCGATATTTAATACGGCATATCCATGTGTAGCTACTTGTGTATCGCCGAGTAAGTCCGATGTAGCTTCTCTATAACGGAGGCTCATGTAATCACCTTGCATAAGTGAACGAGGGTCGACGGGAGCCAGTTCAAACAATACGAGTTGACCGTCTCTCAGTGTTTGTTCTTTCTGGTAAATGGACCAGTTGAGGTATCCTAACAAAAGTAACAGGTTAGTGATAATCAGTATCCGACTCTGTTTTTTCATGTTTCGTTCTTTTTTGAGTGAAATAATACCAAGCGATCATGAATATGATTCCTGTGAAGAAAAGCGTGATTGACTTCACAAGCAGGCTTAGGTTCAAATCATAGTAGTATTTGGAAACGGCATAGATAAAGAGTAGGAGTGCGGCGGCACATTCTGCTTTATAGCCATAATGAAAACATATCAGTATCAGTAAGAGACTACCCGACAGATATGGGGCGAACATTGTCGGCAGGCAGATAAGGATACAGAGAATGCATATTCCGATCTGACTTACTGGGTTCGTTACTTCCATTACCGGCATGATACGTTGAATAATAAGAAGAATCCCGATCCAGATAAAGATAGATAGTAACCAATAGGGTGCGGGTATTCCATAATTAACAGACAATCCGGCTAATAAGCAGATACAGGAAACGAATAAGCCGGAATGGAAAGGTGTGTATTTGGAAACTAAGTTTTCCTTTAATCCGGTCAGGATATCCCTTTCGTATAGATTGGTGAACAGGAAAACTGCTAAAACCGGGACTACTGCTATTTGCAAAAGTTGTATTGACGAAGATAAATAAGCTAACTCTCCGAGAAAAGAAATAATAAATAGAATGACAGAAAGGAAAGGTAAGATGAAACCTTTTGATAAGAAGAAAGTGAAAATGCCGGTTATCGCAAGTGCAATAAAGAGAGCATTTGTACTTTTGTTTAGTCCATAAGCAATCAGTGCACATCCGGCGATGTACAGAGTGATATTCATTGCATCCAGAAAAGGAACTGTGAGCCGGCGACTTATTGTCAGGGTAGTAATGATGAATAAACATCCGATTATCAGACTGGATGTTTCAGTGCGGATAATCGAGGCAACTACCAGAAATCCCAAAAAGAAGATAGCAGTCAGGATTCCTCCGATAATTGACACTACTTGGATTGTCAGGTTATTCTTCTGTGCCATACCATTGCCTTTTTAGGTGGAGAATAGAATATATAATCAAGGTCGTTCCTGTGATAACGATAATTCCTGCAAAGAGAAACAGATTGACATTTCTGAGATTACTGTGTGATATAAAGGTAGTCAGCAGGATCATTAGAGTTGCAAAAGGAATGGTAGCGAGATAATACAGATTCTTTTGTTTCCGGCCGAACCACAATCCTACCGAAAACAAAAGAATGGTACTTGCTAATGGGACGGATAGAATGGTATTATCTTCACAGATAGCTGCCATTGTAAGATAACTGGTATGTATAATTGTAGCCAACGACAGGAAGCTGATCAGCCAATGGTTTCGTTTATTCAACTGCCCTTTTATGTTCATTCGCTCCGCAACGATCGTTGATGTGGCGCATATCCAGGTTACTGCGCTGGTGAGCAAAGCGCTGGTCCACGAATGACCGGGTACTATTTGTATTACATACAGCCATATTGTTATACTGAGTAGTCCGATAAATGTCAGCCACAACGGGGCGAAACGGATAGCTACTGCCCAAAGAAAGGTAAAAAGTGTCCACCCGAGGAATAGGTGGTATGCATCGGCTCCGGTCTGATAGATTTGCCCGAATACGGCAAAAAGCGTACCTGTCAGAAAGGTTGCTCCGGTAAGGAGAACCTGTTTGACGAGCGTACTCCACCGGGTGAATACGGCGAGCAGGACAGAGGTTGCCAGTAAAACTTCTACCATTCCCAGTTTGGCGAATTTGGGGAGTTCATCCCAATTGTAGGCAAAGAAGAAGATAATGCCTGTTACTGTAAAACCAATGCCTGCCGCTAACAAGAAAATGGAAAGAAATTGATTCCATTGTCTTTTATTCGCATAGAGAGCTTGCCGGGGCAAAGGTGAAAAGTCTGACTTTTCCATGTGCTTTATACTTTTTGATGATTACAAACATAAGAAAATAAAATGATAATCACCTTACCCGATAATCTAAAATACCTCCCGTATATGTTTATAGTTAGAATTGATTGTGTCAATAACTTCTTGCGAACGCCCGTTGATTAATAACTTATACATCGACTGGGCAAAGCCTACCATTTGTCCGAACTCAATTTTGGGAGGCATGGCGAGTGCGTTCGGGTCGGTCATAATATTAACAAGTACCGGACCGTCCATTTCAAAGGCATTGTATAGGGTCGTTAATACCTCCTCCGGGTCACTGACATTGAAACCTGTTATTCCCATCGCTTCCGCTACTTGAGCGAAGTCGGGATTCAACATATTTGTCTGCCAGTCCGGTAGCCCGTCAACTTCCATTTCCAGTTTCACCATTCCCAGCGAACGATTGTTGAATACGATAATTTTAATCGGCAGTTTGTACTGAACCACCGTTGCCAGATCTCCTAAAGTCATAGACAAACCTCCGTCACCGCATAATGCGACTACCTGGCGTTCGGGGTAAGCCAAGGCAGCACCAATAGCCTGCGGCAAAGCATTTGCCATAGAACCGTGATTGAAAGAACCCAGCATGTGGCGATTACCTGTCGCTTGCAGATACCGCGCTCCCCATACGCAAGTCATCCCCGTATCTACTGTAAATACAGCGTCATCTGAAGAAAGTTTGTCAATCTCCGACATCACGTATTCGGGATGAATCTTATTCACTTCTCCTTTATCTTTCGTGTAGGCAGCTAAATCTTTCTTTACCTCTTCGTATCTTTTGAGCTGTTTCAACAGGAAAGTATCATCTGTTTTCGGGGTCAGCATACGTAATAATGCCTGAATAGTCATTTTCACATCTCCACAAAGTCCGATGTCTACTTTGGCGCGGCGTCCCAGGCGTTCGGGCTTTATATCTATCTGGGCTATTTTGATATCATCGGGCAGGAAAGCAGAGTAAGGAAAATCCGTGCCGAGCATGAGAAGTACTTCCGCTTCGTGCATACTGTAATATCCTGAAGGCATTCCCAATAATCCGGTCATTCCTACCTCGTACGGATTTTCGTATTGCACTTCCATTTTTCCTTTAAAAGTATATGCTACCGGGGCATTCAGTTTCTCGGAAAGGGCAATCACTTCTTCGTGCGCCCCACGGCAACCGATGCCACAGAATAAGGTGATACGTTCATGACTGTTCAATAAATCGGCCAACAGTATAAGGTCCTCTTCCGAAGGACAGACTTCCGGCCGGGTGAAATAGTTCCGGACTGACGAATCGACAGAAACGGCCGATGCCTTTGCCAGATCTCCCGGTAAGCCGACTACGGCTACTCCTTTACGAGTAATAGCTGTCTGAATGGCCGACTGGAGCATACGCGGAAATTGCTTGGGAGTAGTGGCTACTTCATTATAATAACTGCAATCGTTAAAAAGTTTGATTGTATTCGTCTCCTGAAAATATTCCGTACCGAATTCTCCGGTAGGAATCGTAGAAGCGATGGCGATTACCGGTGCCCCGGAACGGTGCGCGTCATACAAACCGTTGATAAGATGAACGTGTCCCGGTCCGCTACTTCCCGCGCAGCATCCCGGGCGACCGGTCAGTTGTGCTTCTGCCGCAGCGGCATACGCCCCTGTTTCTTCGTGGCGCACATGTATCCATTTTATTTGATCGTTTTTTCTGACTGCTTCGTTTACCTCATTCAGACTGTCGCCTGTTACGGCGTAAATGCGTTCAACTCCGGATTTAACCAAAGTATCTATCAGTTGTTCTGCTATTTTTTTTGCCATAGCTGTAATTGGTTTAGGATTGATTTTTATGTAATAACAGATGGCTGCAAAGAAAAGTTCTAATTTAACATATGCTAATAACGCCTTTGTGTCGGGACACATCACCGCTTTTATGTTAAAATTAATTCTGTAATAACTTTTTAGTAAAGATGTATAAACAATTGCAATATCCTTTTGTTATCTTTATAGGCGAAATCTTAACCTAATGTATTAAACCTCTTAATTACTCTAGAAAAATGAACAGAAATGAAATCGGTGTGAATGCCGGTAAGGTTTGGCAACTGCTTAGCAATAATGAGAAGTGGAGCTATGGACTTTTGAAGAGAAAATCCGGGCTGAAAGATAAAGAGCTGGGTGCCGCTTTGGGGTGGTTGTCAAGAGAGAGCAAAATAGAGTTCGATCAGTGCGATGAAGAGCTTTATGTATATCTCTGTGTGAATGTTTATATTGGCTAAAAGAGTTTGACACTTTAACGAGAACAGAAGAATCTCCGGAGGAATGACAGCATAGTCAGCACTTCGGAGATTCTTGTTTTTTTATCCTTTTTCTGCTTTATGTTTCTTCCTTTCAATGGATTTCCGGAAATAATTCTGTTACTTTGCATCACGAATTAAAATGCAAGAAACAATGAGAAGTTTTGCCTCTGACAATAATTCCGGTGTGCATCCGTTGGTAATGGAAGCATTGAACCGGGCTAATATAGACCATTCTTTAGGATATGGCGATGACAAATGGACGGAAGAAGCCGTAGCGAAGATTAAAGAAACCTTCACCCCGAACTGTGTCCCTTTGTTTGTATTCAACGGAACAGGCAGCAATGTGGTAGCATTGCAACTGATGACCCGCCCGTATCATTCTATCTTTTGTGCGGAAACTGCTCATATCTATGTCGATGAGTGTGGCTCTCCCGTGAAAATGACAGGTTGTCAGATTCGCCCGATTGCTACTCCCGACGGTAAACTTACCCCGGAATTGATGCAACCTTACCTGCACGGTTTCGGCGACCAGCACCATTCGCAACCTAGAGCTCTCTACATCTCCCAATGTACCGAACTTGGCACCATCTACACTCCCGAAGAGTTGAAACGCCTGACTGACTTTGCCCATCTGAATGGTATGTATGTACACATGGACGGAGCCAGAATAGCCAATGCCTGTGCCGCCCTGAATCTTTCCCTTAAAGAACTGACGGTGGATTGCGGAGTCGATATTCTTAGTTTCGGCGGAACGAAGAACGGACTGATGATGGGAGAGTGCGTGATTGTATTTAATAAAGATTTGCAATCGGAAGCCCGCTTCATCCGTAAACAATCCGCCCAATTAGCATCGAAGATGCGTTACCTCTCTTGCCAGTTTACGGCATACCTCACTGACGACCTTTGGCTGAAGAATGCCAGCCACGCCAATGCGATGGCTGCCAAACTTCGTGCGGAATTAGAGAAACTGCCCGAAGTCACTTTTACTCAAAAAGCCGAGAGCAACCAACTATTCCTCATCCTGCCCCGCCCGGTTATCGACCGGATGCTGGAGTCTTATTTCTTTTATTTCTGGAACGAAGAGAAGGATGAAATCCGCTTGGTAACTTCTTTTGATACGACAGAAGAAGATGTTGACGAGTTTATAGGACTTTTGAAACGTTAAAAAGGAAATTCAGGACAACAAAAGCCTCTGAAACTCTGTTGTAATAAGAAGTTTGAAACTAACTTTGTCCGCAAAGTTTTCTACTTCTTATGATTATGAATACTAGACAGAACAGGCTAATCATATTCGCGCTTTTGTTGTTGACACAAACCCCGTTGGGCGCACAGCTGCATTCTACTAAAATTGAACTGCCGGAGGATTCTATATCTGCAACCATGGAAGATTCCATTCCGGCAAAGCGCAGCTTCTTTAAAAAGTTTCTTGATTACTTCAATGACGCCAATAAGGAAAAAAAGAATAAAAAGTTTGATTTCAGTGTGATAGGTGGTCCTCACTACTCCAGTGACACCAAGTTCGGACTCGGACTGGTGGCAGCCGGATTATATCGCACCGATCGGATTGATTCGCTTCTTCCTCCTTCCAATGTCTCTCTTTACGGAGATGTGTCGACGGTCGGCTTCTACCTGTTGGGAGTCCGTGGGAACCATCTGTTTCCGCAAGACAAATACCGCTTGAATTACAATCTCTATTTCTATTCTTTCCCCAGCCTGTATTGGGGACGGGGATATGACAATGGAGCCAACTCTGATAATGAAAGCGACTATAAACGTTTTCAAGCACAGGTGAAAGTCGATTTTATGTTCCGGCTGGCAAAGAACTTCTACATCGGCCCGATGGCCATATTCGATTATATTGACGGGCGGGACTTTGATAAACCGGAACTATGGGAAGGAATGGCGGCCCGGACCACCAATACCAGCTTGGGGCTTTCCCTCCTTTACGATTCACGTGATTTCCTGACAAATGCATTTCACGGCTACTACTTGCGGATAGACCAGCGATTCAGCCCGGCTTTTCTCGGCAATAAATATGCGTTTAGCAGCACCGAACTGACTACCAGCTATTATCAGCCCGTATGGAAAGGCGGAGTGCTGGCAGGACAATTCCACACATTGCTCACCTATGGCGATACCCCGTGGGGATTGATGGCAACGCTGGGAAGCTCTTACTCCATGCGCGGATATTACGAAGGACGCTATCGGGACAAAGGAGCAATGGATGCGCAAATAGAACTCCGGCAACACGTCTGGAAACGGAATGGAGTGGCAGTATGGGCAGGAGCGGGAACGATTTTTCCACGACTCTCCGAGTTTACTCCGAAACATATTCTGCCTAATTATGGTTTCGGTTATCGTTGGGAGTTTAAGAAGAGAGTAAATGTACGTTTGGATTTAGGGTTTGGCAAACACCAGACCGGATTTATTTTTAATATCAATGAAGCTTTTTAAGAATATAAAGAATTGGTTGGAGAATCAGGAACATTTGTTTTATCTGTTCCTCTTCATCTTGATAGTACCCAACCTTGTGCTCTGTTTGACAGAGCCTTTACCGTTGATGGCAAAGGTGTGTAATGTGCTTTTGCCTTTCGGCTGCTATTATCTGTTGATGACTTTGTCGAGAAACTGTGGCAAGATGCTTTGGATTTTATTCCTGTTCCTGTTTTTCGGAGCCTTTCAGATTGTATTGCTTTATTTGTTCGGCCAGTCCATTATCGCTGTCGATATGTTTCTGAACCTGGTGACTACCAATTCGAGTGAAGCCCTCGAATTGCTTGATAATCTCACACCTGCCATTATTGCTGTCATCATACTCTACGTACCTGCCCTGATATTAGGGACCATTTCAATTGTACGTAAGCGGAAACTTACGGCAGAATTTATCCGCAGAGAACGGAAGAGAGCCTCCATAGTCTTTGGAATCTCCCTCCTTAGCCTTGTCGGAGCATATATGCAGGACCCGGGATATGAGTTGAAGTCCGATTTATATCCGCTGAACGTGTGTTATAACGTAGGTCTTGCCTTCCAACGAACCGCCTTGACGCAGAATTATCACCGTACTTCGAAGGACTTTACTTTCCATGCCCTGCCTACGCATCCGAAAGAGAAACGGGAAGTATACGTAATGGTCGTAGGAGAAACCTCCCGTGCCCTGAACTGGCAACTGTATGGTTACGAACGTGAAACAAACCCGCTCTTATCCCGGCAATCGGGTCTGATTGCTTTCCCGAAAGTACTGACAGAGTCGAATACGACACATAAAAGTGTCCCCATGTTGATGTCGGACGCTACCGCTTGCAACTACGACTCTATCTATCATCAGAAAGGAATCATCACCGCTTTCAAAGAGGCAGGTTTCCGGACAGCCTTTTTCTCCAACCAACGTTACAACCATTCGTTTATCGACTTCTTCGGAATGGAAGCCGATACGTACGATTTTATAAAAGAAGATTCTGTCAGTTCCTCCTACAATCCTTCTGACGACGAACTTCTGAAATTGGTGGAGCAGGAACTGGCGAAAGGTGCAACGAAACAATTCATCGTACTTCACACCTACGGTTCCCACTTTAACTATCGCGAACGTTACCCGTCGGAAGATGCTTTCTTTACGCCCGATTATCCGATGGAAGCAGAAAGAAAATACCGGGATAACCTGGTCAATGCCTATGACAACTCCATCTGTTATACGGACGGTTTCTTGTCACGCCTTATCCACATGTTGGAAAAACAGCAGATAGATGCCGCCATGCTCTACACTTCCGATCATGGTGAGGATATTTTCGACGATTCCCGCCATTTGTTCCTCCACGCTTCTCCCGTACCTTCTTATTATCAACTTCACGTGCCGTTCCTCATCTGGATGTCCGACAACTACCTTGAAACCTATCCCGAACATTGGAAAAATGCTGTGGATAATAAGGATAAGAATATTTCTTCCAGCAGCTCTTTCTTCCCGACCATGTTGTCTTTGGCCGGAATAGAAACTCCTTACCGGGATGATTCGCAATCTGTAACGGTTTCGCACTACGTCCTAAAACCGAGAGTTTATCTGAACGATCACAACGAACCCCGTCCGCTGGATGATTTGGGTATGAAGAAGCAAGACTTCCAGATGCTGGAAAAGAGGAATATCAAGTATTAAATATTAGGTATTAATCCTTGTTAATTTTTGCATCCAAAAATGGGATTGGCGTGTTATTTGCCGTATGATGTATGAACGATTAAATTCATAAAACATGGCCTATATAGATTATTACAAG
>OGOC01002639.1_pt1 | contig 11267 bp, 9 predicted proteins | sample 1552561 | NCBI WGS metagenome assembly OGOC01 (sample SAMEA2580148, study PRJEB22360) | human gut metagenome | biome: human gut; feature: human-associated habitat; material: faeces | place: Denmark | collected 2008/2010
GACATTTACGGATTGTTCTGCTGCTATAGATGAAACAACAGAAAAAGGTGGGTGAGAAATCAAATGCGAAATAAAAGTCTGGATGCTGTAAAGGCCATTGCTGCGTGCCTGGTGGTATGCATCCATGTAAGCTTTCCGGGACAGGCCGGGCAGCTTGTAAAAGTACTGGCAAGATGTGCGGTGCCGTTTTTCTTTATGGTATCCGGGTATTTCTGTTATTATCAAAATTGCAATGCCTCAAAAAGAATATTGTCTAAAATCCTGCATATCATGAAGCTTTTTGCAGTTTCAGTTGTGTTTTATTTTATCTGGGAATGTTTTATGAAAGCCTGGAATGGGGAGAGAGTATGGACATGGATAAAAGGGCTTGTGAGTACAGAGCATCTGAAGGAATTTTTCGTGTACAACAGTACTTCTCCGGTAAGAGCACATTTATGGTTTCTTCCTGCATTAAAACCTGTTCTACATCTGACGAATCCAAATGAATGCCATAGTTCTGTTGAATCGCATTGGATATTTCAGACCGTAGAACAGCCATACCGGAACGATCACTGACACGAACTGATAAATCCGGTTTTCCATTTCTGATTACCAAAAGGTCAACTGTTCCATCCCCAATATCAATACAGTTTACCGTTCTATATTTCTTCAAAAGACTTGCCTTAAAACACATGACTGCTGCAAAATTCTGTGGGCTGACAAATACATCTTTTAAATAGAAATTAACGGATTTTCCATTCATCTTAAAACTGATTCCATGTTTTGCATGATCTAAGAAATATTTCTTAAATGAAGTTGCCTGCTGACCGTAATCTGCGGGTGGCAATCCCACGCCAAGCACTACATCTTTTCCCGTTAATGTAATTCCTTTATTACGAGCTTCCATTGCAAGAGCATATAATGTGAGAATAAAGTAATCATCATCTACTGTCTTATCAGCTTTAAACGGCATTTTTGTATCTGACAGGGTATAATATGTTCCCTGATACTCCAAAATATCTTCATTCATAAAGCGTCCCGGTTCAGACACATATCTGACAAGTCCACATGGGAAGCATACATTCTCTCCCTTCATATTTCCATTTCCATGATCAATTCCAAAAATGATTTCTGCCATCGCTTTTTCCTCCTGTTTTTTAACTGTACTTTAAGTTGCACTAACATATATTTTTGTTCCAAAATTGCTTCTATTTAAGTATCACTTAACTCATTCTTGCTATCACTTTTGTATGTCTTGTTCTACTTAAATATTACTTTTGTATGTGTTTTTAATATATACCATACATTTGTATGTGTCAATACATTTTTATATATTTTTGTGTATTTAACAGTAAAAAATATGTTATAATCCCTTTATGGAGGTAGCGATAATGACCGTTGGCGAAAAAATCAAATACTTTAGAACTATGCATGGGTTCACTCAGGAACAACTTGTACAGGCTACTGGTTTAAGCATAAGCACTTTGCAAAAATACGAGTCTGATGAACGCAAGCCCAAGCCAGAGCAACTCTTGAAAATATCACAGGCCCTGGGCATTAGTATCAATATTTTTATGGATTTTGATATTCATACAGTTTCCGATCTGCTCTCACTTATATTTAAAATGAACGAGCAACTGGATTTAAACTTTGATTCTAAGAAAGATACAAACGGAAATATCATTCCTGACACCCTTACTCTTTCATTCAAAAATCAAATAATCAATCAGAAGCTCAGCACTTACGTTTCTTTCTTAAACAAAATGACCGGCTCTGAAAGGGAACAATATACTCAAACGCTTCAGGAATTAGAGAATCAGCTTCTTAATGACAATACAGAAATTCACAAGACTGCTCCTGCGAGTAATTCCACTAATAACATACCGGATTCCACTTTTTCAGATCCGTCTTATCAGAAAATACAAAACCTGTTATCTGATTGCACACCGCAAGAAATGGAATGGATCTTAAAATCTGTTCAACTCATAAAAGACTGTCTGCGTGACACTAAATAATTTTCGGAGGATTCCTTATCACTATTACAGAAAATGATTATAGAAAAAAATTTGAGGGAAGCGTCACAAAACGTTTCCCTCACTCATCATGTATAGTCTATTTTTTTAGATCTTCCAAAATTTTTTCTACATTAATTCCAATTCCGTTTAATTGTGGTTGCAGGATCAGATACTTTCTCAATGGACTTAGCTTATTAAGCAGTCGCATGATTTTACCACTTTTCTTTTCTAATTCTAACTCTAATTCTTTCAAGTAAAACTTATAATATGGAACTTCTATATTTGTTTCCTTGATATAACGCTTGATCAGTTCTATACTGTCGTTATCATTAAGCTGTATAGCTGCATTGCCTACAATTATAAGAAAGTCTATGCTATCGGCTCCCATATCTTCAAATTCCACACTCTCCAGATACTCTTTCAGATTTTTGATTTTCTTTTGTTCTACCAAACAATCCAACAAATATATCTGTGCAAATGCTGTTTTTGCATACTCAAGACTTGTGCAAAAATCCTGTTCTGCAACTTCATAATTTCCCATTTTCCAGTATGTATAGGCAATGTCAGAATAATATTTTACCTTTCCGGCTTCAGTAAACTTTTTAATGTTCATTTTTTCACGCACATGCAATGCTTTTTCCAGCCACTTTACGTCTGGATCAAAGTTATGATACATTTCATACATCATTGCAATAACATCCTGCGAATACACTTCATCTTCTGTATATAAATCTTCTTTTTCCAGTTCTGCCATCACTTCATCTGCAATCTTTTTCGCACTTGTATTATCAGAAACCAATGCAAGCTGTATTGCCTTATCAAATTTATATTTCAATTTCATTAAGGAACTATCCGTCTTTTCAATCAAAATATCATCCAATTTAAGCAGCTCCGTTAATTGTCCTGACGGTAAAATGACAGACCGCAACAGTTCCAACATTCTCTGGTCTGTATGTACATCCACTTTTGTATTTTTTACAATAGCCTCAATCTGCTCTGAGAATTTTCCCTTATCATTATTCAGTTCATAATACAATAGCTGGTAATATTCACATTCATTCTTCCAGTCCTCTGCATCCACCAATCCTTTTATAAATTCAAATCGTTCTCCCCAGTTATCTGTATTTCCTTTTGGTATGCAGTGAAAAATACGATCTGCCAACTCCGATAGTGCATTTACATCTTTATGTAACACAAATCTTCCAATTACAGGGTTATCCTTCAATATTCTGTTCGTATGCTTTCTTACATCTTCCAGATAATCAGAAAGCATCGCCACAGCTACATAATACGCTTTAATATAATTTTTGCTGTCGATTTCTTTTTTATAATTCTCTATTCCCTGTCCACTAAACGGTTTACAACACATGGAATACAAGCGTCCTGAACCACACAGGCATTTTTCATCATCTAACATATCTCATTTCTCCCATTGATTTATTGATTGATATTTTATCACATCTTCCGCATCATATAAATGGCAAAATAAAACCACAGGCATATCACTTTACACCTGTGGTCATATTTCATACTATTATTTTTAGCAAGTCCTTTTATGTATCGCCACAATCTTGCTAATTGGAAATCCCACCATATACCATACCGCCCGGATTCCAAGCCATGCTGCAATCACACAACCAAATATCCCGCCTACAATTACGCACAGAGCAACCATTCCAAGGATACCGGATAAATCCCAATGCCAGGGAATTATAATAAACATATGTGGGATTCCCACTGGCACTCCGTAAACCAGCATAAATCTGAACCAGTCAATTTCCCCATCCACCATATAAATATATTTTCCAATCCATCCAAGCAGAAGCAGCCCTGCAAATACTAAGATTCCTTTACATACAAAATTTTTAAATGTCATGCTTCCTTTACCCCTTTCTGGTATTTTTCTATTGCTTTCATCAGAACATCATCAAAACTGAATACTATCTCTATCCTCTTTTTATCATATACATAAACTGTATCAATCGTGGCATTTACAAGTTCTTTTGTAATCTTCTCATGCTGCATTTCCCCTTCCAGTAATTCAACAGCAGATGCCACTTTACTTTTATATGCTTCTTCCTCCGCCGATAAACGTGTGAGTGTTTCTATCTCTGCCTGTATGCCATTCATTCGATCCGTAATCTGCATTTTTTTCATCATATACTTTTCTTTCGTTATAATACCTTCCGCATACGATTCATACTGACGTATTCTCTCACTTTTTAACACATTACTCTCAGCCTCTAGCTGTTTTATCTTTTTTCTTCTGACACTATCTAAATTAGTTGTCTTTTCCTCAAAATCCAACTGTATAGCATCCAATACATAAAGGACACGTTTTAAAGCATACCATACATGCCCTTCTATAATTGAAACAGAAACCATTTCGTCTGAACACTTGGCAAATTTTCCTGTCATCTTTTTATGTGGACAATATACCCTGTCATTAGCACCGGATTCCATCAATACCATTGATCGTCTGCAATTCCCACATCTGACTTTTCCTTTCAATGCAAACTTTCTTGTACCCCGGTAATCTGGTTTTTTCATAAATGCGATAGTTGCCTTTGCTATTTCATATTCTTCCTCTGACACGATTGCCGGATGAACATTTTTTGTAATAACCACATCTTTATCCCTCGATTTTCTGGTTACTTTACTGCCAACCGCAATACTTTGTCGTTTTCCCTGCACTAAAGCTCCTGTATATTCATATCTTCCAAGAATGGCTCGAACCATGCCACAATCCCACAGAATTTCCGACTCTGGCATTTTTTGATTATATCCATAATGCGTAAGACCATTCTCTTTATTATATCTTCCCGGTGTAGGTATTCTCTGTTCATTCATATAATAAGAAATCTGAGAAGTACTGCATCCCTCGATTGCCTTATCAAAAATCGTTCGCACATATTTCCCTGCTACCGGATCTATCAACCATTCCCCTGTTTTACTATCTCGTAAATAACCAAAAGGCGGTTTTCCCCCAGTCCATTGACCATTTTTCCATTTCACTCTTAATGCACTTTTCAGCTTTTTAGAAATGTCTTTGCTATAAAGGTTGTTGACCAAGTTATGAATTGCCATATCCATTCCCATAGTTTTTCCTAAATAATCATTGCTGTCATAATTATTGTTTAATGAGATAAAACGGATTTCCAGTATTGGAAGTACTTGCTCCAGGTAATCTCCTACACCAATATAATCTCTGCCAAATCGTGAAAAATCTTTTACAATAATCGTATCTATTTTCCCAGTTTTCGCATCCTCTATCATGCGTTTAAACGCCGGACGCTCAAAATTAATTCCTGAATAACCGTCATCCACATACTCTATATATTCATCTGACAGGTCATCCCTGTCCTGAACAAAATTTACAAGAAGCGTTCTCTGGTTATCAATACTGTTACTTTCATCCTTATTGTCTTTTCCCAAATCTCCATCTGCAATAGATAACCTCAGATACAATCCATTCTTACGCACTTTTAACACCCTCTATCAATTCTGTTATCTGTTTAAATTTATCATCACACTTGAAGCGCACATGAATGCTTCCGTTTTTATATATCTCCACATATTCTACAAGTTCCTGTACCAGTGCTTCATTGAAGCTCCTGTCAGAAAGATACTGCTCCAAGTTGCTGACCATATTCATATATCTGTCAGTTTTTTTCTCCAACATTCTTTGATTCTGTTTTGCAATTTGCAAATCATCCCTCAGATTTTGTAACTCCCGGATATAACGCTCTTTCATCATATCGAAGTCCTCTTTTTCTACAATCCCACCTACATAGTCCTCATACAATACAGTGTTCTTTTCTTCTGCCTGCGCTATTTTTCTTTCCAACATCCGCACTTTTGCAGCTGCTTCATAAAAAGCATTTTTCTCACTGGAATCACTTTTCAATTTTTGTAACAGCTTTTTTCTGTCACACATACTTCTTATAAGAATCTGAATTTGATCCATCACAAGTATCTTCAGCAGATTTTCTTCTATCTTCTGACCGCAATAATTATTCGCATAATTTTGAGCAGAACAGGTATAATAAATTCCTACTTTCTCCATTGTCTTATAATTATGGGTATAGCGGACACAATACATTGGACGTCCACAATCTCCACATCGAACCATACCGGGAAAACAGTCTTTGTATTTTTCTCTGTCCTCCATATATTTTAAATGCCAGTTTCTTGTGACCTTTTTTATTTTATTTGACCTTTCCTGCAGTTCTTCATAATCATCCCTTGCGATCATCGGCGTATGCATATCTCTCTGAACATTCCAGTCCTCCGGCAAAGTTCTATACTGCTTTATCCCTTTATACAATGACTGCTTCAACTTTCCGGTTACAATATCTCCAACATATGTAGGGTTATTCACAATCTTATCTACTGTATCCGTTCTCCACTTTGTCTGTTCTAACGGAACAGTCAATACACCAGTTTTTTCTCTTTGTCCAGGTGTTGCAATTCCCATGAGATTTAATCTATCTGCAATTTTCTTTTTGCTGACACCCATCATATACCACTGAAATATCATTCTGACAAATGGTGCAACCTCTTCATCAACGATCTGTCTATGCCTGTCCTCTGAACGGACATAGCCAAATGCTACTTTAGATAAAGTGATATTTCCTTTTTTTCGCTGTGCATCTTTTGCAGCCAGAATCTTTTTTGACATATCTTTTGCATACATGGCATTAACCATATTTTTTAATGGAACACTGATATTTTCCCTGTCCTCTTTTCTGGAACTGTCATAATCATCAGTGATTGCAATAAACCTTACATTTAACCTCGGTAAAATTGTTTCCAGATAATATCCTGTTTCCAGATAGTCCCTGCCAAAACGTGATAAGTCTTTTACAACAATACACTGAATCTTTCCTGATCGTACATCTTCCATGAGTTTCAAGAAACCTGGTCGTTCAAAATTAGTTCCGCTAAATCCATTGTCTATATATGTACCTGCTAATTTTAAATCAGGATGCTCCTCTATGAACTTCTCAACCAGCATTTGTTGTACAACTAAGGTTTCATCCGTTTCATTTCCACCATTTTCAACAGATAATCGAATATATGCTCCGGTATCTATCAGATTCTCACAGTTTTCTATAACCTGATTACTGACAGCCTCAATGTTTTTATTTCTTCTGCTTTTCCTTGCCATTGCTATTCCTCCATCCATTCTTCCGGGAAATAATTCTTCCAGTTCTGCATTGTCAGGTATACATGCACATCTCTTAAATCTGAAACAATTATTTTATCTACCCACTTTTTGACATGTTGACTTTCCAGCGTCTCCGGTAACTCTTCCCTTTGAAATGTTTTTATCCATTCATTTTCCTCACTGTAAGCCTTTTTCATATCTGCAAGCCTGTCCATCAGTCCTTCAAAATCGTTTTCATACATTTGCAACTGCGCCTGTATTTCTTCTTTTTTCTCCTGATATTCTGTCTGACCAATCTCATAGTCCCGGAATTTTTCATATAAAGGAATACGGTCTTTCTCTACCTGCTCCATTTCCTGAAATATCATCCATGCCTTTTCTGAATACTGCTGAATCTCTTTCTGTAATAACTGTTGCATTTTTTCTGTCTGCAAATATGCTTTCATTTTTTCAGCCATGTCCATTTCCAGAGAAATTGCATTTTTTACTGCCTCTGTAACCTTAGCTTCTTCTATATAAATTTTTCTTTTCTTTGGTAATTCACCCATCTGCGGATTGAACACAAAAGCAACGTCACCACTTCGGAAATTTCTCAGGTACAACGGCTTTCCAGTTGCTTCATCATAGATTTTTCTTACATATGGTCCCGGCTTCCCACCTATGATATTATCTGTAGTTGTTCGACTTTTAATAAGTCTTCTAGCCTGATCAAAAACTCCTTCATCTAGTATTGGTGTTATTGAAAGCGTACAAACTTCTCCGTTGATTGTTTTCTGCCAATAGCCATCATATGCTGTACATTCTAAAATCCTCCGCAAAGCACCTTCGCTCCACTTATTTTCATAATGCGGCCAGTGCTTATGCCCCACTCTCGCATTATGTACCATTGGAGATTCTTCTCCTCGCTCATTCAGAATGGCTACTATCTTTTTTATAGAGATTTCTGCCAATGTCATTTGAAATATCTCCCGTACAATCTTCGCAGCCTCTTCCTCGACAATTAATTCTTTTCTATCTTCTGAAAGTATGTATCCATATTTTTCATCGTGAACTGTATAATATCCCTCTACCTGTTCACGAATCGCATATTCACGCATACTCTTTACCTGTACAGCAATTTTCTCTTTTCTGAAATACTCGTCTATTTCTTCCCTGCTTTTTCCAATACTGCAAAAATCGCTCTGTACTATCGCAAAGTGAAGTCCCGCCGGAAAGAATGTTTTAACCAGTACATCTTCCGCACAGGAAATATATTTTCCGCAACGGTCAACACTATCTACTACCACCATATCAAATTTACGGTTAATCCCATCTGCTGTCATTTCTTCAAAAGCTGTATTTTCATTTTCGTCCTTTTTCCGATCACTGTATTTTGCTACCAGCTTCCATCCATGTGATTGTATATATTTCTGAATATGTTCATTCTGCTGTTGGATAATATCTGATGGAATTTTCTTTGTATTTTTGCACGATGTAGTCCTTGTATAACTTACGCACCGCATTTAAATCTACCTTCCCTTTCTTCCATTTCCCGAATATTCTGTGCTGCTTCTGTCATTTCCTGTATTTCGTCTGCATACTTAAAGCAAATTTCCAGACAGTCTTTTCCATACACAATGATTTTGTCAATCAGAGTAACTACCGCTTTACGATCAAGCTGTGTGATATTCTGATAACACTTGAAATCTTCAATCCAAGGGTGTTCCCGTTTTCCCTCCGCAGATGCCTTTTCTTTCCTCTGCTCTAATTCACGTTCTGCCTTTTCCGCATTATGCAGCTTTTCTGTAAATCTTCGGTTATACTCATGGTATTCTTCTCTCGTCACAATGTTTTCTAACATATCCTGATACAATCGGGTTTTCAAATCTTTATACTTCTCTACTTCCTCATGCAGAACCACCAACTGCTTTTCCAGTGAATCCAGTTCTGTCTTTTTATAATTTTTCATTCCACTGTTCTGAATGATATTCTCCGCATTTACCACTAAGGCAATCTGCCTTTGTATCGCATCCAAAACAACTTTATGAACCATCTTTTCACTAATCAGATGGGAACTGCAGCCCTCTCCATTTTTATATGTAGAACAATGATAGTAATAATACCGCTTTCCATTTTTGGTTGTACTTCTCTTTACCATGTTCTGCCCACAATCTCCACACCGCAAAAATCCTGAAAAAATATATACAGATTCTTCCTCTGGAGCTGTTCGGGTATCCAGTTCCATCAATGACTGTACATACTGAAATACTTCCTCTGCAATAATCGCTTCATGCGTTTTCTCTACACGAATCCAGTTTTCTTCTGCTACTGGTCTGCACTCTTTTACTTTATAGTTTATTTTACGATTCTTTCCCTGAACCATTGTTCCTGTATATAACTCATTTGTCAAAATGCGATTTACAGTTGTTACCGCCCATTTAGGCTTGGCTCCTGAACGAAATCCACTATTATAATTCATACCACAGCTTCGTTTATATTCCATTGGTGGAAGCACTCCAATTTCATTCAGCTTCTCTGCAATCCTTTGAGAACTGTAACCGTCCATTTTCAGATTGAAAATATATCGGACTATATCTGCTGCATATTCATCTATAATGAGATGATTTTTATTCTCTGGATCTTTCTGATAGCCATAGCCGGCAAAGCTGCCAATAAACTGTCCATTTTTTCTTTTTACATCTAACTGACTTCGGATTTTAATTGAGATGTCCCTGCAATAAGCATCATTTATCAGATTCTTAAAAGGAACAATGATCTGGTCTGCATCATCCGATTCTGCTGCACTGTCATAATGATCTGTAACTGCAATAAACCTTACTCCAAGAAACGGAAATATCTTTTCCAGGTATCTTCCTGTTTCAATATAGTTTCTTCCCAGTCTGGATAAATCCTTGACGATAATACAGTTGATTTTCTTTTTCTTCACATCCTCAAGCAATCGCTTAAATGCAGGACGTTCAAAATTTGTTCCACTGTAACCATCATCAACATATTCATCGACCAATGTGATCTCTGGGTGCTGTTTTACAAAATCGTTAATCAGACTTCTTTGATTGCGGATACTATCACTTTCCAATTTATCTCCGTCTTCTCTGGAGAGTCTGAGATAGTCCGCTGCTAATATAGACTTTTGATTGAAATACATAAAGCCATCAACCTCCTAATTTACTATGCCATCCGGCAGTGTAAACCAAGAAATTCATGGCTTCTTGAATGCTTTTAAATTTTGACCCAACACCATATTAACATAACTTCTGGCTCACTGCTATACCTTTTTTCATTCTTTTTAAATTTCTTTCCATCCTGTTTTTCTTCATTTTCATAACGAGATACACCTGCTCAGGCTTTCTTCCAGTGTACATTTTCCAGTAAAACTTATTTTTACCGCTACTCCATGAGAGATATAGCAATACGGATTTTTAATCTGCCTGATATAATCTGCAATCCGTTCCTCCTGTGGCAGTTCTGTTTGTATCTGCACCTGCTCTATATCTACCAGACTGCTTGTGTCTACCATTCTAATATCTATCTCTGCCATCTCCTGCATTTCTTCTGGTGTTGGTAATTCTTTCTCTGCCATTTTTACACCTCCCGGAAAAAATTACTTCTACCTATAAAGCTCGGCAGAGGGTATTTACCAACCTGCATTTCGTGTTTTTTTATTTTTTTCATTTTGAGGGTTGGTAAACAGGCTTTCCAAAGCCTTATTAGTAGAGGGATTTCTTTCTTAGAGCAAGTTTCGCTTTGTAGCACAATAACCCGCTTTGCGGTTATTGGCTATCAGCAACTTGATGGGGATTTCGTTTCCCCATACCCTCGACGCATATTGCAGATATGCTTTTCTGGCTCCTACTACCGTATCGCAACGTGATATTCCTCATCACTTCTCCTGTGTACTGCCAGAGCAGTTTGTGTGGATTCTCTTTAAGCAAATATATAAATTATGAAAGGATTTTGATAAACATGGCTAGACCAAAGAAAGATAAATGTATTACCTATACCAAAGACGTACACTTCCGTTTAACCGAAACAGAATATGAGATTTTACAGAAAACCGCCCAGGACGCAAACCTTTCCATTTCAGAATATGTCAGAAAGGTATT
>OGOC01002642.1_pt1 | contig 11259 bp, 9 predicted proteins | sample 1552561 | NCBI WGS metagenome assembly OGOC01 (sample SAMEA2580148, study PRJEB22360) | human gut metagenome | biome: human gut; feature: human-associated habitat; material: faeces | place: Denmark | collected 2008/2010
CGGTGGCGGGAACGTTATAATCATAAAGCGAAAAGGATCAACAGAGAAATAATGAAAACTGCCGGGGAAAGAATTATCCGACAGAAGTTAGGAGAATATAAAATTTGAAAATCTTACTTGCAGCATGCAATGCAAAATATATCCATTCCAATCTTGCGGTATATAACCTGAAATCCTGTTCCGGAGAATACAGCTCCAGTGTTGTGGTCAAAGAGTATACGATCAATCAGATCAGGGATGACATTTTAAAAGATATTTATCTGGAGCAGCCGGATGTGGTCTGCTTTTCCTGCTATATCTGGAATATTTCTTTTGTCAGGGAGCTGGTGCCGGATCTTAAGAAAATCCTTCCACAGGTGGAGTTTTGGGCAGGAGGCCCGGAGGTATCCTACGATGCGGTGGAATTTCTGAAAAAGAATCCTGTGTTTTTTGGAGTGATGGTGGGAGAAGGAGAGGAAACCTTCCATGAACTGGCAGGTTATTATATAGAAAGAAAACCGGAAACTTTGAGCGGGATCCGCGGAGTAGCTTTTCGTGATGAAAACAAAGGCAGGGATATTGTACACACGGGCTGGCGGGAATTGATGGATTTAAGTAAAGTTCCGTTTGCATACAGCAATCTTACAGAGTTTAAAAACCGTATCATCTATTATGAGAGCAGCAGAGGGTGCCCGTTTTCCTGCAGCTACTGTCTTTCTTCCATAGACAAGAAGCTTCGGTTCCGTGATATCGAACTTGTAAAAAACGAATTGCAGTTTTTTATTGACAATAAGGTTCCACAGGTCAAATTTGTAGACCGTACCTTTAACTGCAAACATGATCACGCCATGGCAATCTGGCGGTATATTACAGAGCATGACAACGGGATCACGAACTTCCATTTTGAAATTTCCGCGGACCTTCTCCGTGAGGAGGAACTGGCTCTGATGAAAACCATGCGCCCGGGCCTGATCCAGCTGGAGATCGGGGTACAGTCCACCAATCCGCAGACCATCAAAGCTATTCGGAGAACCATGGATTTTGAAAAACTGAAAGGAATCGTAGAGCAGATCCACGGCTTTGGAAATATCCACCAGCATCTGGATCTGATCGCAGGACTTCCATATGAGGGATATGACAGCTTCCATAAGTCGTTCTGCGACGTCTATGCACTGCGTCCGGAGCAGTTTCAGCTTGGTTTTCTGAAGGTGCTGAAGGGTTCCCATATGATGGAGATGACCGGAGAATATCAGATCCTTTACAAAGACCGGGAACCTTATGAGGTGCTTTCCACAGCCTGGCTGACCTACGGGGAGATTTTGAGGCTGAAAATGGTGGAAAGTATGGTGGAAGTGTATTATAATAGTGGTCAGTTCAAACACACCCTTGTATTTCTGGAACAGTATTTTGAAGATCCTTTCCGGATGTATGAGGCACTTGGCAGATTTTATGAGAAAAAAGGATACTCGGAGATTTCTCATTCCAGGATGAGACGCTATGAGATCCTGATGGAATTTGCCGGAGAACAGAAAGAGATCCCGTTGGAAGCCCTTTCCGATGTGATGCTTCTGGATCTTTATCTTCGTGAGAATTTAAAGAGCAGGCCATCCTTTGCATCCGATCAGAAGCCCTATGAGAGGATGATCTGGGATTACCGGAAAGCGGAAAAAATCCCGAAGACCGCCCATATCGAGGTATTCCGAGATGGAAAGAAGATTCTTTTTGATTATACAGACAGGGATCCTTTGACCAACAATGCGCGATTAACGGATATTACAGATGAGGTGAATAAAAATTATGGGAATGTTTGATCCGAAAAAAAGAAAAGTGATCACAGCGATCATCGCAGTTATTCTGGTTCTTGCAATGGTAGTTCCGACTGTACTTTCGCTGATCATTTATTAAGGCGGCAGTTATGAAACTTGGGAAAAAAGCACTGGAGGCACTTCAGGCGGAAATAGATGGACAGCTGAAACCCGGAGATGAACTAATCGTGGCAGGCCCTGTGGCAGCAGAAGGTACGGCATGGATTGCAGAGAACTACCATGACAGACTGCGGGAAGTTTTTTCGGAACGGTTTCTTGAAGATGCCGGAAAACTTCCGGAAGTTTACGGAACAGGAATGAAAAAAGAGAACAATAAGGTCTGGAAGATGGCGGAAGCGTCCGGAGCCAGTGCCAGGTATCTGATGGGGGAAGGCGGCTTTCTGTCTGCGCTCTGGAAAATGGCGGAAGCATCCGGAGTGGGACTTAGCGCAGACCTTCGAAGCGTACCCATCCGACAGGAAACCATAGAGATCTGTGAGATCTTTGATGTGAATCCCTATAAACTCCTTTCCGGTGGAAGCATTCTTCTGGGAATCCAGGGTGGCGATGCGTTTGTGCAGGAGTTACGAAGAGAAGGGATCATGGCAGCAGTGATCGGGCAGACCAATTCCGGAAATGACAGGCTTCTTTACAGCGGCGGAAATGCCAGATATCTGGAGCGTCCGGCGGAAGACGAGATTAAAATAATGAAAAGAGGATAAATAATGGGAGTTTTAAACATTGTACTCCATGAGCCGGAAATTCCGGCAAATACAGGTAATATCGGCAGAACCTGTGTGGCAACAGGAACCAGATTACATCTGATCGAGCCGCTTGGTTTCCGTCTCAATGAGAAGGCGATCAAGCGTGCAGGCATGGATTACTGGGAACATCTGGATGTGACCAGATATCTAGACTATGAGGATTTTCTCAAGAAGAATCCGGGAGCGAAGATCTATTACGCAACCACCAAGGCGCCTCAGACTTATACAGATGTAAAGTATGAGGATGACTGTTTTATTATGTTTGGCAAGGAAAGTGCGGGAATTCCGGAGGATATCCTGGTGAAAAATCAGGAAACCTGCGTGAGAATCCCCATGATCGGGGACATCCGTTCCCTGAATCTGAGCAATTCTGTTGCCATTGTTCTTTATGAGGCACTGCGCCAGCATAATTTTACGCATATGAATCTGGAAGGCCATCTGAGAAATTACGACTGGAAATAAGATTGTGAACGGATTGAAAGATTGAAAGTGCATGTCTGCTTTACATACTGAATAGCAAGACGAAGAAGATTTATAGAGTAAATAAAAGAACCTCTGATCTGGAAAGATTGTAGGAAATATTAAGGAATATTTCTTTTACAGCTTTTCGGATCAAAGGTTTTTTATGTTTTATTTTGCTTTTTCCAGGGTAAAAATAAATTCTGTTCCCACGCCAACAGTGCTGATCACATTGATATTCTGTTTGTGGGCGTTGATGATCTCTTTCACAATAGCGAGTCCAAGGCCGGTTCCCTTACGGTCTTTTCCACGGGAGACATCGATCTTGTAGAAACGGTCCCAGATTTTGGAAAGACTTTCTTTTGGAATTCCGGTTCCCCGGTCTTTGACAGAGACAAAAACTTTGCCATGGTTGACGGTTGTTTCCAGTGTAATGGAAGAATTGTCACTGCTGAATTTTACTGCATTATCCAATAAATTGTACAGTACCTGCTGGATCTGCTCCATATCCGCGCGGACGAACAGCTCTTTGCCTGCCAGAAGGAGTTCCAGCCGGATGTTCCGTTCCGAACAGGTTCCCTCGAAAGAGGCTGCTGTAGTACGGATGGTTTCGTTGATATCAAAACGCCGCATATGCATCATCCGCTTTTTGACATCCAGTTCGTTTAAAGTAAGGAGGCTTCGGGTAAGTTTCTCCAGACGGGTGGATTCAAAAGCAATGACTTTCAGATAGCGTTCCTGCATTTCCGGTGGGATGGTACCGTCCAGCATGGCTTCCACATAGCCTTTGATGGAGGTCAGAGGCGAGCGGAAATCATGGGACACATTGGAAATGAATTGTCGTTGATACTCTCCGTTTTTGTTCAGCTTGTCTGCCATGTAATTCAGGGAGTGGGAAAGATATCCCATCTCATCTTCAGAATCTACCGGGATCGTATAGGAAAGATTTCCGTTTGCAAATTCCAGGGCACCTTTCAGGATCTCTTTTAACGGTTTGTGCACCCGGTAGAAATAAATCAGCAGGAAACTGAAAAACAAAGCGTAAATAATAATAAAGATTAGGATCATGACCTCTACGATATTGCTGCGGCTTTCGTAGAGGTTTTTCATAGGGTAGTGGACTGCCAGATAACCGATCACCTGGTCTGTATCTTTTATGGGAACGACGGTGCTTAACTGCGTGGTTTTGAATGTCCCATAAAACGTACCGGAAGAATAACAGATATTTTCGTAATCTGCAGGCCGGAAATTTTTGACAGTGATCTCACCGGAGCCGGAAGACTGTTCATCTGTGTTTATCAGAACGGTTCCGTCCGTGTCCATGACCCAGAAGTCTGCATTCTGAAAAGCCGCTGCAGAGGAAAGAGCCAGGGAAAGGGAGTCGTTTTCCGGGTCTTTTACAGCCTGACGGAGTTCATTTCCGGAAACCATCTGGCTGGCTGTGCGGTAAAGGTACTCTCCGGTGGAGCGTTCAAGCCTTTTTTCTACCAGGTAGGAGCCGCCGGAGGAAAGCAGCAGAAAGCAGATTCCCCCCAACACAAAATACAGGATCAGCAGTTTGGTATAAAGATGCTGCTTCATGAATCTTTTACCTCAAATTTGTAACCGATGCCCCAGACTGTGGAAAGAGCCCAGTTTGGATTATCCTTGATCTTCTCACGGAGACGCTTGATGTGAACGTCTACAGTCCTGGTATCCCCGATGTATTCATAGCCCCAGATGTGATCCAGGAGCTGTTCCCTTGTAAAAACCTGATTGGGAGAAGCTGCCAGGAAATAGAGAAGCTCCAGTTCCTTTGGCGGCATATCAACCTGACGACCCATATATGTGACTGCATAGTTTGTCAGATTAACGGTCAGATCCGGGTAAGTAACACATTTTTCACTGGAAGAAGGCGATGGCTGCTTAACCTGGAAACGGCGCAGGACAGCACGTACACGGGCAACCAGTTCCTTGGAATCAAAGGGTTTGATCATATAGTCATCTGCACCCAGTTCAAGTCCGAGAACCTTGTCAAAGATTTCACCTTTGGCAGATAACATGATAATCGGAACATTTGCTTTTGCCCGGATTTCACGGCATACCTGATAACCATCAATGCCCGGAAGCATCAAATCAAGAAGAATCAGATTTGGTGCATAGGTTTCAAATTCTTTCAAAGCAGATTCCCCATCATGAACCATCTTTGTATCAAAGCATTCCTTCGTGAGATACAGGGAAATCAGTTCTGCGATATTAACATCATCATCTACAATTAAAATTTTCTGTTTTGCAGCCATAGGAAACTTCCTTTCTGTTTTACGTAGTTCATATACTTGATTTATTTAAATTCTGCAATGGTAACACCGGCATCTCCTTCACCAAATTCTCCTAAGTGGAAGGACTTGATATAAGACTGTCGTTTCAAATGACTCTGTACGGCACTGCGCAGGGCACCGGTTCCTTTTCCGTGTACGATGCGCACGGAAGGAAGATGTGCAAGATAAGCATCATCCAAGTATTTATCCAAAAGAGCAATAGCTTCATCCACTGTTTTTCCAATCAGATTGATTTCTGTGGAAACAGAAGCGGATTTACTCATCTTAAGCTTTCCGGCACCGGTCTTGGCATATTTCTTGCTGCCCGGAGCAGCATCTTCAATTAGTACTAAATCCTTGATGTTTACCTGGGAGCGGAGAATTCCCATCTGCACAAAGAGGTCACCCTTTGCATTCGGCAGGGAGTGTACCGTTCCGGTTAAATTCATACTTAATACTTTTACGCTGTCACCGATACGAAGCTTCTTTGGAACCTTTGGATTGTAGATGGCAGTATCTTTTCCCTTTGAGCTCTTTTTCTCATTGGCAGCCATTTTCTCCCGGATATTGGTACGCTGTTTTTCCATTTCCTGAATGGAAGGTCTGGTAGTGCCATATTTATTGAAATTACGGATTGCCTCATCTGCAGTATCTTTGGCTTCCTGCAGAATCTGGTTTGCTTCTTCTTTTGCTTTACGAAGAATGGCATCCCGGCTTTCATCTAATTTTTCCTGCTTGTTCTTTAACTGCTGTTTTAATGCAGCAATTTCTGATTTGTAACGGTTGATTTCGGCCTGTTCTTTCTCTATGGTGATGCGGCTTGCTTCCAGGTCAGAAAGTAAATCTTCAAAATTCTGTTCATTACTGCTGATACGGGTTCTGGCATCCTCAATTAAAGTATCGGAAAGACCGAGTTTTTTGGAAATTGCAAAGGCATTACTTTTTCCCGGAATACCGATGAGAAGACGGTAAGTCGGACTTAAGGTTTCTACATCAAATTCGCAGCAGGCATTTTCAATTCCACTGGTAGTTAAGGCATAAATCTTAATCTCACTGTAGTGGGTGGTCGCCATGGTGCGGATGCCTCGACTGTGAAAATAAGATAAGATAGAAACCGCCAGGGCAGCGCCCTCCGTAGGGTCAGTTCCGGCACATAACTCATCAAAGAGAACCAGGGAATGTTCATTGGCTTCTTTTAAAATGTGGATAATGTTGGTCATATGGGAAGAAAATGTGCTTAAGTTCTGCTCAATGCTCTGTTCATCTCCAATATCTGCAAAAATATCGTCAAAAACAGCAAGCTCACTGCGGTCTCCGGAAGGAATCGGAAGTCCCGCCTGTCCCATTAGAGTGAGAAGTCCCACAGTTTTTAAGGAAACGGTTTTACCACCGGTATTCGGTCCGGTAATGACAAGCTGGTCAAAATTGCTGCCTAAGGAAATGTCGATAGGAACTACTTTTTTTGCGTCCAGCAGAGGGTGTCTGCCCTTTAAAATACGAATTTTCCGTTCCGTATTAAAATGCGGTGTAATTCCATTGTATTCCAAGGCATAAGCTGCTTTTGCAAATATAAAATCAAGCTCTGTTAAAATCTGATAATCGGTTTCAATGGCAGGAATATATTCCCCTGCTTTTGCCGATAAAGTGGCAAGAATAACGGCAATTTCGTCCTGCTCTTTGATGGATAATTCTTTTAATTCGTTGTTTAGATTTACCACAGCCATTGGCTCAATGAAAAGAGTAGAACCGCTGGAGGACTGGTCATGCACCATACCGGTAATCTGGGATTTGGCTTCGGCTTTTACCGGAAGGCAGTAGCGGCCGTTACGCATGGTAATGACAAAATCCTGCAGGCAGTTTCTGACATTCTGGTTATTTAACATCTGGTTTAACTGCGCATGGATGTGGTCGCCGGTTGAGCGGATAGAACGGCGGATGGATTTTAAATTACTGCTGGCATCATCACTGATTTCATCCACAGAAATGATGCAGCGGCGGATCTCATCACAAAGAGGACTAAGAGGTTCTAAACCATCAAAAAGTTCGCTCAGGGAATCAGATGGAATATCTTCCCGTTCCTTTCTGCCATAGGCTTTGACCCGGCGGGCAGTCTCTAATAATTTACAGAGGCCGAGAAGCTCTTCGATATTCATGGTTCCGCCGATTTCCACACGCCGGATGGCGGAAGAAAGCGGTTTGATACCGGAGCAGTCAAGCCGTCCCTTTTTCAGGCTGCGGTTCATGGCATCCTTAGTCTGCTGCTGTGCATTGGTAATCTCTGAGAGGCTGGTGGAAGGAAGCAGGGAAAGACAGCGTTCCTTGGTATCCGCACCGAAAGCATACTCCGCGAGCCGCTCTACAATTTTATTATATTCTAATGTTCTTAAAACCTTTTGATTCATAAATATTCTCCATAAAATGTACTAAAAATCACTGCTTCTATTATACCCCAAACCGATTGTGGTGAAAAGGGCGGTTGAAAATAAGTTTCCGGATAAATGACGAAATTGGCACGTTTTTTACATTCCGGCATCTTTTTTAAAAAATGTTGCAACATAGGCAGATAGAAAGTATAATTAAAAATGGTTGTATTTACAGTAGAAAAGAGGATTCCCTATGTCAGAAAATGAAAAAGAGGAATTTGCATTTATCAAAGAGAAAATCAAGAACAAGCCGTTAAATAAGAGACGTATTATTTTAAAAACGGCATTTACGGTTGTGCTTGCGGTTGTCTTTGGACTTGTATCCTGTTTTGTATTTACATGGATGCGCCCGGTGATGGAAGAGTGGCTGAATAAGCCGGAGGATACCAGGGTGAGCATCCCGAAAGATGAAGAGGTACAGCCGGATACGGAAGAAGAGACAAATTCCACGGAGACAGGTGTAGACGAGCCGGATGCAGAAGAAGGCTTAAAAGAGCTTACACCGGAGGAATATCAGAAATTACAGAGTAAGCTTTATGCGATTGGAAGCGAAGCAAATAAGTCCATTGTTACGGTGACAGGTGTGACCAGTGATGTGGACTGGTTTAACACGCCTTATGAGAGACAGGGACAGGCAAGTGGAGTCATTATTGCGGATACCGGTCAGGAGCTTCTGATTATGACAGAGCGCAAGGTCATAAGCGGAGCAAAATCCATTCATGTGACCTTCCTTGATAACAGCACCGTGGAAGCGGAGCTTAAAAACTATGACGGAAATACCGGAATTGCGATTTTAAATGTAAAACGTTCCGACATCGAAGAAAGCACTCTGGGCAGAATTAAAGTGGCAGTGCTTGGAAATTCACTTCAGACCACACGGGGCAGCATTGTGCTGGCACTGGGCAGTCCGCTGGGAACGACTTTCTCCATATTGACAGGAAATATTACATCGACTTCTAACAGCATTTCCACCTTTGATGCAAACTACAATGTACTGACAACAGATATTGTGGGCAGTAGTCAGGGAAGTGGTGTACTGGTCAATCTCTCTGGTGAAGTGGTTGGAATTGTTATGCAGAATTACAGCAGCGGCGATGAGAATACGCTGACCGCAATTTCCGTTTCCCAGTTGAAAGACATTATCGAGAAGCTTTCCAATGGACAGGATATTCCGTATCTTGGACTGAAACTGACTTCTGTAACATCTGACATTGAAAAGGAATATGACATACCAAAGGGCGTATATATTAAATCAGTGGGAATTGATTCCCCGGCGATGGCGGCAGGCTTGCAAAGCGGTGATGTCATCGTAAAGATTGCCGGAGAAAATGTAGAGACAGCGCAGGCATATAAGAATGTGTTATCCGGGCAGACTCCGGGAGATGTTGTAAAGATTACCATAAAACGCCAGGGGGCAGCAGGCTATGTAGAAATCGAATGTTCTGCAACCGTTGGTGTACTAAAATAGAAAGAGGAAAATTATGCATTATATTGAAACATTACGCGAAGGCGAAAGAGTAAATGAAATCTATCTTTGTAAAAATAAGCAGTCAGCGCTGACGAAGGCAGGTAAGCCTTATGAAGCATTGATTTTACAGGATAAAACAGGCACACTGGATGCAAAAATCTGGGAGCCGGGCTCTGTGGGAATTGATGATTTTGACCGCTTTGATTATATCAATGTAGTGGGAGATATCACAAGTTTTCAGGGCGCATTACAGTTAAATGTAAAGAGGGTCCGGAAAGCAGCCGAGGGAGAGTATGAACCAAAGGAATATCTTCCGGTCAGCGAATATAATGTAGATGAAATGTATGAGCAGTTACTTGGATATATTAAGCAGATGGAGAATCCATATCTTAAGAAACTGGCAGGCAGTTTCTTTATCGAGGATGCAGATTTTGCAAAACGTTTTAAATTCCATTCTGCAGCAAAAAGCGTACATCACGGTTTTGTGGGCGGACTTTTAGAGCATACTTTAAGCGTAACGAAGCTTTCTGCTTATTTTGCTGACAACTATAAGATTCTCAATAAAGATTTACTGGTTTGTGCCGCCATGTTTCACGATATCGGAAAGTTAGAAGAGCTTTCTACTTTCCCGGAAAATGATTACACCGACGAGGGACAGCTTTTAGGACATATCATGATTGGAGCCATGGAAATTGCAGAGCGCATCAAGACCATCGATGGTTTCCCGGTGAAACTGGCACATGAGATGGAACACTGTATTCTGGCACATCATGGAGAGTTAGAGTATGGTTCTCCGAAGAAGCCGGCATTACCGGAAGCTGTAGCATTAAGCTATGCAGATAATATTGATGCAAAGATGGAGACCATGCGTGAGCTTTTGGCAAACGTACCGGAAGGAGATACTCAGTGGCAGGGATTCAACCGTCTGTTTGAATCGAACATCCGCAGATCGAGTATATAAGAAATATGAAAAAAGATGACATTGTTACACTGACCATTGACGATATCGGAACTAACGGCGAAGGTATCGGAAGAACGGAAGGCATCACACTTTTTATCAAGGATGCTCTGCCGGGAGACATGGTTCGTGCCAAAATCATGAAGATGAAAAAAACTTATGGCTATGCCCGCCTGATGGAAATTCTTAAGGAATCCACCATGCGGACAACCCCGCCATGCCCGGAGCATAAGCGGTGTGGTGGCTGCCAGATCCAGGCACTTTCTTATGGGAGCCAGCTTAAGTTTAAGGAAAATAAAGTACGCAACAACTTAAAACATATCGGCGGATTTGAAAATCCAAAGGTCTTACCAACACTTGGCATGCAGGAGCCTTACCGCTACCGGAACAAAGCACAGTTTCCGGTGGGTTATGATAAAGAAGGCAACCTGGTGGCAGGCTTTTTTGCGTCCAGAACCCACAACATTATTCCGGTGCAGGACTGCCTTTTGGGAAAGGAAGGCAACGGAAGAATCCTGTCCCTTATTTTAGACACCATGAAATCCTATGGCGTCAGTGCCTATGATGAGAAAACCGGAAAAGGCTGCGTCCGCCACATCTTAATCCGTTACGGCGAGAAAACCGGAGAGTGGATGGTCTGCTTTGTCATCAACGGAAAGAAGCTGCCGCATGCAGAAAGTTTTATTGAAGTATTAAAAGATTTGCCGGGAATGACAAGTATTACTTATAATATCAATAAAGAAAAGACGAATGTGATCATGGGATCAAAGGTTTGTCCGCTCTGGGGACAGACGTATATCACCGATTATATCGGTAATGTCAAATACCAGATTTCACCGCTGTCTTTCTATCAGGTGAATCCGGTACAGACAGAGGTACTTTACGGAACCGCACTGGAATACGCCGGGCTTACTGGAAAAGAGACGGTTTGGGATGTGTATTGTGGTATCGGAACGATTTCCCTTTTCCTTGCGCAGAAAGCACAGAAAGTTTACGGCGTGGAAATCGTGCCGCAGGCAATTGAAGATGCAAAGCATAATGCTGAGATCAATGAGATTACAAACGCGGAGTTTTTTGTAGGAAAGGCAGAAGAAGTAGTCACAGCA
>OGOC01002647.1_pt1 | contig 11235 bp, 7 predicted proteins | sample 1552561 | NCBI WGS metagenome assembly OGOC01 (sample SAMEA2580148, study PRJEB22360) | human gut metagenome | biome: human gut; feature: human-associated habitat; material: faeces | place: Denmark | collected 2008/2010
ATATGGAAAACAGCTCCTGGAGGATAAGATCCTTCTTATGGGCATGAAATATGAGAAGAAAGATTTTCCGAGACTGTATGGAACGCTGTATGCAATCGGAGTAAACAGTGTAATCTGGATTGATGGAGAAGAGCAGATTGAAATAGAAATTGGAAAAATCGCAAAGCAGAGAGATATGAGTAAAATCGAGCCGGCGAAGAGACCGCTTCTGAATCCATCTCTTGAGCTTTCCGGTATTTACTTTATGCAGGAACTTCGCCGTCCGGTAAAACAGGAAGAACACAAAAATATCCGTGAGCTTGAAGAAGAGCTGATCGCGAATTTACGAAAAGCAGAATTTCTGATTGCTATCAATGCAGAACAGGAAGAAGACGGAAAACTTCATATTCCATATCTGAAAAACAAAGAGGACAAGATTCTGCAGCCTGTATTCACAGATGTTATGGAGTTTGAGAAATTCGGAAGAGGTAAAAATCTCCGTGTTGCAAAAGTAACCATGGACAAACTTCCGAGCCTGATGATTCCACAGGCAAACGCTTATGTGATAAATCCACTGGGCTTTAATCTGATTCTGAACAAAGAACAGGTAGAAAAGATTGCAGGGATCAGCAAATAAAAACAAAAAATTACAGCAGGCTGCCAGGATGAAACTGGGCAGCCTTTTGCTGTTGTAGAGGAGAGATTGCCCTATGGTGATAGAAATCGATTTTAACAGTGATGAGGCGATCTATATGCAGATCACCAATCAGATCATAATGGGGATAGCTACATCAAGACTTCATGAGGGGGATGCTCTGCCCTCTGTACGGCAGCTTGCAAGTATTGCAGGAATTAATATGCATACGGTAAACAAGGCATATGCACTGCTTCGGCAGGAAGGTTTTGTAACCATTGACAGACGGAAGGGCGCTGTGATCTCCATTGATGCGGATAAGGTCAGAGCTCTGGAAGAAATGAAACAGAATCTGACAGTGGCAATGGCATGGGGATGTTGTAAAAATGTAACAAGGGAAGAAGTTCACCAGCTGGTGGATGAGATTTTTGACGAATATGACACAGACAGATAGGAGGAGACATCATGCAGGAACGATATACAAAACAGGCGGAGAATGTTCTTGTTCTGGCAAAACAGGCAGCCAGCTCCTGCGGACATAGTTATATTGGCACGGAGCATCTGTTGGTCGGTCTTGTGGAAGAAAAAGAGGGAACTGCTGGAAGAGTGCTGGAAGAATTTGGTATTCAGGCAGATAAAACCCTGGCACTGATTGATGAACTGATCGCACCGCCGGGAAATACGGCAGTTGCACAGAAACCGGGATTCAGTCCCAGAACAAGACGGGTTCTGGAAAATGCATATGCGGAAGCGGAGGCCATGCATTTTGAGGAGGCAGGCACCGAGCATCTACTGCTGGCAATGTTAAAAGAAACAGACTGTGTAGGTACAAGACTTTTGTATACCATGGGAGTGAATATCCAGAAACTTTATGCGGCAGTTCTTGCTGCTATGGGAATGGACAGCGATGCTATTGCGGAAGAATTCCAATCTGTAAAGGCTTCCAGAGGAAAAAATGGAAGTGCCACACCAACGCTTGACCAGTACAGCAGGGATCTTACAGAAATGGCGGAAGAGGGCAAACTGGATCCGGTTGTGGGAAGAGATAAGGAGATTGCCAGACTGATCCAGATTTTAAGTAGAAGAACCAAGAACAATCCATGCCTGACAGGAGAACCCGGAGTCGGAAAAACAGCTATTGTAGAGGGGCTTGCACAGCGGATTGTCACAGGAATGGTTCCGGATACTGTAAAAGATAAACGTGTGGTAGTTCTGGATCTTTCCGGAATGGTAGCAGGAAGCAAATATCGTGGAGAATTTGAAGAACGTATTCGAAATGTCATTGACGAAGTAAGGGAACAGCAGGGAATCCTTCTTTTTATTGATGAGATTCACACAATTATCGGCGCCGGTGGGGCAGAGGGTGCTCTGGATGCCTCTAACATTCTGAAACCTTCTCTTTCCAGAGGAGAGATTCAGCTGATTGGGGCGACGACTCTGGAGGAATACCGGAAATATATTGAAAAAGATGCAGCTCTGGAACGCCGTTTTCAGCCTATTACAGTAGAAGAGCCTACGGAGGAAGAAGCAATTGAAATTCTGAAAGGCCTGCGTCCATACTATGAGAAACATCACGGGGTAGAGATTCTGGATGAGGCACTTGAAGCGGCGGTAAAAATGTCTGTCCGTTATATTAATGACCGTTTCCTTCCGGACAAAGCCATTGATATCATTGACGAAGCTGCTTCCAAAGTGCAGCTAGCTGGATATCATCCGTCGCCGGAGGCAGAGGCGCTGGAGCGGGAAATTCACGATATTCTGAAAGAAAAAGAACAGGCGGTTGTAAATGCAGATCTGGAACATGCGAAAGAAGCGCAGGCCAGACAGAACGAAGCGGAAGCAGAACTTGAAAAACTCCGCAGAAAAGCAGATCGCCGAAACAGACGGAAAGCTCTCACTGTTGGAGAGGCAGCAGTTGCGGATATTGTATCCGACTGGACTAAAATTCCGGTACAGAGGCTGACAGAAGGAGAATCCAGACGTCTGGCAAATCTGGAAAAAGTTCTAAAAAAACGTGTAATCGGCCAGGATGAGGCGGTTTCTGCAGTTGCCCGTGCAGTAAAAAGAGGTAGGGTAGGCTTAAAAGATCCGGCAAGACCAATCGGTTCTTTCCTATTTCTGGGACCTACCGGAGTTGGAAAAACGGAACTTTCCAAAGCACTGGCAGAAGCTGTATTTGGAAGTGAGCAGGCAATGATTCGTGTAGATATGTCTGAATATATGGAAAAACACAGCGTATCCAAATTGATCGGATCTCCTCCGGGATATGTAGGATATGAAGAAGGCGGACAGCTCAGTGAAAAAGTGAGAAGAAATCCGTACAGTGTAATTCTTTTTGATGAAATCGAAAAAGCGCATCCGGATGTGTTTAATATTCTTTTACAGGTGCTGGATGATGGCCATATCACAGATGCTCATGGCAGGAAAGTGGATTTCAAACAGACGATTATTATTATGACTTCCAATGCCGGTGCACAGGTGATTATGGAACCGAAGCATCTTGGCTTTATGTCCGGCGACACAGAAAAACAGAATTACGACCGAATGAAAAACGGAGTTATGGAAGAAGTTCGAAGGATGTTTAAACCGGAATTTCTGAATCGAATTGATGAGATTATGGTATTTCATTCTCTCAATAAAGAGAATATCCGCAAAATTGTTACGATCCTGCTCAAGAATCTGGAAAAACGATGCCAGGAACAGCTGAATATCACTCTGAAAATTACAGGAGCGGCAAAAGATCTCATTGCAGATGAAGGTTTTGACAGTAAGTATGGTGCAAGACCACTGCGTCGTGCAATCCAGACAAAAATCGAAGATGAAATGGCAACGGAAATTCTGGCAGGAAAGATCAAAGCAGGAGATACGGTACAGGTAAAAGCAAAAGATAAAAAAATCTGCTTTTCTATTACAGTTTCCGGGGAATGAAACCGGAGTTTTTGAAAAGTATAAGAATTTTGTCACTTTCTATGGCAAAAAGAAAAAAAATAAGCTATAATTAACATCATCTTAAAGATACAACAAAAGAATTTCAGGAGGACATAAGATCATGGCAGTGGTACAGGAATTGATCCGTACAGAAGATAACGGTACTATCAGTTTTGGAGATTACGAATTAAACCAGAAATCCAAACTGTCGGATTATCAGTATCAGGGAGATATGTATAAAGTAAAAACATATAAGGAGATTACCAAGCTTGAGCGCAATGGAATGTTCGTATATGAGTCTGTTCCGGGAACAAGTGTATTTCATCTTCAGCAGGATGGAACTACAATGAGCTTTGAGGTACAGGGCTTTGAGGACTCTCAGATCACAGTAGAACTTGAAGCTGAGACAGAATATCAGGTATTTATCGATGGAGCGAGCACAGGCACCATGACTACAAACCTGGGTGGCAAGCTTTCTTTCAGTGTTGAACTGGATGCGAACACCAAAGCAGAAGTAAAAATCGTAAAATGCTAAAAAATAAAAAAACAGTATATTTCTGCCAGGAATGCGGGTATGAATCGGCCAAATGGATGGGGCAATGTCCTGCATGTAAGGCATGGAATACATTTGTGGAGGAAACGGTTTCTTCTAAAAAAACCGCTTCCTCCGGCGTAAAAGTATTGCAGAAGAAGACAGAACCTGTAATTTTAAAAGATATCAGCCTTTCGGCAGATGAACGTCAGAGCTGTGGAATCGGTGAATTGGACAGGGTACTGGGAGGCGGAATTGTTCCTGGCTCCCTTGTTTTGGTGGGTGGAGATCCCGGAATCGGTAAATCTACCCTGCTTCTTCAGGTCTGCAGAAATCTTTCTTCCCAGGGAGTATCCGTATTATATATTTCCGGTGAGGAATCTCTGCGGCAGATTAAATTAAGGGCGGACAGACTGGGGAATTTTAATGATAAACTGAAACTGTTATGTGAAACCAATCTTGAAAATATCCGTGAAATCATAGAGCGGACGAAGCCGGATGTGGTAGTCGTGGACTCTATTCAGACAATGTTCCATGAAGATATTACTTCTGCACCGGGAAGTGTTTCACAGGTAAGAGAATCGACCAATGTTCTGATGCAGATTGCAAAAGGCATGGGTGTATCTATTTTTATTGTTGGCCATGTGACAAAAGAAGGTAATGTGGCCGGCCCCCGTGTGCTGGAACATATGGTAGATACCGTGCTTTATTTCGAAGGAGACAGGCATGCTTCCTATCGAATTCTGCGAGCGGTAAAAAACCGCTTTGGATCGACCAATGAGATCGGAGTTTTTGAGATGCAGAATACAGGGCTGGAGGAAGTGAAAAATCCTTCCGAGTTTCTGCTGAATGGAAGACCGGAGAATGCATCCGGTTCCGTAGTAGCCTGCTCTATGGAAGGAACCAGACCGATTCTGGTGGAGATTCAGGCACTGGTGTGCCAGAGTAATTTTGGGATTCCCAGGAGAACGGCAGTTGGTACCGATTTTAATCGTGTAAATCTTCTTATGGCAGTATTGGAGAAAAAAGCAGGAGTTCATCTTGCATCTTCTGATGCTTATGTAAATATTGCCGGAGGAATGAAGATGACGGAACCGGCCATTGACTTAGCAATCTGCCTGGCAATTATTTCCAGTGCCAAAGATATTGTTATTCCGGATTCTGTTATGGTTTTTGGAGAGATTGGCCTAAGTGGCGAAGTCCGGGCTGTCAGCATGGCTGGACAAAGGGTGCAGGAAGCAAAAAAACTGGGATTTGAAACGGTAATCCTGCCGGAAGTGAACCGGGCAGCAACAGAGAGCATGAAAGGAATCCGGCTGATATATGTGGCCGGGATTCGTGATGCGATTTCATATATAATGAGGTAAACAAATATGCAAAAGGTTTTGTCAGTTATCATTCCAGTGTACAATATGGAAAAGTACATCCGTCAGTGCCTGGAATCGCTGATGATCAGAGAGATTCTGGATAAAATAGAAATACTGGTGGTTCTGGACGGATCGACGGACCGGTCTGAAGAGATTGCAATGGAGTATGTGGCAGCACATCCGGATTCTGTCCGTGTGATCAGTAAGCCAAATGGCGGACATGGATCGGCGATCAATACAGGAATGGACCATGCTGCCGGAGAATATGTAAAGGTACTGGACAGTGATGACTGGGTAAATAAAAAAGCTTTTATCAGGCTTGTGGAAGGCCTGGAAAAATTTCACACAGATATTGTCTGGAGCAATTTTTTCTGGGTTTATGAGCAATCCGGGAAAATGAGTATTCAGAACAGACATCCGTTTCCGGGTGTGGAATATGGCAGGAAATATGATTTTCATGAAGTTGCGGAAAAAACATTTGTAAAGATGCATTCCATGACAATTCGAACAGATCTGGTTCGAAAAACAGGAATGAGAATTGATGAAAACTGCTATTATGTAGATGTGGAATTTGTAATGTATCCGATTCCGGAAGTCAAAAGTATTGTATTTCTGGATGAATTTGTATACATGTACAGACTGGGGCGCCAGGGTCAGAGCATGACACTGGAAAAAATGCGAAAGAATCACAGAAATCATGAGAGGGTTCTGAAAAGCCTTCTGAAATATTACCGGAAACAGAGAACAAAAGGGGCCGACAGAGAATACCTGGTATATCTTGAAAATGGAATTTCCAATGTTTTAAGCAGCCATTTTAAGATCTATTTGAGTTTTCCGTGCTCTGTAAAAATGTGCCGCAGACTGCGGAAAATGGATGGAAAAATTCATGAGAGTTATCCCGATATTTATAATGCGGTAGAAAATAAATTTGTATGGGCTATCAGAAAAAGCGGATATCTGTTATACTATCCAGGACACTTTATTATGAGGCTTAGGGAGAAACTAAATGAAGTATAAAACAGTACAGACAATGATGCTTCCTGACAGTACAGAACTTTATTATCAGGGAACAGAAGGCGTACATGTAATCAATGAAGAAAAAAAATCATTATACATACCGGAGAACGAAAAAGCAGAACTGTTTACATATTTTAATGGTTTTTATCCGGGACAGTGGTCAGAGTATACCGAACTGAACGGGCTTCATGTGGAGGTTACGGTTTCCGGAAATTGCAAAGTAGCGCTCTGTTATACAGATGGAAAAAAAAGTGCTGTATACGAGGAACGAAAATGTATCACCGAGGGAGATACGGCTTCTTTTGAAATGCCTGATCCGGAAAAATTTTCGGCCGTCTGGATTCGAGTGGAAGGACTGGAGCAAGGATGTTATCTCCGGAATATTGTTTTTGGCTCTGAAGTGGAAGTACAGCAGGATGTTCAGATTGCAGTAGTGATCTGTACCTGTCGCCGTGAAAAAGAGGTAATCGGAAATCTTGAGAGGATTTCCAGAATGGAGCAGGAATATCGTCCGAAAGTTTTTCTTATAGATAATGGAAATACACTGACAGAGGAAATGATTCCGGACTGGGTACATCTTGTTTTGAACCGGAACTGTGGAGGCGCAGGTGGATTTACAAGAGGTATGATCGAGGCGCTGAAGATTCCGGAGTTTACTCATGTAATCCTGATGGATGATGATATTGTCCTGAATCCGGATGTGCTTAAAAAAACAGAATTATTTTTATCTGTTGTAAAGAAAAAATGGCAGAAGGCACCTCTTGGAGGTTCACTCATAGAAAGGGATGTTCCATGGAATCAGTTTGAATGCGGAGCATTATGGAACCGTGGAAAAATTCAGGGCGGCAGACAGAATCTGGATCTTCGGAAACCGGAAACTCTTCTCGAAAATGCAAAGATCGAGAACTGGGATTACGGTGGATGGTGGTATTGCTGTATACCGGTACCGTCAATCCGTGAAAAAGGACTTCCACTTCCTGTGTTTATTCACAGAGATGATATTGAATATGGAATTCGTATGGGCAGCCTGATGACTTTGAATGGAATCGGAGTCTGGCATGAGGTCGTAATCAAAAAACTTCCGCAGATGGGAGAATATTATGATATCCGAAATATGGCGATCTTAAATGCTATTCATTATGAGGACTGGACCAAACGTCAGTGGAAAGCCTTTCTGATGAAATGGGCAGCAGGAAATCTACTGAGAGGAAGATATTCCTATATTTATCTGAATATCTGTGCGATGCTGGATTTTCTGAAAGGTGAAAAATGGCTGGAAGACACAGATGGCGTAGAGATTCAGCAGAATGTTGTCAAACGTCTTCCAAAACTGGAAAGACTGGATAAAAAAGAAAAGAATGTATTCTACACAACTCCGGATGTCAGTGTTTATACTGCAGCCAGAAAAAAACGTGTAGTTTATGAAGATTCTGCGGGACTTTGCCTGAAAGCAGACAAAAATCTTGCGGAAACAATACGTCTGAGCATATATTTGTTACTGGCATTGAGGAAAACAGACAGGTACTTTGAAAGAGCCAGGGAAAGCTATCGCAAGAACTGGAAGAAACTGATAACAGAAGAATTCTGGAATAATTATTTGGAGATTGATAAGAATGAGTAAGAATTACAAACTGCAGAATATCCTGTTCTGCGACAATGACAGACTGGAAGCATACTGGGAAATGTTCTTCAAAAGCAGCCGTCCGGTATATGACAGAGAAAAGAAAACAATTGTTTTAGGTGCAGGCCAGGTAATTGATTTCTGCACATATTTTAACTCTATTTCACTTCTGAAATGGAAAACTTATACTTATGCGTCAAAATTAATACTGAAACTGCGTGTAAAAGGTGAAATGGAGATTATCCTTACAGGCTATGAGAAAAAAGATACGCAGTATATCCGAAAAGTTTTGCACAGAGCAAAAGTTTCTGCCGCAGAGCCGCAGGAGATTAGTCTGGAATATCCGGAAAATAATCTGATGCTTGCTGGTTTTGAGATCCATACACATGGAATATGTGTGGTTTATGGTGGAGAGTATGATACAGAAATCGATGAGGAACAGGTACGTCATGTATCTCTTCATCTTTGCACTACTACATTTAAGAAAGAGGATTATATCCTTCCTAATATTCAGCTTCTGAAGGATACCGTACTTGCAGGTAACGATAGCCTGGCGAAGAATCTTTGGATTCATGTAGTGGATAATGGACGCACACTTCCGGTAGAAGAGCTGGAAACAGAACATGTAATGGTACATCCCAATCTGAATGTAGGCGGGGCTGGTGGTTTTACACGAGGTATGCTGGAGGCAATGGACCATAAGGAGAAGCCGACACACGTTCTCCTCATGGATGACGACGTTATGATCCTTCCGGAGAGTCTGATCCGTACCTATAATCTTCTGAAGATTGTTCGTCCCGAGTATGAGCATCACTTTATCAGTGGAGCAATGCTTTTCTATGAAGAGATGAATTGCCTGTATGAGGATGTTGGATTTATGGATCATGAGGGAACTTATGGACCGATTAAAGACCGTGTAGACACAAGAAAGATGGAAGATATCCTTCGTTGTGAGGAAATGTTCCATCAGCCGAAGAATGCTTATGCAGGATGGTGGTATTGCTGTATCCCTGCAGAATTTGTACGTAAAGATAATTTACCGTTGCCAGTATTTGTACGTGGTGATGATGTAGAATACAGCCTGCGTAATAAAGCAAAATTCATTACACTCAGTGGTATTTGTATCTGGCATATGGGCTTTACAAACAAATTTAACGGAGCAATGGAATTTTATCAGGTGCACAGAAATACACTGATGCTTCAGGCAGCCAGTGGAGTATGCCAGAATGTGGATATTATGACCCGTATCCGTAAACTGATTCGTGTAAACCTTCTTCGCTTTAACTATGATGGGGCGGAGCTCCTTCTTGATGCGGTTGAGGATTACATGAAGGGATATAAATTCTTCATGAAGAATCAGGGTGAGAAACTTCTGAAAGAGAAATCTCAGAAAAATGAGAAGATGGAACCACTTTCTAAGTTTCCGGAAGCACCAACAAAGGTACTTAGTGTTTATGCACAGGATCTTCCACGTAAATCACTGGAGACATTTCTGTACAGGATTACTTACAATGGGCATTTTTGGCCAACAAAATGGCTGAAAAAGTCAGTTGTTCCAGTGGCTTATGACTGGTATTATTCACCGCACAGATATTTTTTCAGAAGGAAACTTCTTGCAGTGAACCCATATCTGAAGCAGGGTGCATACAGAGAAATGGATAAGAAGAGATTTTTTGAGCTGTTCAGCAGGGAAAGAAAGCTTTTCAACCGTTATGCTAGGATTCATGAACGTTTGGAGAAAGAGTACAGAGATCACAGAAAAGAATTTACTTCAGAAAGTTTCTGGAGAAAATATTTGGAGATAGATAAATGAGTGTAAAACATATAGGGGATTTAAAAAAAGACGAATGCTATGGCTGTACAGCTTGCCAGTTTACCTGTCCTTTCGGGGCAATTAGCATGCAGAATGATCATGAGGGATTTCGTTATCCTGTAGTGGATGAAGAAAAATGTACAGGATGTGGAAAATGCCGAAGAATATGTCCAGGCTTACATGATAAAGACAGAAGCAATATCGCATCACCAGAATCTTATGTAATATGGGCGGATGATAAGATCCGCCTAGACAGCAGTTCAGGTGGGGCATTTACACTTCTGGCAAAATACATTTTCTCCAAAGGAGGAGTTGTCTGCGGAGTTGTGATGGATGAAAAATTTCATGTTTATCACACTTTTGCAGAAAATGAAACAGAGCTGGAACCTATGCGTAGATCTAAATATGTAGAGAGCGAATTGGGCGAGGCTTATCCAAAAGTAAAAAAATTGCTGGATGAGGGAAGAACGGTATTGTTCACAGGAACGCCGTGTCAGGTTGCCGGTTTAAAAGCTTTTCTCGGTGAAAATACAAAAGGTCTGTTTACTGCAGATCTTATGTGCCATGGACCGACATCTCCAAAAGTTTTTGAGCAGTATTTAGATGAAACTTTTAATGGACGTGAAAATATAGACAAATTTTATTTCCGTTCAAAACGCTATGGTTGGAGCGGAACCACCTGTGAGGTTATCCTGAAAGACGGACGAACATATATGGGATCCGGTGTGCTTGATCCATTTGAAATTGGATCTTTCAAGAGTCTGTTTCTCCGTCAATCCTGTGAGGATTGTAAATTTGCGGCAATTCCTAAACAGGCAGATATTACGATCGGTGATGCATGGGGAATTTCGGCATATAAAGAATCACTTAATGACGATGTCGGAACATCCATGATTTTAATCAATAATGAAAAGGGCAGAGAATTATTCAATGGAATCAAAGATAATGTTAAATTTATCGAAAAAGTTCCGTTGGATGCATTGAAGAGAAATCGATTTGGTGCTCAGAAAATGAAGGTTCCACCACAGAGAGGCCGCTTTTTTGAAATGATAAATTATACAAGTGTTCATAAAGCGGTAGATTATTGTATGAAAGGCCGTTACGACGTGGGTATTGTCGGCGTATGGTTTGGCAATAACTATGGAAGTATTGCGACTTATTATGGTTTGTACAAACAGTTGGAAAGCTTGGGCCTTGCAGTGCTCCTGATCGATAATGAAGGTTTAGGAAAAACCCCGGCAGATGTTGTGGCAAAGAGAAACAGCCGCGTTTTTGCAAGAGAACACTGCCATGTAAGCCGGAAATATAAACTTTCTGAAATGGGACTTTTAAATCAGGTTTGTG